>Ga0307513_10005133_pt1 | contig 17337 bp, 16 predicted proteins | sample 15_EM_MG_FD_202174 | JGI IMG/M metagenome (GOLD analysis project Ga0307513, IMG submission 202174) | Populus trichocarpa ectomycorrhiza microbial communities from riparian zone in the Pacific Northwest, United States - 15_EM | ecosystem: Host-associated > Plants > Roots > Unclassified | place... | reverse complement strand
TGCATTGAATCTTCTACTTGATCATATCTCTAAAACTGCGGTTCTCCTTTCCCATATGACCCTGCTTAGCATCTCTGCCAACTTCTTCTTTCTTCAACCAGAGAGGCACCATGTTCTCAATTCCTTAACCACCTTGATTGTAGATGGCAAAGACATATCTCAACCAGTTTCTATTCTGCCCTTCCTTGTACATCTCCAGATATTTGATGCCTCCCGACTCCCACTTCCACATTATGATGCCAGCACAATTCTGCCATTCCTGTCTACACTTAGGAAACTAAGGCTTAGAGCCACCCCAATCCAATGGATGGCAGGTAGAGAGTTTAAATGCCTTGAGGATTGCGCCATTGTCTATGTTATTGGTCAAGGGGAGATTCGGCATAGAATCAATTTGCCTTGTTGCAGGACCCTGACATATCAGGGCCATCCCTTTAGTACTCTTCAGCATTTTCATGCCCCTCGGGTGAAGGAAATCGTGGTGAACTCTCATGATAACAAGTGGAAGAGAGCGCAGCAGCACCTAGAACATCTATGCAGATTGGGTGGGAATATCTCCCATCTGCACACGCTCCACCTCACACTCCAGTGCAGTGAAAAGGCTTTGATGAATGTGTTGAAGTACATGGTTCCTCTGCAGAAGTTGATTTTAACGATTACCTACTCTTCATTCTGGTGGCAAAGCTTCCTTGCGTCACTGGCTGCGGAACCATCTGCCAAGGATTGGCCTGAACGATCTAAGATTTCCCGTGCTGAATGGAACCAATGGTGCTCCTCTCAAATCTGGCATGCTAATATCCTCCCATCCCTAAAATATTTGGGAATACAGTCTCCCAAGGGCTTTTCTCCCTCCCAATGTTTTGATAATTTTCCCTTACTTAGACATGTTCATGGACTCGGGCACAATTACTTCCTCCTTTAGAAGAGCTGAAAATGTGGGAGGGCAGGGGGACAACTGTGGTGGATTACACTTCCACTGACTATCTGGATAAACATCTTGGGACATCAAGGGAAGATCATGACTGGAAAATTGTTATGGGAATGGTCATACGGCGTTTGGACATTGAGTATTATGCTACCCCACTATTCAAACAACTCCATTCCACCATTCTATTTAGGCAGCTCCGAGTCCTTACGCTGTGGGTCCTTCCTAATGGAACCCATGTTTTGCCATACCTGGAACATATCACAGTCCTGGAGATTTATCATGGCACCATTCCCGCATATTCTGTGGACATTGCCCTGCCATTGGTTCATACTCTCCAGCGGCTTCGTTTAACTCATTCGACAACTTCCTGGATGCTTGGGAGGACTTTCATGGCCCTGAACGAATGCGAGCTCTGGTATTTAACAGACGGTATGTCCGGTTGTGAGGGGCCTCAGGTGGATTTGCCTGCCTGCACAACATTGAGACTTGCGGGTAATCCTGTGAATTATTCCCTCTCCTCCTGTCCAAATGTACAAATACTTGAATTGCGGCCAGATGGAGAGCCAGAGGCAGATGATGTCACCTTTACGGAGGCAGTTTTCAAGCCATTACATGATTTCATACTCAATTGTTCCCGTTTGCAAGAACTTACGATTTCCCTTAATCACTATGTAGGACTGGATCCCTTGATCCATTTTGTCTTTTGCGGCGCATGTGAGCAGGGAGTATGGAATTATATTATGAGTGCGGAAGTGAGGGTCTTTTTTTATGAAGACCCAGAAGAAGACTCAGAAAGTTCTGAGAATGAACAAGATTACTTCTTCAGTCAAATGGTTGGACGCCAGCAGCATTATGAGGAACAGTGGGCAGAGTTCACGGCCACCAGGGCTGGGGAGTACATCATTCTTCAGGGACATATGTGAATAATTTGTACAAAATCGTCCGGGTGCTGAGTAGGTTGTTCATGTGCAATAACAGATATTTCTTATACATCGGATATCTGTTTGTGTTCATTTGAGACTGAGAAGACTTGCAACATTTCCCATTACGATACAAGAGTGATGAAATGAGCCTAACCATTTGTGCTGTTTCGTATATTTGTAGAGTCGTCGGCGGGTGAGACACCCGTGACGGCCTCGAGGTGGTGTGGGGCCAAAGTCGGAGGGGTGGATGGTGTACTCTAGGCTCCGACAACAACGACGGGTGACCAGGTGTGGGCGTGCCCGCACTTAACTCCCACACGTGCGTCTCGCGCACGATGGAGATCTCGTCGAGATGCGGGCGGTGCGGGAGCGCCCGGAGGAAGTTGAAGTACACCCACTGCGATACTGGGATGTGTGCGTGTGTGCGTGTGTCGAGGGCGGTGAGAGCGGGCAGCCCAGTGCTTGGAGGAGATCGGCGGATCTGGAGGACGAAGTCGACGCGCGGTTTCCGTGCTGAGGAGGGGGAGGTTGGGAGTTTAGTGTAACGCTCGTTCTTGGTTTTAGAGGATCTCACTTTGTGCACCCTGGCGCCCGCACCAGCTGCTATGATGGCCGACGTGGTGCTCACGTTGAAGGGATCACGGCCGTCGCCACCGGTACCGACGTCGACCTACTCTCCGCGATCTCCGTCTTCCATCCTCGTCGATCTCCTCAACGCCCTCTCCCCGATTGACGATGGCGGCGGGTAAGCAGTGCTTTCCTAGCTCCTGCGAGAACGTCTGGCTTCCTCTCCAACCCGTTGAGGTGTATCGCAGTGAGAAAGGTCGGACAGGGTGTTCAATAAAGTAGTTTGATCGTCCTACATTCTGATTCCGCTTGTCGTACGGTGGGGTTACAGAGTCACATCGAGTTGCAGCAGGTCAGCGTTCGTCAAATATTTAATATCTGGGGATGACCTTCTCTGGTGAGGGTCATCCCCTTCAGGTTGGTAATCGCCGTCCAGATGTTTTGATCCCTGTCAGTCGTGGGAGAATACGAGCGATCGCGCCATAAGCTAAAGCTGTTGCAGGTGCTTCAGCATTCTGAAGGGGCCACATGTAGCCGCTGGTCCTTTTAAGCGTTGTATTTCCTTTCACCCCATTCCTTTCCTTGCGGACGCCGACGAGGGTTTCACTGGCGCGTGCGCGAGCCCACTGGTGAGTTACTGGTGAGTTGTCACTAACACGCAAGCACTCGACTTCGAGCTCTAGTTCCACGATGTATGTTATGATGAATCCCTCCTAGCTTTTGTATCAGCCTTCGAAGTGGATGTAGGCTATGAATCAAACAGCTCCCTCGCATCGAAGCTCCCAGGCACCCTCCGTCGATCCGTCAGCGCACCCCGACGCTCCTCGCCTATCCTCGCAAGCTCCTCAGGATCCACAATATACCCCATCAAATCAACCACGGTCATGCCCTCCAGCGCCGGCAGCTCACCCCAAGGTAGACCATCCACAATCTTGTCACCTTCACCTCCTCGCGCACTCATGAGCGGAACGACGAACATCGCCTTCTTCTGAGCACTCGTGTCGCTCACATGGCTCCCACGCTCCAAATGGTTCGTCGAAAAGCTCACAAAACCGTCGTAGTTAGGGTACACCATCAGGTATCCGCGTAGGAATACGAGTTCGATGAAAAATCGCTTCCAGGAGCGCCTCCAGCGGTTTGACCGGACGTCTGGGACGATGTACTCGTTGAGGGTCAAGCGCTCTCTCACGCTATCTCGCGAGTTCGACTTCCCCGGCCTTGGGTGGTTCGAGGTTGTGGTAGTGGTAGAGAGGGTCGGGTAGAGAGGAGCAGAGAGGCGCAAGACGAGGAAATCATGAAACTCGCGCCAGATCTCCGGAAAGTATACCGCACCCCATGAACACGGCACCTGGTTGAGATAAACCTGCGTCGGGTCGCTCACGTTCGCTTGGCGGAACACCTCCCGCGAGTCCCATGCCTGTCTACCCTCGGGTCGCAGCTCAATGTTTCGTGGTTGGTACAAGCTGATGCCGAATATCCGACCCGCGAACCCCGACTGCTTCCCCCAGCCATAGCGATATCGTAGGACTGCCATCTTTGCCCATGCGTAGAACATTGGCGACACCTCGACGTCGTCTTCCAATAGGACGGCGTACTCGTCCTCTGACGCGGGGTACCACGACTCGACGATCGCGGGGATCAGCCCGCCCAGGACGACACGGTGCCGCACGCTCAAGGGGCCATGTACCCACTGCGTGTGCAATCTGCTGACGACCGCGCGAGTGGTGGAATCGGCGGTCTGCTCCATGTTGATTGTCAGATGGACGCTGGCATCGCCAAAATATGAAGCTGCTGTCAGAGAGTGGAGGAGGCGGGTGAGGGAAGCCGGGCGGTTGTTCGTAATCACTACGAGCCGGATGAGCGGAACGTGCCAGTCTGTTACGTGGAGTGGGTGTGAGTACAACCAAATGTATTAGGAAAGCGGAACCTACGTTTCCATTCTTGGAGTGTGAGGGTTGCGAACCATTCGGAGTTTGGGAGGTCAGAGGAAGAGAGGGAGAGTATTTGCGCCATCGGATGAGTGTGCCGTAGGAGGACTGGGAAGAGCGAAGAGGTTTGATCTGGGAAACAAAGCGTGATTATAACATCTGGAGAGAGATGTTGGCTCCATTGTAGTACAGAAGTTAGTGAGTCACTCGTGGCATACCGCAGTCGGCAAGTGCCTGTCATTAACCAGTTCGAGTGAGATGGGAAGTGCTTCGGCCCGTAGAGGAGAAGATGGGTCGTGTGTCCGTAAGCCGCCATACGACAAATTGTTCGTTGAAAGGCAAGAAGAGAAACCAAGTCGGGGAGGATAACTATGTAAGTAATGCTTTCGATTTCGCCTTTTGTTATTCGCCGCATCACATTATGCACCTGCCTTGTCCATTTTCCAGGAGTCGGTTTGATATGTTCACCCTTTGGCAATAACAGAGCCCCATACCCTAGGGCGGACAATCCAAGCAGACGTATTCCTAGTGAAAGTGAGAGATCGATACCATTCGGTAGTCCTTGGAGTGCCTGACAGAGGATATCCCGCCTAATTGCGAGGGGAGGCTCGGCGAAGAGAGCAGGACGGAGAAATCCGTGGTGGGACGACCCCGGCAGGAGATCGCCGTAGACGCCGAGCGCCACGGGGATGTCGTATGGATTTAGCAGGGTGGCAAGGAAGGTGGTGAACTGGTCGAAGCTGTGACCGATAAGGACCACCCATGGAGTAGGGGCTTCACAGGCGGCTTGCAGTAGAGAGAAGAAGTCCCTTGGTTTGTCCGACGTATACGCGGTGATGTTTGTGTATGGGAGAGCAGATCGAACGAAAGCAAGGGCGGCAGATGCTGCTGAATCGGGGCAAACAAGCATTACCTGTTGGTTGGTGACTAGATTCGAAATTGCACGTATCGAAGAGTAAGTCGAATGACAAAAGAGAACAAGGGTCACGCTTGAAGGATCGACCAGTCGGAGGTTGCGAGGGTTGAAAAGGGCGGCGGCGGTGAAGGAGAGAGGGTAAGAGAAATCAAAAGGAGGAATTTCGCCTGCACGAGTGATATACGTGATAGGTTGAATACGCCTTGAGTATCTTGTGACGAGGATGGCAGCGGCGACGAGGCAGACGGCGACGAGAGCACGAAGGAGCAGCAGAAGACGCATCACTGGCCACGAGAGCAGCCGGGTATGAGAAGCAGAAACAAGGCTTGGGAATGAGAAGGAGGAGGTCAGTGAGCAAGCAGTTGGGCAGCCCCAAATGACGCAGGGCGGGACAAGAAATCAGTAAGTAACTGAGTAATAAATGCCATTTAATATTTACTATTATAATTATAATTATGGTAATCACTACCACCCACTAATAATTCACTTGTCTCACTTGTCAAACAAAGTTGGACGAAACCACCGGGCACCAGCACCAGTCGACTGTCACAACACCAGCCCAGCGATGAGCTCGCAGCCAGGAGGTCGTTATGGCACACAGCTGCCGCAGAGATCATCGACACATCCCTCGCCAAGCGAGCTCCATCGCTCACCGTCGACTACCAGTATCACCAGTAACGCCCACCTCGACTCGCGCTCGATGCCAGGCCACTCGTCATCACTAGCAGATCACTCGCAGCTCTCGCCCTCGTCCTCACTCGCAGCCCCCGCGCAGTTTAACAGATATGCGTACTCGCAGGAGCAGCAGCGGTCGACGTCTTCCCACTCGGACGATACCCACACTCGCTCAAATCACAATCAATATTCCAGCCATCAGTATCAGCAGCAGCAGCAGCAGCAGCAGCAGTCTCCTGTCCCCCTTGCAGTCTGCGCAAAGTGCAGCAACAATGTGACAGGTCAATTCGTTCGCGCTCTTGGCGTCGTGTTCCACAAAGACTGCTTCAGATGCAAGGTATGATCCTGTCATTGCTTCTATCAGAGTTGTGGTTCTCCGGCGCTACGCCATCACTTGTGAAACGCTAGCGGCGAGATATCTCATAACTACGTCTCGAACGTCTCGAATAGAGAGGGTACCCACCAACCATCAATCGTCCATGCCTTGGTCCACAGCGTCTCCCATACTTTCAATCCATACGAGCTCTCACAAGCTACCCGGCTGATCTCCGTTCACGGAGGTCTATACCAAACTCATCATCACTGGGGTTTACCCAATGGGCCCTCAAGTGTCAACGGCTCTCGTATATTCCGATTTGTTCCAAGCTTTGGCAATCGCCCCCCGGTTCATCAATCCATCCCTGCCTTGTTCGTTCCTCTGCACCACTGTAGCTAACCACCGCCCCCCCCAATGTAGGACTGCAATATGCCCGTCGCGCACAAGTTTTTCCCCGTCGACACATCAGAGGGCAATCGGTACCCGCTCTGCGAGACAGACTACTTTCGGCGGCTTGGGCTAACATGCGCAAGCTGCGGGACAGCGTTGAGGGGGAGCTATATCACCGCGTGCAGTGAGTTGCGTCCACTATGCTTGAGTAACCTCCTCCGGCGAGCAACGGCATCGGCAACGTCCTTTGACAGATCTTGTTCGTCGTGATGAACACATTCGCTAATACGCACACAGACAAAAAGTTTCACACGGATCATTTTACTTGTTCGATATGTCCGGTTTGTCACACCCTGTCTCTCTCGCGTGACGAAATGCTAAACCCGCGTTGGTTCGCAGACCCTCTTCGGTCCACAGGACTCGTATTACGAGCACGAAGACAGCGTTTATTGTCACTTCCACTACTCAACTCGCTTTGCTCACCGCTGCGCTGGATGCGATACGGCCATCCTTAAACAATTCGTCGAGGTCAACCGGAACATGCGCGAGGAGGCATGGCATCCCGAGTGCTATATGATGTACGTATAATCCCTCCTTCTCCTTTTCACCATTTTCTGCTTCCTTTCCCCGCCAGAAGTCTGATATATTTTATTCCCTTTGCTTTCCATTTCTCTCATTTCTTTTTCCCCGCCTGATCGCTGACATTTTATGTAGACACAAATTCTGGAACGTAAAAATGTCCTCGACCCGCCGACCGTCGAGCAACGTCGCAGCGGATAGCGCGTCCGAGTCATCCAAGCAAGACAAGGAAGAGCCGTGGGCCGAGGAGGAGCGGCAAGATACGGCGCACAGCATTAAAGACAAGCAGAATAGGATGGAAGAGCAGGTTTTGAGGATTTGGACGTGCGTTTATTCTATGCTCCTTTCCAAATCATAAAATTGCTAATCCATCCGTCCTGTACGTGTGTAGGATCCTATCTGCGTTTGAAGAGTCAAGCGCAGCGTGCATCTCGGATATGTTACGGTATGTTAGCGATAGCCAGTACCTCGAGGCGATTCGGAACGCGGAAAAGTTTATCTTGCACGTCGAGGTGCTCTTCGCGACTATTGATGACTTGGAATATATCTTCACGTCGCTAGGCGTCAAGGGTGCGTCGCCTCATCCTCCCTTCCATCCTTCACTGTGACGCTGGGGACTTACCACCCCATCGCCGTTTAGGAATGTCGCACGTTCGCGAAGCGCGCGTCCTCTGCAAAAAGACCGTCGACCTCTTCACCCTCTTACAGAGGCCGAGCAAAAACCAGAACCAGCAAGGCGGGATGACGCAGGAACTCCTCTCGCTCGTCACGGGTCTTGCGCACTACCTCAAAGTGCTCATTCGCATCGCTCTCACCGCGGCGCTCAGGCTTGACCGGGAACACGCGGCACAGAATGAGGCCATCCCGGCGTTTTTGGAGAGCCTCAATGCATTGCTTGTCCAGCGCGGGAGCGCGACTGGACGGCGTTTGAAGGACGACCATGGGCAGCACGATCACGAGGAGGGAGGGGTAGCCGGGACGAGAGGAGTAAAATACGGGTATCGGAGTCTCGCACTCGAATACGCGGGTGACTCACCCTTCTGGCCACCCTCACCATCGGGCAAGCCAGCACCCAGTGCGGCGCTCTCGGATGGGTGCACGGGCTGCGATAAGACAATCGAAGAGGACTGCGTGCGCCTCGGTACGTTCCAGCGCTGGCACTCGCACTGCGTCAGATGTGTCGAGTGCGGACGGGTGGCTGCTCCCCCGCCGCAACCGCCCAAGCCGCGCACCACCGACGAAAAGGAGGCTGGAATCCGTCCAAGCACCGTCCGCAGACCTCCCGCCCCCGTGGGCGAGTTTTGCTTCGACCTTGCACCTGGTGAGGAGCCGCTCGTTACTAGTTTCGATGCGGTTGAGGGTGTGGTGGGCAAACCAAGGAATATTTGGTGTGTGCTACATCGAAGGCAATACTCCCGCATGGGGCTCCAGCCTGTTACGCGGTTGGAGCAGTATGCATTTTTGCTCAATGTTGCGCTAAGGAGGTTGTACATGCTTCTTAAGAAGCCGGGGTTAATCCCTGATGTGCCTCGTATGTTTCTCCCCATTTCGTTCCTGGTTGTGAACCACTAATCAAGTTTCGATATTTTGTTACAGCCCCGCCCCCACCCAAGGAGAAGCATTTGAGACGCGAGTCGTCGGATAGTATCACCCCTCTACGATCAGTGCACCATCTCGATCGGAAACTTTCTGCTACCACACGAATACCGAAACGATCGACGATTGTCGAGGGACCAGTCCTCGATGTAGCCCAGTCGACGATTTTACAGCAACAAAAGTTAAATGGCGAATTTCAGCAGCATCCGCCGGCCCAGCAGCAGTCAAGGCCCCTGCAACGCCAGCAGTCGCTGAGATATACAGATCAGCAGCTACCAAGTAGTAACAGCAAACCGCAGCCTCAAAATGCTCCGCCGTCTAGTCAATCACAGCAGCAGCAGTTGTTATATCTGTCACCTGTGGGGAGCTCGCTGGGTGGTTTATCACTTATCACCCCCGCGAGTGCGCAACCGGCAACAACTGCAAGTCCAGGTAGTGGAGCGCCTCCCCCTCGACCGCCCTTTCAACACACAAACACGCAGAACCACGTCACCGACCACTCCCCTGTCGCACCGGGCCAACCAGCTCCGCAAGATTACCAGCTCCCTTACCTCGACGCTGACCAGGACGAAGCAGACCCGGTCTTCACCCTTGCGGACATCCCGCAGCTCATCGAGAGCCAGCAATACCGCAATTCAGGCCGAAAACTTGTGGCCGAGCTCAACGTGCTTGAGTTTACCGTCGTCAAGTATACTGCGTTATGGAAGCTTACTAGGGGCCAACTCAAGGATTACATTGATTTGGATGAGATGCTCGAGTTTCTTGAATCGAAGAAAAGTGGGTTTTGGAATAAGCTGTTGAGCAGAGGCGGGGATAAGAAGGTGAAGAAGAAGGGTGAGTGGGTTCATAAGGACCTGAACAATGGCTGATGGATTGCCCAGGCGTCTTCTGTGTACCGCTAGAATTACTCGTTGATCGAGAGGGCACCGAATCCGTCCTCGGGGCCACGACTGTGCCTCTGCGGATACCAAGCTTTATCGACGATATCGTATCTTCGATGAAGCAAATGGGTGGGTTCAATGATTCGATAGGAGGTCCGCCAACTGCTCATTCGGATTTTCAGATATGTCAGTGGAGGGTATTTTCCGAAAGAACGGTAACATCCGAAGGATGAACCAAGTCATTGAGACGCTCGATAGGGATCCAGGGTCGGTAGATCTTTCGACGGACAATCCTGTCCAACTCGCTGCGCTGCTCAAGCGTTTCCTTCGTGACTTGCCGGACCCTCTTCTAACCTACAAGCTTCACAAGTTATGGATTGGAACACAAAGTGGGTTTCCTACTGTCTTTTCCAGTTTTGTCTCCCTGACCCTGTTTGCATTACTAGCTGTAGCTGATGGACTCGAACGGCACCGACTTATGCATCTCGTGTGTTTGCTCCTTCCTAGGGCACACCGAGACACAATGGAAGTCTTCTTGGTCTTCCTCAAGTGGGTGGCATCCTTCTCTAATGTCGACGAGGAAACCGGAAGCAAGATGGACTTGAACAACTTGGCGACTGTCGTTACACCAAGTATTCTCAAGGGTGGTAAAGGCAAAGATGGTGTCCGCGATGAAAGCTTCCCCGGCATTCGAGCAGTCACTCAATTGCTGGAAGAGCAAGACCAATTCTTCACCGTTCCAGAAGACTTTATGCCAGTTCTTTACGACCAGAATCTCTTCGCTTCCTCACTGGACCTCCCTGCAAAAGATTTTTTGAAGAGAATCGATTCATACATGCGCATCAATAGCCAGGGTCGTGGGCCGCAGGGCCCACCCCTCTCGTCGCCAGGTATCAACGGTGGAGGTCGCCTCATTTACGATAGCAACGGCCGAGATCCTCTGGCCGCCTCTCCCTTGGCAAGTCGACATCAAGATTTCTCAGATACCCAAGGACGTCAAACACCGGGATCTATTCATTACAACGCAGAATATGGGATGAGTAACCACCAGCTTCAGCACATCCGCGAGCCTTATCGAGGTAACAATAAATCCCCTGGCTACCTTGGGTTGCCACCCCAACCCTTCGCATCACTCACACCTCCTGGCTCGCCTCGCGGAAGCACAGATCAATCCTGGGGACCACCGCCGCTCATCGGCGCTGGCCAGCGATCGGGATCACAAGGCTCAAGACTAGACTCAGTAGGCCGTCCTGAAGCTCCATCTGGACCTATGTCCCTACCGCAAGCACGGAACTTACCACTGGGTGCAATATGAGCGACTGCACTTTGTGTAGCAAGCGGACTCGATCTGCACCCATCTGATGTTCACATGTTTTATCTTTCATTAGCCACGTTGTGATACGGATGAGGTCGCACCCGTATAGTCATCCCATTTAGATTCCTTTAGTCCCGCTGCATGCAAGGCACTCCATCCTTTTACTTATTTTCCTCCCCTGTTTTCCGAACTCCCCGTACTCTGCAGCTCTTTTATTTTCATCTGCACACCTTCGTCTTCTCACCTGTACAATTACGAGCTGCATAGCAAACCCATGGACATTGATAGGACCTACAGTCTGATTGTATCGGACAAAACATGCACATTCATATGAAATAGCAACAGGATAAGGTATACAAGAACCAATGCAGTGGTTGACGAAGGTTCCATGATCTATTGGGTGTCTAATGGGTATTAAAATACCATGGATGGATTGGATAAGAGTGTCTAAACGGTCCTACGTGTATCGGGCGTGCCCGAAGCACGATTACTTTGAGGGTTGCCGAGGAGATGACTTCTCGGACTTGTCCTCCGCTACCAGTTCCTCTGGTGGAGTCGAGGCAGGACCTTCCGCACCAGCCGTCTTCACAACACCGACCAATTTACCGATTGGGGCGACAGCTTCCAGCCCACCCGGCCTTGCGGCGCTCTCGTAAATGGAAACAGTCGAGAGCGTTCGCAAGTGTCGATAAATATTGGCAGAGTCTTTTCTCCCAATCGTTCCCAAGTCGCAGCCATCGACTTGAGACGTCAGTCGCTGCCGCACGGGTCTAGTTGTCGGCGTGTGGCAACGGTCTGTGGAACCTTCGGGATCTTCGACCGAAGGGAATTGCGCATAGGAGCCAGTAGACGATGCTGTTCCTGAACCACTGACAGGCACGGGCGCTGCTGAACTTGGTTCATTGAGTGAGAAGATGGACGAACGACGAGCGTGCGTGAAGGGGTCGTGTGAAGACAGTGTTCGTGTGCGTGCACGAGGTCGAGGAAGAGTTGCTGAGGAGTAAGACGGCCCACCAGGAGTGGAAACGATATCCTCCTCTTCGGCTTTCTCATCTTCGTCAGGGCTTTGTGTGACTTGCAAATCCGGCACATCAGCCGGGAAAGCAACTGCAGGCTCTCGGGCGTGTTCCGAAGCTTTAGGGGCATGGCCATGCGCTTTTGCAAACTCTTTTGTAACCAGACCTTCTTGGGTAACCACCAGGTCGTCCACCACTGATCGGGCAAACTTCCGGTAGTCCTGCGCTAGATGTCAACTCGTTTGTCCCAGAGGACGGCAGCTCACATTGCATACCTGAACCTCTATCCAGATGGCATCCCGGAATTCGTCGATCGTGTCCAGACTTTCGATCTCTTGCCAGCGAATGAAAGGCCGTGGCTTTGGACTCAGACTCTCTTCTTCAGGATCAGAGAACGCTAATAACCAAGGGTGATCGAGACCCTGCTTGGCCGATATTCTTGATTCAGGGATGTATGTGAGGAGCTTGCCAAGTAAATCGATCGCTGCCAAGGAGCCATCAGGTCACAATAGCAAAGTGCTCCGCCTGCTTCACCTTGTGGGTCCGCTTTTGGTATCCACTTCTCAAGTGACACGCCTTTCTTCCAAGGTAGACTTCGTACGTATTTCCTTGCCTATTGTGAACGCATGAGGGGTAGTGATATAAAGAAAGGGCATGAAACTGACTCGACCCTTTGCGATTCGATCGAGGACGTGATCGCTTGGCGAGCCTATTCGTAGTTGTGAGGATGTAAGACATATGATGCGACAGTATCGAACTAACCTAGTACGCTGAAGATGCAACTCAGCTGGTCAACGTAGCTAGTTTGTATTATAAGCAATTACAGGTCGAAATGTGAGGTCCACTCACTCTTTTCCTTGGAATGCCGGTTTCGATAAAAAGAGTTCAGCCATAATGCATCCTAGTGACCACATATCGACTATGAGAACTGTTGAGTACCCCATCTGCCGCCAACATAAAGGAAAGCTGACTGGCGTTGGTGTATGTCGGGAAGCCAAGCATAATCTCAGGCGCACGATACCATCGTGTACACACATAATTGGTCAGGTCCGAGACCTTCTCAACCATGTCATTATCCGGTGCTACATAGCCCCTTGCTAATCCGAAGTCGCATATTCGGATCGCGCAACTACTGTTGACTAAGATGTTCCCTGGCTTGAGGTCTCTATGCATTACATTACACCCGTGTATGAATTGCATCGCTGGCGGAGATTGTTTTGTGGGTTCTTATTGGAGCGATGAGAACGCAGCTCACCACACAAGATTTGGTACATAAAGTATGCCACGTGGTCGTTACTCAGCTCCTGCCCGGAGCGGATGATTTGGTGAAGATCGGCTTTTTCATCATTATCACTGCCCGCCCGATCTCAATGAAAGGGTTAACGTACCTTCCATTGGCTTATGGCAGGGAAAGAAAGTGAATGACGATCACGACATCAAAGACGACTCCGTACCTCCATGAATATATATCTGTAAGGACACCGATTAGAATGGACCCCTCGAGGAGACTGACACCAGCTCTCACATTTCGTTCGCTTCTTTTGACAGCATATCCATGTCGATCAGACCGGTAATCTAGAACGGTGGTCATTTGAATCGTAGTTTTTGGCACATAGCGAGCTTCACCCACGTGTAGGTGACCTTGTAAGTGCCTGAGCAAAGTCAATTCACGCAGGCATCTCTTCGCGAGTGGGACTTTGTCAAAGGCGCGAACGACCTGCTTGATTGCGACTGTCTCTCCTGATATCGCGTCTTGGGCGGCACTGCAGGGCCGTCAGGATCCCGCCCGCAACGAGCCACTGGGGATACTGGCACGTACACGACCGCGCCAAAGGCGCCAACGCCCATCTCTCTAACAAACTTCCAACGCTTCTCGACTATAAACTTGCGATTCATAGCCGTGAAAGTGTGGTAGCCCTCGATGTCTGGAGTCGGGGGGCGGCGTGCGCGTGTTCTGCCTCGATTCTCCTCAGGAGGCGGGCTTCGTGGATATAGAACATCATCAGTTGACTCTGAAGTACCTGGATCATCAGCTGCGACTAATTTGGGAGACGGAGGGGGCATCAGACTGCGTGTGGCGGATACTAAGCTGCGAAGTTCAGTTGACTGTTTTCTTTGTTCGTGCTTGATCCTTGTCATGTCCTCCGAGTCGCCGCAGGAAGAGAAGCCGCAACTTCCAAACAAGAAGTCCGATGAACTTCAAGCAAAGAAGGATAGGTCTCTTGCAGAATTCCTCCTCATGCTTGACGATTTCAAGCCCTTGGTCGGGACATTTTTGCATTTGGCATGAACCGGTTGCTCATTCTCAATATTTTTGCACGCTCTAGATTCCCGGCGAGGTGACAGATTACTACCTCCAACGAGTTGGGTTTGACTGCGAGGATGAGCGGCTGTATGTTGGCATGCACCATCTTTCATTTGCTTCCTTGACGCTACCATAGGAGACGACTGCTGGCACTCGCAGCACAGAAGTTTATTGCAGATATCGCCGCAGACGCTTACCAGCATGCGCGTATACGAACAGGTGCGAGCAGGAGTAAAGCAGGTGGTCAAGCGACCTCTAAGGTGGGTTTTCTGTAATCCTGCTCGAACAATGACAAACAATCACCCATAGGTCAAAACGACGCTTACTATGGAGGATTTATCTTCTGCCCTCGCCGAACATGGCATCAACAACCGCAAGCCGGACTATTACGTCTAGATACCACCTGACATGGTGAACATGGCCTCTCTGTACCCTCTGTTACTATATTCAAACTCTCTTTCAATTTGCGCACATTCTGGCACAATCACAACGTCACTTTGACGGGTCTATTGGGTCCCCTACCAGCCGGTCCCTATTCACGACCCACATGAGCATAAATCTGCCCTTTTAAATACATTCCCAGCATTCAAATTTAGTGAGCGCGTGCATTGCTACAACAGTTTAGAGAAGGAACAGCATCCGTGACATAATACCCTGCTCAGCCCCGTTGAAAGGGACCCCTTGCAAACCCCATGACTGTTCTCCCTCTCTATTCATACCCCTGTTGCCGGAGGTATGCCAAAGCAGTCTCTGCCACTGCCTCCTTCGCATCGTGTCTCGATGCCTTGCCGCCAACGGTAGCTCTGACTATACCATTGACGGAGCAGGAGCACTTCCACTCGGAACCCGTAGGTTCAGGCAAGAAAAAGTACTGGACATCTAGCCAGTTTCCATATCGTCGGGCGATCTCTTCAAGTCTGTTCGAGGAGGTGACTTGGGGGTCTATCGCACGCAGATTAGTACTAAGACCTCATGCTTTTGTTATCAGCCCTATCGCCGAGCCGTACCTGCATGAGTGCTCGCCTGCGGTGCGTAGAGGAATCCACGTGTTGGGAACATGGTGACGAATTGTTAGAGGTGCGTTGCTTCTCGAGAAGAGCTTTGGTGTCGTCGGGCGGTCCTCGAGTGGCAAACGACTTGTTGGCCAGGCCAGGAAGCACGGGGATTGCGAGAGGCGAAGGAGTCGTGGGACGGCACAACGGTTCCACTAGTACCTCTTATATACAGAAGCAGGATGGCAGCCACGTTCTAGAGTGTCACGGTTCAGCGTCTAGGCCGAGGCAGCTGACGCCAATCTACGACGCAAAAACCCACGATCGAACGACTGCTTAGTGGGTCTATAGGGTAAATCCTCTTGTTGGACGCCCTGATTTTGTGCCTTCCTGGCACATTTAAATGGAGGAGCCGTTCCGCATAACACGGAGGTGGCTCCTCGGCTTGAGAAGTGTCGCGATACGCTGTACTGTATTGCAAGTCACTAGGTGCTTCAGGTAAAGGGTCCGATTGAATCACCGTGATTGATGGTCCGGGTGTTGGCGGGCGCCACCAGGGATACAGCCTTGATCAGTTCTGTCATACAGGGCCATTCTCTGGTATAATAGCGCAAATTTCAACTCACAATTATTATTTTGATGAAAAATATGGAAGTTGTGTCAATAGTAGATCACAACTCGTGAAGTGTGAATCTCATGGCAATCTGGATACCGAATTCCTTCTCAGTATGATTGCTCCGCCTTCCCAGCACTCACGATAGCGAAAATCTTTTTGGACGTGCGGTTCGCTCGGCTAACCACCATTCCGGCCCTTCCGCTCCACGGGTTTTATCTTTACCAGCTCTCCCAGCTTTACCAGCTCTCAGGGCTTTCCGAGAGTAGCACCCACACTTAGACCTCATCCGCCATCATGTGTGCCAGCCAGGCAGTCGTCTGATGGCCCTCAACGCCGTCATAAACCAACCACTTTGATGGCCATTCGGGCGAGCGGACCCGGCTTGGACGTGGCCAGTTTCTTTCCATTAGGCGCGGTGGATAAAGGCGCCACAGCCTGGTCGACCATCCTCACCTCACCTCCCCGCACCCCGCACCCGCCGCGGATTACCTAAGGCCTCCGTGATGACGAGCCGCCTTACCCAAAGCCTTGTTGAGAATCCTGTAAAGGCCTCCCTGGAGGTGTACAGGGAAAATTATGAGCTGCGCGCTCAGCTGCTCCAGGTGGGACTGTTGTATGTCTGCCATCCTCCATCATCTCACCGTCGTGTCCCCTCCGTACAGCTACAAGACCGAGCGGCCAAATTGTGTGCTCTGCTCGGCTTGACTCCAGAAGCAGTCGATGCCCTGCCGCCTACGGCCGTCATACGGAGTAAGGTGGTCGCGTTGGAGAGCGAGAATACCGCTCTTAAAAGCGAGTTAGAGGGTTGGAGGTCCCATGTGTGCACGGCAAATATCTTCTCGGACGCTCAGAGTCCAGCCCCGACTGCTCCACAGCCCATCCAGCATAACCCAGCCCATCAGCCCATCCGGGACGATATGGGCTTTACGCTTCTGGACTTGTCGCCATCCTCCTTGTCACGTTTCTCTGGCTCGAATCCCGGCACCAACCCCCTAGCAATTATTCCCGTTAGGAGTGAGCTGTCTAAAGCATCAACCTCATCAGAGCCTAACCCACTGTTACGCACTGCAATGGAATCCTCGTACGATTCGCTTGGTGCATACAGCAACCTGTCGGTTTGGTCTCTTGACTCTTACGAGTCTATTCCTGGTTTCAATCCTGCCATGTTCGTCGAAACCTTCTCTCGACAGCCATCTTCAGATGCACTATATATGCCTCCAGTTCCTTTCCCCGGAACAGACGTGATCGACGATCTCCTAATGCCCTTTGACCAAGATGAAGAGTTCCAATCCCCAACAGGGGAGCCAAGTCTAGATAATACTATGCTCTCTCCGTCGCTCTCTAATCCCGAGAAGTCCAGCGTGGACGATTCCCTAAGCATAGCGGATCGCCCTGCC
>Ga0307513_10005132_pt1 | contig 17338 bp, 18 predicted proteins | sample 15_EM_MG_FD_202174 | JGI IMG/M metagenome (GOLD analysis project Ga0307513, IMG submission 202174) | Populus trichocarpa ectomycorrhiza microbial communities from riparian zone in the Pacific Northwest, United States - 15_EM | ecosystem: Host-associated > Plants > Roots > Unclassified | place... | reverse complement strand
GGATCCGGAGATGATGCGCTGCCCATCGGGAGACTAAGCAACGGACAACACCTCGTCAGTGTGCCCCTCGAGAGGATTGCCGATTGCAGCACCAGTCTCGGCATCCCAGATTCGAATGGTGGAGTCGGAGGACCCGGAGATGACGTGCCGCCCATTGGGAGAGTGAGCAACAGGAAACACCCAGCGAGTGTAATCCTCAAGAGGATTGCCGATTGCATTACCAGTCTCAGCATCCCAGATTCGAATGGTGGAGTAGGAGGATCCAGAGATGATGTGCCGCCCATCGGGAGAGTAAGCAACGGACAACACCCGGTCAGTGTGACCCTCGAGAGGATTGCCGATTGCAGCACCAGTCTCGGCATCCCAGATTCGAATGGTGGAGTCGGAGGATCCGGAGATGATGCGCCGCCCATCGGGAGAGTAAGCAACGGACAACACCTTATCAGTGTGCCCCTCGAGAGGATTTCCTATTGCAGCACCAGTCCCGGCATCCCAGATTCGAATGGTGGAGTCGGCGGATCCGGAGATGATGCGCCGCCCATCGGGAGAGTAGGCAACGGACCGCACTGAGAAAGCATGCTCCTTGAGAGGAGTACCGATTGCAGCACCAGTCTCGGCACCCCAGATTCGAATGGTGGAGTCGGAGGATCCGGAGATGATGTACTTCCCATCGGGAGAGTAAGCAACGGACAACACCTCGTCAGTGTGCCCCTCGAGAGGATTTCCGATTATAGCACCAGTCTCGGCATCCCAGATTCGAATGGTGGAGTCGGAGGATCCGGAGATGATGTACCGCCCATCGGGAGAGTAAGCAACGGACAGCACCTCATCAGTGTGCCCGTCGAGAGGTTTTCCGATTGCAGCACCAGTATCGGCATCCCAGATTTGAATGGTGGAGTCGTCGGATCCGGAGATGATGTACCGCCTATCGGGAGAGTAGGCAACGGACCGCACCGAGCAAGCATGCCCCTTACAAGGAGTACCGATTGCAGCACCAGTATCGGCATCCCAAATTCGAATGGTGGAGTCGGAGGATCCAGAGATGATGTGCCGCCCATCGGGAGAGTAAGCAACGGACAACACCTCGTCAGTGTGCCCCTCGAGAGGATTGCCTATTGCAGCACCAGTATCGGCATCCCAGAGTCGAATGGTGGAGTCGGAGGATCCGGAGATGATGCGCCGCCCATCGGGAGAGTAAGCAACAGACCACACTGCCCCACTATGCCCTGTTAGAGCCTCCCCAACTACAGCACCAGACTCGGCATCCCAGATTCGAATTGTTTTGTCGTGGGATCCAGTGACAACGCGGTACCCACTTGGCGAATAACTCACTGAGGTGACGACGCCCGTGTGTCCAGTCCATTTCAATGGAGGCGCCGGCCATGAAAACAGGTTGCCAACTCGTATCTTGATGGCCCTAGCAAATTCTCTGCTGAACATCCTTGATAAAGGTGACTGTGAGGGCAGGAATGGCCGCGTTGAAATATAGATGTGTGGAGTGCTCAAGGAGACAGGGGTGTGGAATGTGATAATGAAATGACAAATATCCTGAATTCTCTCAAGAAGCGTTGAATCCGCACCCTACAACCAATTCGAATCATTTCGGAGTGCAAACGAGCAGCGGGCTCACCTTGACCCAGGATATCAACCTCCGGAGGCCTGTCACACCAATGGGGACCATCCCCATAACGCTCAATACTTCAACCCAAAATAAAGGGTACAATCCCTCAAAGAATTTCTTCAAAATTCCTAACACTAACACGCGCTGATCACCGTTGTCTGGAGAAAAGCACAGGTGGTGCGACCAATGGAGAGAACTATACTGCAAGGCGTCCGAAACGTTCTGTTGGACTCGGAATGGGAGATCTTCAATGTCTGCATTGGCGAGCCGGGAATCTTCGAGCTTGCAGATGTTGAAACGCAGTTGCGAAACCATCGTCTTGAAGCAAGCAACCCCCAGCTGCACGTCCGCGCCTCGGATGTTCACTTGATAGTCGCAGCGATCGCTGACAAAGAAATCATAAATCAAAAAATGCCGGACACGAATCCCTCTATTGGCCGCTCCATCTCGATAGAGTAAAGAGCTGAGATCATCCACCCATTTCTTGACCAGATAGGGTTTCACTCCCGCCAGCTCCGCAATTGTCTGATCACACAGTGCGCGGTATGGAGCTGTTGCAACAAGTACTCCAATCACCCGCTGAAACTCGGCGTTATTGTGCCCTATTTGTACTTTTAAGATATTGGAGTAAAGTTTGTATAGAGATTCCAAGCCAGTTCCGGCTGAGCCTTGCAAAGCAGCCTTCAAAGACTCTGTAGGGTCCCGACATCGTTCAAGGGCAAGAACAAGAGTCTTGATGAAGATGAAAAGACCGTTCGCCCGAGAGAGAGCTCCATTGAAGTCCGATTCTTCTGGCCACGGCTTGGGGAGATGCCAATCCGAAACCACCAAATCGAACTGGTTTCGGGCGAAGGCTCGCAAATCAGCATTCGCATCTTGATCTGTGGCCAAGTCATATCGTAAATATGACGACTGGGTGAGAGTATCAAAGAAATGTTGGATATCGGCTTCGGTTCTGCTGGTGATGATAATCTTGAACCACGGAGCTTGTGCGGCCGCATCGGTCACGACCTTCAGGATCCCTGGGCGACTTCGACTATCTCCACACTCGTCGAGTGCGTCGATGACAAAGACAAGATTATGCTCCGGGTGGCGAGGAAGGGAGAGGACCAAATCAAGGAAGAGGGAGCCTTTCATCGACTCCGGAGTTAGGTTTGGGTCGTTGCGAAGGCGCTTTGCTATAATGGTTCGAAATGGGGGACTGATTTCAGCGAGTTTGTGAATGAAAGTCGGAAGGATATTTATGGGATCGCTCAAATTCGGGTCGTCCCTCCGGCAGAAAAAGGCTCCAGCAAGGTGGTTTCGCTCATGAAGGTGTGCACAGATCGAATGGGCTAACGACGTTTTTCCGATGCCGGGTGAGCCGTAGAACCAATACGCATTGTTCTGGAGAACATTCTCTTGTCCCGATTGATTGGCTGTCCAGTCTGTGACTTGATTGAGAATAGATTGGCGGGTGCCCTCCATACAGCGGAGGCCGCGGTGATAGCCGGTCTCGACAGGCTTAAGGCGTCTAAACAGAAACTCTTGCTCTATTCGCCCTTGCTCTTGCTCTAGTCGTTCTTGTTCTAGTCGCTCCCTTTCCACTCGCTCTTGTTCCGCTCGTTCTCGCTCCACACGTTCTCTATCTGCTCGCTCTCTCTCTGCTCGCTCTACAACAAACCCAGGAGGGTTAAATATCGACAGATCGAGAAAATGAGAGCTTACGGGTCTCATTGGCCAGGCGGACAGCCTCAACGATCAACGCACGGTCGAAATCTTCGATCACCCTTGTTAACTCTCTGTCCACGTCTTCGATCATCTCCGCGTACGCGGGGCCACGGACCGTTCTCGCTGCGATCGTCAGCACTTGTCAAACCTAGGGATTGGTGACCTACCACGTTTGACATAATCGCATGATAATTTCGCGGCCCTGTGCATCACTTCAAACATTCGCGGGATGTGCCTCCTCAAGATTTCTGTCTCTTCGGAGACGATTTCATCTGCGACCTTCTCCACCAAAGGCAGAATGCGTTGCAACCGATCGCAAAGTCCCGACGGTATCTGGTCATACTTGCTTTGTTCTTTCAAGAGCTAAACCGCCAAGCGTTACTTCTGCCCCCGATACCCCACTAGCAAGCACAAACCTCAAACGTGACACTGGCAACACCGATGACCGCCTTTGCAATAGGGTTCAACTACAATGTGTCAGTGTCTCTTTTGTTCTGTGTGGATGTGGGAAAACTGACTTCTGCGAAGACCGCACCATATTTAATCGCTTTGTCCACGGACTTCTCAATCGATCCGCTCATCAGTGGGGAGTATTTTTCTAGCAACCCTTCGAGTTGATGGAGCGACGAGCGTAGAGCTTCCGCCTACGTGAACACTATTAGCGAATGGGATGGGCAGTGGCAAAGGGACGAACGGTAGCACTTGTAGAGAATCGTAGTTCTATAGAGCCACTATGCTTTCCAATGACAACAACCTCTGTTCTCCTCCATTAGATATGCGCGGACTGTAAGTGATAACGACTGACTCAGTACAGTAAACTCGTGACTGTTAGAGCTCCAGTAATCATTGAAAAGTGCTTGAAGGTCGATGACATCGCTCGTCTCTCGATGGGTTGCCCAAAAGGAATGACCATGCTTCATGCGGACCTCAGCGCGGACCTGGGATATTGGAGAAACATCCCTACACACACACATCCACTGGTGAGTATGCGCATTGGGGAAATTAAGGACATACGGGCGTGGTGCTGGTATCCAGGTGTGGTTGTCTTTCCTCTGCAGTTCTCTCTCCATATTCTCTACAAACAACCTCAGTGTATACTCTCGATTTGGAATGTCTTGGAGTGTGATCTCTGCATGTTGGCCAAAATGAGTGGTATGGACGTAGATTGAAATGAAGCGCCGCACGGTCAAGATACAGGCTTGGATTCGTCGTCAGCGAGAAAGCACGCGGCGCAATCTAGCCGTCGACGGTGCTTACAGATTCTCTTTCTGCGAATCTTGATGACCTGGAGTCGCCATGTTCACTTGATGATGCAACTGGGGTCGGGGCCAACCTGGGTAGACAGCTGTCACTGTCAACTTGAGCACAAAAGAAAGGTCAGTTAGCGATCACATAGTCTTCGGTTCCGAGGACGGGACGATCGAGATCTGGCATGTGGCTACGCGCTCGAGCGCGGTGCTGCGTGGTGTGTGGTGCTGGCGGTTGGGTTCGACGGCGGTGTTGTCGTCCTCCAGCTCAGCCAGGACGACCCGCCGTACTCGGTGGACCCTTGGCAAACTCGTGCCCGTATTCCGCTAACAACGCGCGATCTTGCCGTAACGGAGATGTACGCCAATGCCATCGTACATTCCAATGGGGTTCGTTACTGTTGTTGGAGAAGGTGAGTATATCATCTGTACTGCTCTCGCATGCTCGCGTGGAGGAACAAGGCGTTTTGGATCTGGGAACTACATATACCGATATTAAGTTCTCATCCGGAGCTTTAGGGAAAAGGAGGACGGCGCATGTAGGGCGTTGAGGCATATTTGGTAGCCGGCAGGGCGTGTCTGAAACCACCTACATCGCGATTGAAATACCTTTCGCCACTTAGCGCTACAAAGAGTCTTACTGTTTGTGTTTTGTTGTAATTTATATGTGTAAATAGACACTTTATACACTATGAAAATTTTGGCGCACTTACAATGTGTCTATACAAGGTTGTAAACCGAAACAGGCCCGCCACGCCCTGACAGGCCAACCCACATAGACCACTGAGCGTGCGTATCACGCTGACGATCTTTGGGATCAGAGTGGAAAACTACGCGCGCCTAGCCCAAGGCAGGAGTGCGCAGCTAATCCACAAGAGTTGAACCCGACCTCGAAGCGCGAGCCGGACCCCGCAGTAGACCCTTCTGAGGTGTATTATACACAATGGTACTTGTACCACTTTTTGGTGTCGAAGAGTAGTTGCCCGAGGTGGCGTTGGCTGCATCCATCCAGGTGTTTTGCGTCTTTGGTGCGTTATCAGTGGGATACTAGTTCGTTCAAGTCTTAGCGTGTGTCCTTGGTGGGCTAATAGTGCTCTCCGGGAGTGTCGGTTATTGACTTAGGGTCATTTGGCTGTAGGACGGGTGCGCCACAAGTTCATTCGACTGAAATATTGGCTCAATTTGGTGGTATGTACATGGAACGTCACTGAGGAACGAACCGTTCGCCCAGTGTCCCTACTCTCACCGGAGTCTTGTGCCAGAATGGTGGCAGAGGTAGAAATAATGTGGCACATTATTCTTAGATCAACTCGTATGGTCTATAAGAGTCGAACTTAAGCGGCTGGATAGTGTTCTTTGAGGAAGTAGGGCCGCTTACTCCGGGGTCGATGTTCAGGCCACATTGGACCAAAGGAGAACCACGAGAAAGAGGCCATTGCGTTAAAGATGTCCATTTAGCACGGATAGAAGTGGAGGGTTGCAGCAAATGTAGATTTTTTAGCAAACCCGTTGTGGACTAGAATACATTTTCAAGAGGATATTGGTGAACTAGCCCGCGCGTTTCCTTGGACTCCCACAACCTCTCAGAGACTGAGAATGTCAATGGTGGGTATCGGTCTTGATTGTAAGGGCGAAGGAGCAGACGGCGACGACACATATGAAGAGGGAGTTAGGCCTCAATAGCTATCGCTATCACAGGGATATCTGAGAGCATCGGTGGCGAGGGCGACTTGAAGGGCATCGATTCGCAAATGGCAAGAGCGAGAGGTGTCAGATCAAATGAATATTGAGATGGGGCATAGCCAGTTGGAGAGGGAAGCACTACTGGTAGCTGAGGGAGATCAGGGTGCATTTGAGGAGATGCAGGAATTATGTAAGACGTTGATGAAACAGGCGGTGGTGGGTAACACCGAGGAGCCGGACGCAGACGTCGAAGGGTTGCCGAGGGTGACATGAGAGGGCATGGAGAAAACAGAGGTGCTGATTGACCTGATATGCACCGCTCTTATTAAACTCGCTTCATTAGTTGTAGTGTATCGTTAATACTTCCATCTATTGACTTTGCTGACCAGACTTCTTCCTTCGTTTATTTTTCTTGTTCTGTAAACCCGCGTCCTTCTCCCCTTCCCGTGGTCGTTTCCCTTGAACAGTCGGTACGATACTGGGTTCGGAATTTGTGGCTTGTGGGTCGGGTGTTGGTACAGTAGAAACACTGTGTTGCTGTGTTGTATGCTCCAGCGTATCTGGTGGCACCGCCTCTGCTGATCCTTCCTCAGCTAGTGACGCTGACCTTGGCTGAGGGGCGAGTTCAGGAATCACTAAGACCGGGGCGGAGAGCACGGCGCGATATGTTTTCCGCGTTTCTAAAGACAGGAGATATCAGCTACAAGGCAGAGAAAGAATAGTGAGGATCGGACGAACGCGCTCGGATAACTACTGTCTTGCATAATGTTGACAAAGCGTGCTTCGCTGCGTCTTGTGGAAACCCCACCAATGTAGCACTATTTCCACATAGAGGTACACGTTAGTTCAAACCCTTCTATAGTCTATTCGCCCGGACTCACATATTGACCACATCCCCCGGCGCACGCACATCGCCCACCCCATTACTCCCGCTGGAGAAAATCACCCCTTTCCCCCTAGTAACCCTTGTGAGCTCTCGGACGTTGGCCCACCAATTTCTCCGTTCGCTGTCTCCAGCGCCGCCAACCGCGGGGGAATATGCGACCTCAAACACCGCACCATTCTTGATCGCCATGCGGACGAGGGTGTGCTTGAAGAAGAATGGTATACGCGGAAGTGTCAGCGGAAGGGAGATGATGTGCGTTGTTAATGTCGAGGGGGCGGAGTGTGTAAGGCAAGCAGCGGAAAAGGTCGTGAGAGATGTTGGGTGCAATGAGAGGATATCGTACATTTGCAAGAGGACTTCATTGTTTTTAGTCTGTTCGTATTCGTCGTGAGAACGAAGGAAATAAAGGTCATTTAGGATAGGGACTTGGCAGGACGTACCAACCCAGTCCCCTTGTCGCTCGCATCATCCATGAGAATGACCAACCTCTTGAGGTATACCACCCCCTCCCTCTTTTTCAGTCCCTGGACGAGTGAGTCGAGATAATTTATATGTCCATGAGCCGTGAAGGCTGATTCGATCGTCTGGCTGAAGGCGAGGACTGTGTACCCGACTATACAACCTCAGAACATTAGTATGGAGATCACTGCAGTACGGATGCAGCGTACGTACGATGCACGAGAAGTTCAACACGCGCGTCAACCGCTGCGATTTGCTCAGGCGAAAACCATGAGCCGTTTGGCGGCTCAATGGTCTGTCCTTGACCGGGCTTCTGTTTTCTTTTCTTGTTGTGTTGTTGGTAATTGACCACCGTTGGTGGTGGCGGGACAGAAATATTCAAATCGAAGTACATCCGTGTTGCACGTAACAGGTGACGCGTCTCTAGTTCTGATTTATGTATACTTTGGATCTGTAGGGAATTGAGTCGAGTCCAGAACGCGTAGCAGGCCGCCTGGTATTTAACGCGAGATTTCGGTCGACTTCAAGGTGTACGAATATGGTTCATAAGGAATACTTGGTTAGGGATGACAATATCGTAGCCGTGGGTCCAAACACGGATCAAGGAACACCTTTGGAACAAGAAGGGAACTGTTTTTCGCACTCAGACCCCAAAGCAACGGTCAAAGACACAAATAAAACGGAGGATAATTAAAGAGCTGTATCGAACACATACCAAGTCCCATCGGGCCATCATCATTCATAGGTATGCTCGACCCCACAGAGACGAGCCGCCCAGCGACTAATCATCGTAATCCTCGACCTCTTCAATCGTTGGCCCGTTCCGCGATGCAGGTCTCGACGTATCGCTCTCGCTCGTCATGCCGTTAATCGAAGGCTTTGGGACGGCGAGCGTCGCCTGGCCCTCGGGGTTGGGGGTATTCGTGCCGGAGGATTGTCCCGACTTGGAGCGCTTTGAGGACTTTTCAGATTTCTCAGACTTCTTCTTCTTCTTCTTTTTAATGTCCCAATCCCATCCTGGAATGAAGGACTCGACCTGGGGAATGATTGTTGTCAGAATCCGGTCCAAATGCAAATGAGGTGGGGAAGAGAGTTCGTTTAGCTGAACACAGGATTTGAGGAGGATGTTTGAGGACTTACGAATCCGACATCCGCGAATAGGTTAGGGAATATCCAAATACCAGGCGACGCAACCACCACGGTAATGACATAGAAAATGAGTCGTAGAATGGAAATTCCGAAGAATAAGCCAACGAGACCCAGAACTGCCATGGAGAGGTAGGAGACGCCCTGTCTCATTATTGGCGGCCAAAGTGGGAACATGACACCAGCGAGGATGATAGTGACCATGATCACGCCACCAACGTACGTCTTCCATTGGCTGCCTTCGAAGAGCCAGACGTAGAACTGGTCAGGCGCGAACATCTGCATCTGATTGATTTGGACGAGCTTTGCCTTGGTTTTCTTCACTTGGGAGGACCCGGCTGGGCCACCGGAGGAGAGAGTGATGGATTCCCCTCTGTCTACGCGGAGGAAGAATGCGAAGCGCATGGTCTGGTGGAGGAGCTTTGTGGCTTCAGCCTCATCGGGGACTTTTGGCGCGGACTTCAGCTTTGTGTAAGCAGGGGACAGAAGAGCTTTGACAGCTGATGAACCTGGAGATATTACTATAAGTTAACAGCTGATAGAAGGCAAAGGTAGTATGCGCTGAAGTGGTGAAGCCGTCCTACCTTTAAAGTACTCGACTCGCTTTCCATTGAGGACGCCGGTGTGGAGTTTCATTCCAGACTTGCTTCGTAGGAAGTTGACGACCGCTTTCAGGTCTGGCGGACACGCCGCCTGCTGCTCTGGGACGGACATATCGATTCGTGGCACGGACGAATGGGCGATTTACTGATGAATACGAGACTGAAGAGCAAGTATGAGCTGATATCCTGTAATGGTGATATTGACGAGGGTAATGGCGCGTACTGCGTGGCCGAATCGCGCTTTCGCAACGACGCGCTGGCAGAAGGAGGGTCAAGGTACAAGTCTCCAATTCGTCAACCTGCTCGCCTTTGCAGAAGAACATTTGAAACACAAATGATGTCATTACAACATCTTTTTGCCTGCAACAGCAAAGCTCATTCGAGTTGAAACGACCTGATTCTAGGGCAAACCAAATAAAGCAGGCAACCCGACATACGTCGCTCACCTTGATATGGATTGAAAAAGCATAGCACACGAACCCTCTCTACCTTGATTTATCCAGACGGAAGACCCCAGGGCCAGAACTGACGGAAACTGTATACCAGTTTTATCACAATTATACTAGTACTCAGGATGGTCACGACCCTAGTAAATAAGTATCGGTGCTACGGGGCTTCCGTGCACCCGACCAGCGCATCGACACTACCCGTGGTAGTTCCCAAACCGGTCACCAGGGGGCTTTTTCGCACCTTAGCTTCCTCCACGTCCTCCCTCCCTTCAAATCCTATTAGAAAGAACTACTTTTTTTCTCCTCCTCATACCCGATGCTCCTCACAACTCTAGTCGCTCATTGGCCACCCAGCCTCAAAAGTAGGCCGTGGTGGCAAGCACGACTACTTCCCTACTCCTCACCACACCGCCTGATGCATCTATATGCACTGCACGACAACCCCTGATTCTCTGTCCACGTAGCCGGCGATTGAGCGAACAATACCACCCCATTCAGGCCACGTCTATCGAAGTCTTCGGTGGCATGGCCATCCTCTGGCCCACTCGTCGGCGTTCAATGAGGGATAAAAGGTGAGACTGAGGTCATTTCAGCGTCTCTGCTTGCTTCCCTCCACTCACCCACCTTGAACCTTTCCTCCTTCAGGCCATCGCTTGTATTCCCCCTCCGCTCTCTTTGCCACTGGCACGGGCGACTCTCAGACCATACTTGGTCTCAGAGTGTAGAACATGGTGCTCAGGAGGATGCTAGGCCGCCATCTCCATACACTTGCTCTCCCCTGAGACCTCTTCAACAGACATTGCAAGACACTATACGTACCCATGTACTCCATGCACAACATCGTTGCGAGCTTGAAACATTACCCACCACCCCCACCATGCGTTTTCTTCCCCCAAGAATTAATTCAAGGATCTAAGGGCTGACCCCTCGCTGCATGAAGGCTGAAACCGTCTACATTCCAATTAGATCCTATCCAATCCACAAAACGAGGCGACAAACGACTGGCGTGGCAATCATATGCTATGTACACCCAGGGCCGAACTGACTGCGAAACGAGGAAGATTGACACGAAAAGTCGCACTCGCGGGAGAAGCCCCTCCAGAGTAGGAAACCTCCCTTAAAGACGACGACGATGAGTAAGGATACAACAAACAAGCGAACCGGCCCAAATAAATCGTGTCCAGGAGGCGAGATAATCAAACAGTAAAGGATAGGTTGGTGCCAGAGGTATTTGGTGTTTCTAAGGCTGGTCATGATAAATATGTCGGTATAGGCGTTAAATTTGAAGAATATAGGTTGAGAAGGAACAGAAGACACGGTGATGATACAGTTGGGTCAGGACGGTGGGGAGCACTTGCTCTTATGGTGATAGGGTCTTGACTTTGAGAATAACCAGCGAACGACGCGAAAGAACCAACACAAACCAACTCGAAGGAGACACGAGCCGAGTCGAGAATCGATCACGCAACAAATGTCATTCTGGTATCTTGCTGGAGTGGTCGAGAGCCCGGCGCAAGAGGATCAACGTCATATCCTGGCAGACCCATCGCGGATTCGGACGCATCAGGGGTCATTCCGACGATTCGGTTCCCGCCATCGACTGCACCAAAGGGGTTCGGGTTCGTCCACTGCGTCCACTCGCCTCCAGAGCAGGACATATCCATCGGACCTCCTGCAGCCAGCGGGTTGCCGTGAATGTCCATCCCACCCATGGGGTTCATCGTCCAGTCCTGCATGTGGAATTGCGAGATCTGCTCGCTCAGCTCCGCAGTGGGGGATGAGTCGTACCCGTGCGCATGCTGAGGGGCTGAGAGGAGCAGACCGCTTGTATCGAGGTGCATGCCCGGGACGTGCAAAGGCGGCACTTGCGAGTGTGGGAGCACAGGCGCGTATATGCCTTCGTTTGAGGCTGGCGAGTGAGGATTGGACGAATCGGCGCCAGAACTCTCAGAGCCACCGTACCGTGTCTGGAGTGCCGGGATTGGCTGCGAGGTCGAAGGGAGTGGTTGGAGAGGGTCGACCATCGATGAGTCGGTGTATGCCGACATGTCCATCGTCATGCCCCCTGTATTAGGACCTGGAGTGGACCAAGTACCCGGGATCCCGTGTTCACCGCTGAGGCCAATTTGGAATGGCTGCTCATGGAAGTATTCGAATCCGTGCGAGCTGAGGGGTGAGTCGCCCGGTGATGTCGCAGCGACGCTGGCCGGATCGAAGGGGTTGCGGAAGACAGCCATGGGATTGGATGACTGAGAGAGTACGTCAGTAAGTACGCACGCGGTCTATCAAAAACATTCAATTGACTAACCTCTACGTAACCGGAACCGACATCAGTAAACCCATAACCGCCGAAATCACCATAGGTTTCCGCTTGGCCGTGCGGGTCGAAGATATTCGGCGCCAACTGAGGTTGCTGACCATATGGTGCAAATCCGCCATGGAAACAATCCATCTGTTGTTGGCCGTATAATTGCTGTGAGGGATGCTGATAGTCCGAGTGGAAGGACTGGACCGACGTGTCAGGACTCGGCGCGATGGAAGATGGGGGAGGCGCGTCGTTCAACGCCCAGGTTGGCAGTACGCCAGGACCTTGTGGCGCTTGTGGGGTTTGTGGCGCATGGGATGCCTGGGAGAGTTGCTGCTGTTTCCGCTGCTCGTCTGCAACGGCGTGGGCCGTCCATACCGACTGGATAAAGTCGTCGCCGCGTTTTCGACCAGGCTTGCCCGAGGCCTTTGCCTTGACCGCCTTTGAGATTGTCGATTTCGTTTTCTTCCCCTCGGTCTTTGGAACTTTGCCATCCCTGGGGAGGTTGCGCGCAATCCGAGACAAGGGAACTTCGGCAGGTTCGGAAGGACTCTGACTGTCAGGAGCAAGTGTAGACGCTCGAGCGAGTGGGGTGGAGACATTGGAGGTGGACGACGCTGTTGGCGTTGATCCGTCATGATGCTGCATGAACATGCCATCTGCCGGAGGAGCGGAAGACGATCGGCGGTGGATCACGCCGTAGGCAGAGAAACCACCTGAACCAGCGAAATGTGGCATTGGAGCCTGAATTGGCAAAGGCGCATGCTCGCCCTGGCTATTTGGCATCCCTTGAACGAAAGTGTACTCTTTCGGTGCTTGTGGCTGTTGATGAGGAGCAGGACCATGGCGCTTCTTCAACGCGTCTAGGCTAGACATCCTCTTGCTCAAGTCCTCGCCAGTGTGGCCTTGGAGTAATAATCCGGCAATATCCAGCGAACGCTCTTCGTCTCCCGACTTCTGCTTGGGCCGCTTCTCCTTCTTGTCCTTGCGGTGGACGGGAGCATAGCGGTAGTTTGGATACATTTTCTTATGGAGCGCCTTTGCTTCTGCGGCCTTTTCTTCCCAGCGCTTGCGCTGCCTGGGAGGTAAGGTGCGCCAACAGACGCCAATGATCTTGGAGATTGTGGAATGGTCTGTCCACAGCTGTTAGAGAATCACGAATATTCGCGGAAACGTCAGACCGATAAACGTACCAGCCTCGAGCGATGAAGGGACTGCCTTTCGTTGGACCAAATCTGATCGGAAGAGAATGAATGCATTTGGTGGTCGTGGGATGTGGCCGTCCGGGACCCGGCGGGAATGCGAGTCTTGCTTTTGCTGCATCGGAATGGAGGGCGAGTAGAAATGCCCGAGGGGGTTCTCGCCATCACTGTCGCTCAACTTACGCCTCTTTGCCTTTTTCGATGCCTCGGGGGACTCGGGAGGATGCTCGGCAGTGCCAGTCGAGGGGGTTGATGGTTCTTGTTTTGGGGCGTCGGCATGGTTGTAGGTGAATGGGGTCACGTTTGCCGTAAAGGTGAATGTATATGGCGTCGAAGGCGTGTTGGACGTTGGCATCGGCGTTACGGTGCACCCTGGAACGCCCGGGACGGGAATGGGGACACCCACTGAAACAGGTTGGCTACCATGGCCCGCGACAAATGGATTCGTGCCAGATGGAGGGACACTTGCGATTCCGGCCGTTGCTAATGGGCGGTAAGCGTCAGCGGACGCAGAAGGGGACGAAAGGTGAAATGAAGAGGGAGATGGTTGGGGATCACGATCGCCAACTGGGAAGGGGGCTGCGATGCTGGAGGGCACACTCACAGAGGCCAGGAAGGGACGATTGCCTACGAACACGACGGTGGGCGGACATATAGTGGAATCGATGATTGCAAGGCGAACGTGGGCGTCGTCGTCGGCGTCGTCTGAGAGCAAGGACGACTCGTTCAAGAGAAGGAGGGATGCAAGGTAGGTCGGTCGGTGACGGAGAGAGCGAGAGAGCGAGCGAGTGAGCGGCGTGGTGCGTGACCAGTCGGACGACGTTCGTGGTTGGTTCGGTTTTATTATCTCACCCACGAGCTCGACTGCTCAACTCCCCTCAGGGACACAAAACCACACTCAATTTACATCCACTACACGCGGTACCGCCTTTTTCCCCTAATTCCCCCCACTTGCACAGACCCCGGCCACCGCCCCTCCCACCGTTTCGTCCTCTTTTGTCCTCTTTTGTCCTTTTCCGTACCAAATTTCGATATCCTTTCTGGGACGAACAAGTGCTTGTTCGTCGTCCTCCATCCCGTCAAGCATACCCATCACTCGATATTGATCCCCTTGACCGCCCAACTACTCCTCCCGCTCTTCCCTGCTCCTCCTCAGCCAGCGGACCGCTCCTGTTCGCTCAGGGTCAATGTGGGAGCGCTCGAGATCTCCAATTTTCGTCCGCCAGAGAGAGGCTGGAGAGAAGCCAAGTCGACCCACCTCACTTGCACGAACCCCCATATGCCCGACCGAAAGCGGCCATCCGGAGTATTCGGCGCCTCACTGCCCACGTTGGCCTCCAATCGAACTGAAAAATGAAAATGCGTAGCGCCCCATCCACCGGGATCTGTACGCTCTCTCCATTGTGCCAGTGGCCGTAGGTAATTTCGTTGATTGGAACGCCTCTTGATGGCAGTGCCATAAGTCTCTGAGTTATCATCAAGCTTACCCCCATCGATGCGTAGGTCGCACATGGCGGCATGCGGCATGTATCCCGGGTGACTTCTTTGACCGTGACAGCGACAGACGCTAGTTCTCTTCCTGCTTACATAATTTGCAAGATCACTCCGCTTGGGCGCCCGCTGCTAGCTGATTGGACAACGCACAATCCGATCTTGCGACACCTCTCACGGTTTTGTGGACCTGAGGCTGGACGGGTCGTCTTGCTCAACTCTTAATTCATCACAATCTTTGAATCACTCTTACGTGCCGAGCCAGGGGGCCAGGGCAGACGCGCTGTCGTGATGACGGTATAGAAGGGAACTGAGTAAATAACGAGCCACCGACTCAGTCTAAAGTACCTGGTCCTCGCGTCGACCAGCAACGATGCTAGAGAAATTACTTTCACCGATGAGAATTGACTATTGTTACTTGGATGGAGAAATAGCCTGGAAGCCTGGGTTGAGCGAGACCAATAATTTTAGAACAAATTCTGTGGTGTCAATATAGTATCGTAAGTTGTGGGGTCCTGTCAGGGCCAGGATTCAATCGGATCCACCATTTGGGAAGAGGGTCGGTGGGTCGTCTTGACTCCGATATATATATATATATATATTTGCAGGCAACGGCAGCCGGTTGCGGGACGGAAATTCTTGGGGAACCATCAAAGAAATCGAGATTGCAAGAGCCGTACAGTCCTATCAACGATGTGTCAGCTGCTCCTCAACAAACACCCTCAAGAATATCACAACCGCGTCACGATATCGTCCTTCCTGTTTATCCTTTATCGTTCAATAGCACCGGAGCGAACGGCGCTTTGGTCCTCCGGGCCAGACGGAGTGAATCCGTGTGGTATGGTACAGTCGCTCTCGCTGTCGTCGTACCAGGTTTCATCCTCTTGACCATTCTAACGGCCACGCACGGGGGTAGCGAGACGCTTCCAGATTCAACGGCGCCTTCGGTGCACTCGGTGGAAAGCGCGCGGCAGTTTCGGACGATATATGTACGTCTCTTACCCGTCGAACATTTACTACTTGTCCAAACAGAATTCCAGGGGTCCAGGAATCCAGCCGCCGGACGGCTCGACTGTTCCGGTCGATCATATGTACGTCTCCTACCCGCCAAATCTACCTTCCACACAGCATGGGTGGAGACGCGGCGCTGCCTCCAACATTTGACGTCTAGTAAAGCAGTGGTACTCTGTATGCTGCAATGGAGGTCGTCCGGTGTGGTCGGGTGCTGTCAACTGTGCGTTCTCCGATCGTACAATAGCGGAATCATATCAACCAAACGCAAAGTTGTTAAACTTGGCCAACCTGTCAGAAACCGGTGTTCACTGAAATGGAGACATACGCGTAGGGTTGGTCAAAGCGGTGTCGGAGTCGGACACGTACCTGAATGGTCAAGTCCAAATGGCATGAATAACAAAGACAGTAGCAAGTAATACAACCAGATAACTAACATGGGCATTGCAGCAGAATACATGGTGTAAAATAAATCCTACCAGCGGCCTATCGGAGGATCCTTGACAGGCGCATCTCAACCTCAACAACCTTGATGTCGTGATTATCAAAAGCTCTTTGCATCGGGCAACTGTGTCGTGGATGACTTTATAAGGGACTTGGGAATCAAGGTCGATTCCAATCCAGACAACGACTAGTGCCGGCCATTCAACACTAGCCCAGTCCACCTGCCCCTTCTTCAGAATATCATGTAGGCTGGGAGCCAAGGTTTCCCAGACCTTGCAGAGCCGTGGAGAGCGAGAGAGACCCATATTAGGTAGACTACGGGATCAAGACACCACCTGACCAGCAGCCTACGAGTCCGTACGCAGGGGGATGAGGGAGATAGGGAGATAATGGGAATATGGGGGTTTACAAGTATGTCTATAGGGTGCGCTGCCCGGTGCTGTTGAGGTTGGAGTATATGTATCTAGGGGTATATAATGGAACGGGGATCACACAGCATACCAGGGTGGCCATTACATCACTCTCGAGTCTCTTGAGCCCTCGGGTCTGAGCGTAGCAAGTTGAGTAGTTCTTGTGGGTCCGTGGGTCATAGGGGTCTTCGGTTTCTGGAACGCTCCGCTTTTGCTCACAAACTCGGCCCAGACTTGTATGCCTTTTTTGGTTCCGAGGAGGGTGGTGAGTTGGTAATCTGGGGCCCTTCCTCTGCAATATGCCAGTGTGGGCTCAGTCGAATGCGATGTGTTCGCGTCTTTGGATTGCAAATTTATACGGGCTTCTGATATTTGGTAGTATTCACCAAATTGGCCATGTCCAGTTCGGGCTTGTGTTACTGTGCACAGCGTTCGACAGTTGAGTGTGCGGAATGCGTGTGATCTAGCCAGTGAGGGTGGAAGACGATCTGCCATGACGTATCGTCCAGTCATTGGTTTCTTCGCCCATTCTATGACCATGCATCTTGCAGGTCTTTGCGTATCTGTTTAGAATGGCTTACGAATATGGTGGTTTGTACTGCTGGTTCAAGTCCGGTTGCCTGCTTTGCCAATTCGCCTGCCCTTCGTTCCCTTTAATCGCCATGTGCCCTG
>Ga0307513_10005131_pt1 | contig 17339 bp, 13 predicted proteins | sample 15_EM_MG_FD_202174 | JGI IMG/M metagenome (GOLD analysis project Ga0307513, IMG submission 202174) | Populus trichocarpa ectomycorrhiza microbial communities from riparian zone in the Pacific Northwest, United States - 15_EM | ecosystem: Host-associated > Plants > Roots > Unclassified | place... | reverse complement strand
GGTGATGCCGTCGCTCGCGCCGCCGATCAGGCCGCCATCGGAAGGTGTCCCGGCCTCGGGAGCGGACGGCGCCGGGGCAGCGGCCACGGGTCCGCCGCCACCGCGGCCACCGCCACGGCCACCTCGGGCTGCTCCGTCGCCCTGCCCACCGCGGCCACGATCGGACCCGCCGAGCACCCCGCCGAGGCCGTCGTCGGCCGCACCGGGAGCTGCCGGGGTGGCCGCGTCGGGAGCGCCCGCGCCGGGGCCCGTCGCATCCGGGGCCGTCGCCTTCGGGGCCGCCGCATCCGGCGCGGCCGCGCTCGGGCCCCCGGGATCGGCCGGTGCCGCAGCATCCGCCCCTCGTCGGGAGTCGCCGCCGAGCACCTTGCCGAGCCCGTCGGTCACCCTGCCCAGTGCGCCGGGCGATTCCGGCTCGGGCGCAGCTGCGCTACCCGGGGCTGCCGGTTCCTCTGCCCCTGGCGCTGCGGCGGACGGGCCACCCTTGCCCGGCCCCTTCTCGGGGTCGAGCACCTTGCCGAGGCCATCGGTCGCCTTCCCGAGGATGCCGTCGGAGCCGTCGGGCTCGGCCGCGTCTGGCGAAGCGGCCGCCGAGCGGCCACCAGGAGGCTCGACGGGGAGCAGCCCCGACTCGGGGTCCTCGCCCGGCTCACCGGTCGTGTGGTCCGGGCCGCGCCGCTCGGACGACTCCCGGCCGCCGGCGAGCACCGTCGGCGGGTTGTAGGGCTTGTCCTCGTCGGGGGCGTCGTCGTCATCGTCGTGGGCGTCGGGGTTCTCGACCAGGTCGATGACCGCGGCGGCGAGTTCCTCGTCATCGTCGTCGGCCGTCGGCATCGGACTGCTCTTGGCGGACCTGGCGCCCTGCTCGAGGCGGTCCAGGTCCTCCTTCTTGGCGTCGCGACGCCGCTGCGCCAGATCACGTTGCTGGTTCAGCGCGGCGAGGGCGTCGGCCTGGTCCTGGTTGCGGGTGGGCGCCGCGGACTCCGCCATGACGTCATCGAGGTCGGCGAGCTTCTTCTCGGCTTCGGCGAGCTCCGAGGCAGCCGAGTCGACCTGCTTGACGGTTTCGACCTGGGACTGCAGTGCCGCCTTCTGCTGGAGCAGGAGGGCCTTGCGCTGCTTGAGCCGGGTGACCGACCTCGGCGGGGTCTTGCCGGCGTACTGGGGGGCCAGCCGGGTCTCGTAGGTGGCCTCGGCCTGGGTGATCTCGTCGAGCTCACGGCCGATCGCGGCGAGCCGGACGCCTGCCTCGGAGATCCACTGAGTGTTGGCCAGCGGCTCCCCGGGGTGGGTCGGCTGGATCGTGCTGCTCGAACTGAGCCAGCCGGCACCCGAGGCGATCATGCCGGTGATGCCGACGAGCGCCACCAGCCTGCGCCGGCGCCGGGCTGAGGAGTCGATCCGGTCGGTGAGGGCGGCCAGCGCGGCCGCGGACACCGGACGGCGCTGGACGGGCACCGCCGGCGGAAGCGGGGCATCGGCCGAGTCCTGCTCCGACCCGGCACCGGCAGGCAGGGCGAGTGGTCCGCGCTCCCCGTCGTCGAGTGTCGGAGTACCCGCCGCGACGGTGGCGCGGTTGACGGTCAGCGGGGCGAGCACCGACGAACTGGCCGCGACAGGCTCGAGCACCCGGGGGTCGGGGGCAGCGTGCGCGGCTTCGGCGGCCCGGCGGCGGTTGATGACTCGTGCCCTGGCGCGGTGCTCCGGTGAGCAGTAGCGGCGTGCGGGCCGCCCCGGGCTCACCGGCGGGAGCTCAGCAGCGCACCCCGGGAGCGCGCACTGCGACACCTCTTCCACCCGATTTCCCCCTCGATGTGGATTCCTGCTCATCGGTTCACCGACATTGCTCCGGATGTCACCTGCGGATCGCGTCGCACCGCCCCCGACAGGCGCACGATCTTCATCCGAACGCTGGACCTTACCCACGTCTCACACGATCTGTCAGCCGTTCGTGCAGACGGAGTTGCAGACAAAACGGCACGTCGGAGGCCTGTCGGCGGCCCCGATCGGGGGTTATCGCGCTCCGTAGGGGTGATCACGTGGAGCTTTACACACCGTTGGCCTAATACCGTCCGAATGGCGTAATCCCACCCATGACGTTTCGCCGAGCCGGGGTGGCGCGGCAACGAGTACGTGACCGATGACACCATGTGCCCAGTCGCGTACACCGACGTGAACACGGCCGATCTCCGGCCGGTACGGATGGAGGTCGATGCCTCGTGGGCTCCCCGCGACCCACCGACGCACCGGGCACGGCCCGAAACCCCCGTCGGCGCACCCTGCCGGAGAAGATCGAGTACCTGTTCGCGACCGTGCGGCCGCCGGGCGGGCTCGGCCGCAGCTACACCGTCCGCGAGATCTCCCAGCGGGCCGAAGCTGCCGGGCACTCCATCTCCCACAGTCACATCCACCAGCTGCGCCGCGATCCCGGCCGCAGCCCGACCGTCCGAGCGCTGGAGGCACTCGCGGCCGGGTTCGGGGTGTCGGTGGCCTACTTCTTCAACGACGAGACCGCCGCCCGCATCGAGGACGATCTCGAGCTGCTCGCTGCGCTGCGCGACGGGCTGGTCCGCGATGTCGCGCTGCACGCCGCCGGCCTGTCGGAGGCGAGCCTCGGCTCGATCATGCAGATGATCGACCGGGCCAGGGAATGGGAAGGCCTCGGCGAGGCGCCGTCCCCCGAGGACGACAGCTCCTCCTGAGCCGCCGGTCACGATTCCCCCAGCAGGTCGGAGAGCCCGCCGCCCAGCTCCGCGAGCAGGTGTTCGGCGATGAGCCGACCGGTCACCTCGGCCTCCTGCTCCTGCTCCCCGGAGCCGCAGTCGGCCCGGCCGAGCCAGCTCCGCAGGTCGCTGCAGCGACCCATGATGGCGGTGATGTGCGCGGCCGACAGGCCCAGCTGCTGGTCGGCGAACGCCGGGAGCGGGCCGGTCAGCTCCTTCCCGTCGACGGGCTGGGGCTCATGACCGCAGACCATGTGGCCGAACTCGTGGCCGATGATGACGATCTGGTGCATCGGGCTGGTGCGACGGTCGACCCAGACGATGTCGCGGTGCCGCAGCTGCAGCCACAGACCCGTGGGCAGCGCGAGATCACCCGGATCGCCCACCACGACCCGGATGGGCCGCCCCCGCAGGCGCTCCAGCGCGATGCGCAGCCCGGCGATGGTGCGCGGCAGCTCGGGCAGCACGGTGTGCAGCCGATCGCGGCATTCCTCGACGAGCCGCGCCTCGGTCATGACGTCCCCACGGTGTGCGCAGTGATGCGGCGCGCGGCCGCCGACACGTCCTGGGTGCGCCGCACGCGGGTGATCGCGGCCAGCCAGCGGGCCTCCTCGGCCGGGGTGCGACCGCCGCCGAACCTGCTCAGGTCGGCCGGATCGGCCGATCGCCCGTCCGGCTCGGACTCCTCGGCGGCCAGCCCGAGCTGCAGGCAGACGGCCACGGTGAACGCCCGCGCCGACCCCCCGGACAGGCGCAGCCGGCGGGCGTGCACGGCGGCCGCAGCGACCTGCCGTCGATCGACGTGCTGCTGCAGCTCCCACATGCGGTCACGGATCTCGACGAGCACGGGGAACAGCTGGAACGCCCCGGACCCGCTCGGCACGGGGTCGACATCGGGGTCGACATCGGGGCAGCCGAGCCAGACGGCGAGCTCGCCGACCTCGTCGGCGATCCCGCCGGACTGTGCAGGGCGCAGCAGCGGGACGGCGACCCCGGCCAGGAACAGCACCACGAACACCGCCTGCAGCAGCAGCGTGAGATGCGGCAGCGGGCCCGTCGGAGCCGTTCCGGCCAGCGCCGCGACCTGAGTCATCACTCCCAGCACGGACGCGAGCCCGAGGCTCGCCGCGGCGAAGAGCAGCAGCAGCGTGGCCGAGCGCACGCTGCTCAGCGGCAGGGCGCGCATCTCCCGCACCTTCGCGACGCCGACCACCGCGACCACCGCCAGCAGCGCGGTGTGCAGCAGCAGCCAGTGCAGTGCGATCGCCGGGTGGGTGGCCGGGGTGGACGCGGCATGCGGCGCCGACAGCCAGGTGGCGACCAACCCCGTCAGCGCCACCCCGGTGCCGCCGACCAGCACGGGCAGCGGGACCGGCCGATGATCCGCACGGATCGACGCCTGCGCCTGCCAGCGCACCAGCACCGCTGCGGCGAGCACGGTTGCCACGTTCGCGACGAGCGTCGCCAACGCACTGACGCCGGTGAAGTCGGCCAATAGCTGGGCGTTCGACGCGATCGTCACGGTGGTGGTGACGGCCAGCAGCAGGCACGCCCACCACGTCTCGTCGAGGTGTCGGGCACGGACACCGCGCCAGATCACCACCGCCCAGCACAGGATGGCGATCGCGCGCACGACGTCGTCGGCAGTGATCATTTCGCGCTGCGCCGCCTGCGGAACGGCGATCGGCGGCTGGCCTGCTCCTGCTCCTCCAGCTGCTCGACGAGGGAACGCACGGAGTCCAGCGACTCCGGGTCCTGCAGGTTGCCCAGCCGGGCGACGAGCCCGATCAACGGGTTGTCCCGCATGTCGACGGCCCGGGTGAGCTGGTCGTGGATCTGCTCGGCCTGCGCGACCTCGGCGGAGCTCGCACGCGACGGATCGGTGGCCAGGTAGGCGATGACGGCGCTGGCCTGACCCGGCGCCGACTCGGTCCGCGAGAGGTGCTCGAACGCTCTGGCGATGGCGTAGGCGGTGTCCAGCGACGGCTTGTCGCGCTCGCCGGTGCGCAGCATGCGCAGGTACTGGCGGGTCAGCCCCGGGCCGCCGCCCAACTCGGACGCGACCCGTGCGATGTCGCCGTTGGACCACTCCTCGCGCTTCCCGGCGGCGTTCGGCGGCTTGAGGAACGCCCGGAAGAGGAGGTTGAGCCGATCGGCGAACTGCAGCACGGGCACTCCTCCGGATGGCCCGGTCCGGTCCGGGCAACGCGGGGAAGAGTAGGTCCGCAACCCCCGAATGACAACCATGGTTTCCCGCTGACCTGCAGGGATTTTCCCAAACGCCCACGGGCGGCCCGCACCCCGCGATAGCGTCGAGGACGAACTCCTCGAAGATCTACTTCGTCCACTTATGAGAACAGGACGCACGTGCGCAACCCGGACGCCACACGGCCGCACCAGGCACGTGCTGGGCGTGCGTTGTCCGCGATGGCGGTCACGGTCACCACGCTCGCCGGCACCGCCATCGGCATGCCCGGCACCGCGGCGGCCGCACCGGTCCCGTGCCCCTGGCTCGCCCACGCCCAGCACGTGCTCGACGGCCTGCAGGGCAGCACCGACCCGCGCGCCGACCGGCTCGTCCCGGCGCTGCAGAAGGCGATCGCCGCCTGCCCGAGCGACGCACCCACCGGCGGCAACACGGAGCGCCCCTACTTCCAGCAGGCCGACTGGCTGTGGGCCCCGATCGTCGACAACCCGGAGCTCGACCCCGAATCCGAGGCGATGGTGAAGGACCTTGCGTCCGGTGATGAATACATCGCCAACATCGGCGACTTCGGCGTCACCCTCGTAGAACCGGACAAGATCACCGAAAGTACCCCGCGGTTCTCCATCGAACCGAGCCAGTACGGACCGGATCTCAGCGAGGTCCCGATCCCTGCGGAGACCGAGATCGCCCCCGGGTCCGACGGCCATCTCGCCGTCGCCGATCCCCTGTCGGGCAAGGTCTTCAACTTCTGGATCGCCAAGAAGGACGGCGACGGCTGGTCGGCCGCGGGCGGCGCGGCCACCGACCTCGACGGCGACGGCCGCGAGACCAGCGGCGGCACGTCCACCGGCTCCAACATCGCCCGCTTCGCGGCGGTCGTGCGGATCAACGAGGTCGAACAGGGCGTCATCCCGCATGCACTGTTCTTCTCCACCGACATGGCCAAGGCCGGCGAGTGCCGCTACCCCGCCGCCAAGACCGACGGCAGCAACGACGCCGGCCTCGGCAACCCGATCCCCGAAGGCGCCCGCATCCAACTCGATCCCACCGTCGACGTCGAATCCCTCGATGCCACCCCCGCCGTCAAGATGATCGCCAAGGCCCTGCAGACCTACGGCGCGTACGTGGGCGACAACGGCGGCGCGCGCGTCGCCTTCCTCTTCGAGTACGGCCCCGACAGCCCCGTCTACAAGCAGGCCGGCCTCAACGGCGGCTTCGCCCCGATCGACGGCATCCCGTGGGACAAGATGCGCGTCCTCGCCGCCTGGAACGGCACCAACAACGGCGGCGAATGCTCGGGGGGCGAGTGATGCGCCGACGTCTCGCGCTGAGTGGCGCCACCGCGGCACTCCTCGCCGCCGCCACCTTCACTGCACCGGGCGCCGCGGCCGCCGTGCCCGAGGACTGCTCATGGGCCGCCACGGCGTCGCGGCTGCTCGAGAAGCTGCAGCAGGCCGGCAACCCGCAGGCGGGAGCCGGCATCCGCGCCAGGTTGGTCGAGCTCGGATTCGGCGCCGACGGCAGCCTGCCGGCCGGCTGTGCCGCCACCGACAGCGGGAACACCGGAACCGGCGGCGCGCAGGGGGGCGACCAACCGCTGGAGGGTCTCGCCGAGAAGAACGTCTTCGCACCTCCGGCGGCGGAGGGCGGGCAGGTCATCAGCGTCGGCTCGGGCGATGACATCGGTGCCGCGAACCCTGGGCCGGGCGACGTCGTCGAGATCGCGGCCGGCAACTACCAGGGCTTCACTCCCAAGAACGGCTCCGACGGCGCCTACGTCACCTATCGGGCCGCCCCCGACGCCGCAGTGATCATCACCGGTGGTGGCGACGGGGTCCTGAACCTCGAGAACGCCTCGTGGGTGCACTTCGACGGCCTCACCGTGAAGGACGGCAGCCGGTTCGCCATCCAGATCACGGGCTCCGACCACGTCGCGTTGACCAACTGCGAGGTCGACGGTTCCCAGGACGGCGGGATGCGCATCTACGACAGCAGCTTCATCCACGTCGAGGGCTGCGACGTGCACGGCACCAATGCCAAGGGCACGTCCGCCGACAGTGAGGCGCTGTCGCTGGAGAAGGTGAGCGATTTCGAGGTCTTCAACAACCGGGTGCACGACAACGGCGAAGAGGGCATCGACATCAAGTACGGGAGCAACGGCGGCTCCGTGCACCACAACGCCGCGTGGAGCAACCGCGGCCCCAACATCTACATCGACGGCTCCAAGGACGTCGACGTCCACCACAACTGGGCGTGGGACACCACCGAGGGAAGCAAGCCGGGGATCATGCTCGCCGCCGAGGCCGAGTACTCCGACGGGAACATCTCCGACATCACCATCCGCGACAACGTCGTGTGGGGCAATGGCGGCGACGGCATCACCCTCTGGCAGGGCAACTTCAGCGGAATCAAGATCATCAACAACGTCTTCGGCGACGGCGACAGCCCGCCCGGCGACGCCCCGGGCGGCGTGGAGCTCGCCGACAACGTCACGGGTGCGATCCCGTCGGCTCTCGAAGCGATCACCGGTGGCGGCACGTCCGCCGCGAACGACAGCGAGGGAAACGGCCGCACCAGCGGCGATTCCGGCGACGAGGGGAACTGAGCGATGCCCGGCCCGAACGAACTGATCGGCACCATCCTGGCCGCAGTGGTGGGCGTGACCCCGGCGGCGATCGCAGCACCCGGCGCCCCCACTCCGGGATGCCCGGCCCCGAGCGGCACGAGTTCCACGTGGGAGCAGGACGCCCGCGACCTGTCGAAGATGCTGGCCGGGGTCGACGGCACCGAGATCGAAGGGCTGCGCCAGGAGCTCGAGAGTGCCGGATTCGGCAGTACCGGCACCGGGACGGGCAGCACCACCAACAGTGGCAACAGCGGCGGTACCAGCAACAACAGCAACAGCGGCGGTGCTGCCAACAACAACGACACTGCCGACAACGGCACCTCGGATGCGGACGCCGAGGAGGACTCCGGGGACGACGCCGATCCGGCCGCCGGTGTCGTGCCGGCCGCGGCCGGTAGTCGCACCGACTGGAAGTCGATGCTGGGCCGGCTCGTCACGGCGTTGAACGGCGCGGCCGATCCCGAGGCCCGCAACCTGGCCCGCTCGATCGCCGCCATGAACATCAGCCCGGTGGCCGTGGTCGTGCCGGTCGCCGCGGACGACGACGAGGACGAGGATTCCGACGAGTCCGCCGATGAGGACTCCGACGAGGAGTCGGGCAGCGATGCGGAGGACGCGGAGTCCGACGAGGAGTCCGCCGACTCCGACGAGGGGAACGAGGACTCGGAGGACTCCGAGGACTCCGGCTCCGCCAAGCCGTCGACATCCGCGAAGCCTTCGACGTCCGCGAAGCCGTCCACCTCGGCGAAGCCGTCGACTGCCCCGAAGCCGAACAACAGCACCAACCGGAGCACCGGATCCGGCACCACGTCGGGGAACGGCACCACCAACAGCAACGACTGCGCCCCGGCCGGCAACGGCAGCAACACGGGGAACAGCGGCAGCGGAAGCACCACCAACGGCAACACCAGCAACCAGCGCACGAACAACGGCACGACCAACAACGGCAACACCGGCACCGGGAACAGCAACACCGGTAACGGCAACACCGGCTCCGGCACCGCCAACAACTCCACGAACAGCGGCACCAACAACCAGGGCACCAACAACGGCACCGCCAACAGCGGGAACAACGGCACGGGGAACACCGGCACCGGGAACAACAGCAACACGGGCAACGGGACCGGCAACTCCGGCAACAGCAACAACAGCGGGACCGCCAACAACGGCGGGTCGGGCACCGGCAACGGCACCACGAACAGCAACAACGGCACCGGGGCCAACAACGGCACCAACACGGGCACCGGAGCCAACTCCGGCACCGGCGCCGCCCCGAACAACCAGAACAACACGGGTGCCAACCGCTCCGGGACCAACAGCAACGGCACGAACACCGCGCCGGGGAACAGCGGCGCCAGCCCCGCCAAACCCGGCTGCGCGGAGGGTGCGAGCGCGTCACCTGCGGTCTCGGCCGCGGTCTGGCGACCGATCGCCCAGGCGCTGGCCACCGCACTGGCCGGCAACAAGGACCCCCAAGCCGTGGCCCTCGCCACGAACCTCGCGGAAGCCGGGTTCGCACCACAACCGGCCTCGACGGCGGACACCCAGCCCGTGGCAGGCCAGGTGAGCCCGGCGGGCACCACCGACCTGTGCGGTCTCGTCGTGGCGGTGGTACCGCTGACGTCGGGGAGCGGGCAGTGAGCGCCCCGTACGCCGGCGGCGACTTCTTCGTCCCGGCCGACGACCCGGCTCCTGCACCGCAGCGCCCGGCCGGGGCACCGGTTCCGGCGGAGCGTCCGGCCGAACGGTCCGGTCCGCTGCCGGTGTTCCGCGCGACCGCACCGCAGCCCGCGATGTCCGGGGGCCCTGCGCCGTCGGCCGGGCTGATCCTCCCGCCGGGTGTGCGCTCGGTCGCCTCGGACGACACGCCACCGCCGGCGACGAAGGGTTGGATGCTCGGCTGGTCGACGGGTCCGTCGACGTCCGAGGGCGATCTGGACAGCGACTACTACGCCGAGGACGAGTCGTCCGACGACGACGCGGTCGACACGTCCGCGGTGTGGCGGGCGGTGGCGGCCCAGACGCCGCCGGCGCCCGAACCCGAGCCGGCCCGGCCCGAACGCACCCGCCCCGCGCGGAACCGCCCGGAACCGGTCCGCCGCGAGCCCGAGCCGTGGGCACCGGAGCCGCAGGTGTGGTCGCCTGCCCCGCAGCAGCCCCCGTCCTGGGTCGCCGCGGCGCCCGCACCCGCACCGGAACCGCCGCCGGCACCGCGGCGCCGGATGGTGCCCACCCGGCCGGAACGGGAGCAGCGCGCGCCGCGGCCCGAGGTCGACTGGAAGGGCAACGCCGTCGAGCCCGGTCTCACCTCCGACCTGGTGCTGCGGCCGCGGCCGGCGCGCCCCGAGAGCGGCTGGCGGCGGGCGGTCTTCGACATGACGGGTGGCCGCTGGAACCCCGGTCCCGGTAGCGCGGCCGCGGCCCGCGCCGATCGGCTGCGGCGCATCCAGAATCCGTTGCGCGGCTGCCACCGCATCGCGGTGCTGTCGGTGAAGGGCGGGGTCGGCAAGACGACGGTGGCGGCGATGCTCGGGCTGACGTTCGCCGAGCTGCGCGGCGACCGGGTGCTGACGATCGACGCCAACCCGGATCTCGGCACGTTGGCCGACCGGCTCACCGGCGACACCGAGGTGGGCATGCAGCACCTGTTGGACTTCCTGTCCGACCGGCCCGCCTTCTCCATCAGCGACATCGAGCACTTCATGAGCTCCACCGAGCGCCTGCACGTGCTGGCCGGGAGTCAGGAGCCGTGCCACGGGTCGGCGTTCACCCCTGACGAGTACGAGGAGGCCATCGAGGCGCTGTCCAGCTGCTACAACGTGATGATCATCGACACCGGCACCGGTCTGTCGCACGCAGCGCTGGCCGGGGTGCTGGCCACCGCGCACAGCGTGGTGATCGTCGGCGAGCCGACGGTCGATGCGGCGAGCCGCGCGTCGATGACGCTCGACTGGCTCGCCGGCAGCGGGTACGCGCAGCTCGCGGCCGGCGCGATCCTGGTGATGAGCCAGGACCGCGGCAGCACCGAGATCGACGACGCCGTGATCCGCGAGCACTTCGGCCCGCGCTGCGCCGCCGTCATCGACGTGCCGGCAGATCCGCACCTCGGCAACGGCGGGCGGATCGACATGGCGGAATGCCGGCCGGCCACCACGGAGGCGTTCGAGGAGCTGGCAGCCGCGGTGGCCGGCACGTTCCCGGAGCCCGGTCCGCGGCGGCGTCTCCCCGGGAGCCAGTAGTGCAGCTGCAGACAGATGACGACGTGTACCGCGTCGACGCCGTGTGGCTCGGGCCGCCGAAGCTGACGTTCCCGTGGCGGGCCCGCTACGTGTCCTACGCGCTGGGCCTGCTGGTGCTCGTGGCGGTGATGGCGGTGCAGCGCCGGCTGGGCATCCCGTTCGGGGTGCTGTCGACGGTGTGGGCGCTGGTGGTGACAGTGGTGGTCGTCCGCTTCGTCGGCCGCCGCGTCGACGACGAGCGGCCGCTCGGGCACCTGATCGGGTCGTGGTGGACCGACGTGCGCACGCCCCGTCCGCCGCGAGCGCCGCGATGATGCCGGCTCAGCCCCGGCTGGCGTTGCGGGGCATCACCGGCAACCTGACGCGCACCGAGCGCCAGACCACAGCCTGGTACCGGCTGGCCGCGCACCCGTGGAGCTTCCGCGGCGATGCCGAGCGGGAGCAGCTGATCCAGCTGATCGCCTGCCAGCTGGGGGCGTTGGCCGGGCGGCACCTGCGGCTGCGGGTCACGAGCCGGCCGTACCCGGTGCGGCGGTGGGCGGAGGCCGCGCACGGCAACGCGATCGACCGACCGGCCACGCCGGCGGGTGCGCTGTCGTGGTCGCGGTTCCTGCAGGGCGAGCAGCAGCACCTGGCGGCAGCCGACCCGGCGGAGAAGGAGGTCTTCCTCGGCGTCGATCTGGCCACGCCGAGATCGAGCCCGCTGGTGCGGCGCCGACGCCGCACGGGCATCGACTGGTCGCTCGCCGAGCTGACCGACCTGCTCGGCGGTCCGGGTCTCGCGGCCACACCGGCCCGCCCCGGCGAGCTGTTGTGGCTGGTCATGCGCTCGCTCGGGCTCGGCCTGCCCGGGATGACGGTGCCGGAACTGCACCCCGACACGCAGATCGGCGAGCCCGAGCTACTGGCGTTGACGGGCCAGGTGGCGGTCTGCGCCGAGCCGGGCGATCCGACGCTGACGGTGCTCGGACAGGGCCCGGACGGCTCGATCCGCCGACGGCATCTCGCCGTACTGACGGTGGGCCGGATGGAGCCGCTGCGCATCCCGGAGGTCGACGACCCGTGGATGCAGCGCACCGATCGGCTGCCGTTCCCGGTGGAGTGGTCGGCGCGGCTGACCGTGCGCCGGCCGGAGGACGTGACCGGGGAGCTGCGCCGCCAGATGGGCAAGGTGCGCTCGCAGATGCGGCACTACGTGCTCGATCACGGGGAGGAGCCGCCCACCTCGCTGGCCCGGGCGGCCGAGCAGGTGCTGGCGATCGAGGACCAGCTGTCGGCGGGTCTGACGCAGATGCACACGCGGGCGTCGGGATGGTGGCGGATCGCCGTCACCGGCGCCGACGAGGCGGAGACGACGGCGCGGGTGCAGCAGGTGCTGGACCTGTACCGGCCGAAGATCGCGGTCGAGCAGCCGCGCGGGCAGTTCCGGCTGGCCAGGGAGTTCGTGCCGGGTGAACCGGTGGCCTCGAGCGGGCACCGGCGCCGCGGCTCGGTCACCTGGGTGGCCGCGGCCATGCCGGCAGCTGCGGCGAGCATCGGCGACGACCGCGGCGTGCTCTTGGGGCAGACGTGCACGGCGACGCGCCGCCCGGTGGCGTGGGATCCGTGGCTCGCGCAGGAGCAGCACCAGCGCTCCGGGCTCACGGCGATCGTCGGTGGGCTGGGCAGCGGCAAGAGCAACCTGGTCGGCACCGTCGTGCACAAGACGCTGCTGGGTGGTGCCCGCTGGACGGTGCTCGATCCGTCCGGCCCGCTGGCGCGGCTCACGGAGCTGCCGGAGATCGCGCCGTTCGCGCGGCACATCAACCTGATGCGGGCGGCGCCCGGCGTGCTCAACCCGTACCGGGTGGTGGCCGAGCCGCGGCTCGAGCACTTCACCGACACCGCGTCGGCCACCGCCGAGCAGCAGTGGCGCGACGAGCGCCGGGCCGCGGCCGCGACGCGCCGTCAGCTCGTGGTGCAGGTGCTCACCGGCCTGCTACCGCACGACGTGGCACGGATGCCCGATACCCGGATCCGGCTGCAGCGGGCGGTGAAGCAGGTCGGCGGGGCGCCCGATCGCCAGCCCGGCCAGGTGGTCGACGTGCTGCGCCAGCACGCCACGGACGGCGACGAGCACGCCGGCATCGTCGCCGACTTCCTCGACGAGCGCCGCGATCTCCCGCAGGCCGCGTTGCTGTTCCCGACCGGCGACAACCCAGCCGATCCGTGGACGGGCGACGGCGACATCCGGCTGACCGTGCTGACGATGCAAGGCCTGGCCCTGCCACGGCCGGGCAGCCCGCGCGAGGAGTGGAGCGACGCCGAGTCGCTGGGCGTGGAGCTGCTGAACCTGGCGTCGTGGCTGACCCAGCGCACGATCTACGACGCGGACCCGAACACCCGCAAAGGTGTCGCGCTGGACGAGACGCATTTCCTGTCCCAGGTGCCGACGGGTCGGATGCTCATCGATCGGCTGGCCCGCGACTCCCGCAAGTTCAACGTGCGCGCGCTGTTCGCCTCGCAGCTCGCCGGCGATCTCCTGCGGGTGCCGGGGTTCGCGTCGCTGGTCAACGCCGTGTTCGTCGGGCGCACCGACGACGCCGAGGCCCAGGCGGATGCGTTGCGGCTGCTGCGGGTGCCCACCGGTGTCGGCTACGAGCCGTTGCTCGCCACGCTGTCCCAGCACACGGCACAGCACGGCGCCGACCAGCCACGCCAGTTCGTGTTCGCCGACGGGCGCGGAGGGGTGGAGGCGATCCGGGTCGATCTGACGGCGCCGCACCTCGCGCACCTGCGGGCCGCCCTCGACACCAATCCGTCGGCGGCGGTGGCCGATTCGGGGAGGTTCCGCACCCCTGCCGAGCTGCGGCGCCGGCCGATGGGCGTGCTCCCGGCCGCGGAGCCGGAGGTCTTCCACGACCTGCCGACCTGGCCCGGCCAGCGCACCCCGCAGCTCTCGTGGGAGATCTCGTGAGACGGCTGCTGATCGTCCTCGCGCTGGTCGCGGGGGTGTTGTTGATCGGATCGCCGGCGTTCGCGCAGCCGTCGGGGGGCTGCGCGATCCCGCCGGAACCGGACCGCCCGGGCAGCGGGCTGGTGGGGCTGCTCGATCCCACGCCGCCCGGTACGGGCGATCCGGCGACCGTGTACGGCGAGGTCGGCTACGCCGGGATGACGTGGCGCACCTACGACCTGTGCAACCGACCCGACGCGACGTCGGCGAGCACCGACACCTGGGTCGGTAACACGCTGTTCAACGCCGCGAAGGTGATCGTCGGGGCGGCCAACGGCCTGCACTACCAACTCGGCTCGGCCGACCAGCTCGACGGGCTGGACGAGCTGCTGCACGCCGGGGTCGGCGCGATGTACCGCAGCGTGTTCACGACCTGGGTGGGCGTGGCCGTGCTGGGGTTGGCGATCGGGCTGCTGTGGCTGGCCGCGCGGGGCGACCTCGCGCAGCAGGCGCAGCGGATCCTGGTCGCGGTCGGTGCGCTGGCGCTGGGCGGGCTGGTCTATGCCGCGCCGGTGTCGCTGCTGAAGGCGTCCGACGCGGTGCTGTTCGACGGCGTGACGCAGATGCAGCAGGGGTTCCTCACCGAGCTGGGCGTCGGTGACCACGACACGCTGCCGGAGACCCTCACCCAGGAGATCGTGTACGCGAACTGGGTGCGCGGCGAGTTCGGCTCGTCCGACGTGCCGCAGGCCCGTGACCTGGGCCGGGAGCTGCTGCGGGCGCAGACGTTCACCCGTGCCGAGATCGCGGCCGGCCAGGACACCGCCGACACGGCCGGCAAGAAGAAGCAGCAGTTCACCGAGGTGACGAAGAAGCTGGGCGACCGGCTGCCGCAGTTCCAGGGCATCGCCGGCAGCCGCGTCGGCACGGGTGGCAGCGCGTTGCTGCAGGCCGTCACGTTGGCGGCGTTCCCGGCCGCGGCGAAGCTCGTCGTCTTCGTCGCGATGATCATCCTGCGCCTGCTGGTGCTGTTCGCGCCGCTCATCGCCGTCGTCGCGATCATGCGCTCGGACGTGCTCGTCGGGCTGTTCCGCGTCGTCGCCGGGGTGCTGGTCAACGCGGTGCTCGCGGCCGCGCTGGCCGCCGCGCACGCGTGGCTGGTGGTGATGATGCTGCGCCCCGACAGCGGTGTCGCGCCGGTGCTGACGCTCGTGGTGGGCGCGGTGGTGTCGGGCCTGTTCTGGATGGTCGTGCGGCCGGTGCGCCGCCTCACCACGCTCGGCTCGATGGTGCTGCCCCGCCCGCAACCGCCGGTTCGGGCGGCGGCGCCCGATCCGCCCGCGATGCCACCACCGGCACTCACCGTCCCGGTCCGCACGTCGCTGGCCGGACCGGCGCCGCCCGTCCGGGCGTCGTTGGCCGTCGCCGCGCGGATCACCCGACCACCCCTGCTGAGCCTCGAACCCGCCGCACCCGAGAGGAGGATCACCGGTGACCAGCCCGCCGCGAAGTTCCCCGCCCTCACGGGCCCGCTGGGCGCCGCGATCCCCGCTCCACGCGGCGGTGGCGATCGCGGCGGTGCTGGCGGTGATCGTGGCTGGATCCTGGGCGATCGGGGCACTCTCGGCTGAGCGCACGACCACCGCTGCCCCGGTGCCGGTGCCGTCCACCACGGTCCCGGTGCCGGTGTGGACGGATCCGCCGCCCGCACCCGTTCCCCCCGACGCGGTGGCGACGGCCGAGGCGTGGGTGCGGGCCTTCGTGGTCCATCCCGGCCAGAGCCACGAGCAATGGCTGGCCCGCCTCGACCCGCTGACCACCGACGAGTACCTCGGCGTGCTCGAGTCGGAGGCCGACGACCAGGCGGCCCCGCACGCCGTCACCGGCCCGGCGACAGCCGCCGGTGGCGCCGTGGGCAGCGCGGATGTCGACGTGCCCACCGACCAGGGCGTGGTGCGCGTGCAGCTCGTGGAGGACGACGGCCGCTGGCTGGTCGCCGGCGCCGATCCCGCGGGGGGTGCCCGGTGACGCTCACCGCGCCACCCGGCACGTACCGGCTGGTCGCGCCGCCGCCCCCGCCGCCACGGCGTGGGTTCCTGGCCGCCGGCCTGGCGCTGTCCGCCGTCGCCGTCGCGGCAGTGTTCGGGATCGCGGCGATGATGCTCGTGGCCGTCGCGCCCTCGTGGCCGGCGGGTCGGTGCGATCCCGCGCTGGCCGCCGCAGCAACCCCGCCCGCCGGCAAGTTCTCCGCCGAGCAGACGGCGAACGCTCGCGCGATCGTCGAGACGGGTCGTGCGATGAACGTGCCGGCCCGCGGCTGGACGGTGGCGCTGGCGACCGCCATGCAGGAGTCGACGTTGCGCAACCTCGACTACGGCGACCGCGACTCGCTCGGCCTGTTCCAGCAACGCCCCTCCATGGGTTGGGGCACACCGGCGCAGGTACGCGATCCCGCGTACGCCGCGCGGAAGTTCTTCGAAGGTCTGCTGCGGGTGGACGGATGGGAGGCCTTGCCCGTGACGGTGGCAGCGCAGCGCGTGCAGCGCTCCGCGTTCCCGGCGGCGTACGCGAAGTGGGAGGGCCCGGCGGCAGGGCTGGTGGCGGCACTGGGCCAGATCGCCGACGTGTCGGGGTGCGCCGCCGCAACGGCCGCGGTGGGCGGGGTGGCCGCGCGGGCGATCGACTGGGCGAAGCAGCAGCTCGGCAAGCCGTACCGGTGGGGCGGCACGGGTCCGGGCGCGTTCGACTGCTCGGGGCTGATGCTGCGTGCGTTCGGCGCTGCCGGCGTCACGCTGCCGCGCACGTCGCGCGCGCAGTTCACGGCCGGCACGAAGATCCCCCGCGCCGACGCGCAACCCGGTGACCTGGTGTTCTGGGGTTCCAACCCGGCCAACCCGGCCACCATCCACCACGTCGCGGTATACGTCGGCGACGGGCAGATCCTGGAGGCGCCGACGGCCGGTCAGCCGGTGCGCACCCGTCCGTTGAAGCCGGCGGAGCGCGGGCTGTTGCCGGTGGTCGTGCGGCCGGGGGCGGTGGCGGCGTGATGCGCGCACGGAACATCGGCGTGGTCGCGGCGCTCGCGATCGCCGGCGCACTGCTCGTCCCCGGCACGGCGACGGCTGCACCTGCACCGGACGACAGGTGCTCGTGGCTGCCGTCGGCCATCCGGCTGGCCCGTTCGATCGACGGGGTGACCGACCAGCGGGCGGCCACCATCCGGGCGGCGTTGCAGAAGCTCCAGGTCACCAGCGACACGCAACTTCCCACGAACTGCGGGACCGGCACCGGCGGGAGCACCGGCACCGCGCCCGACCCGGACGCGCCGCTGCCCACCGGCGGCACGAAGGAGTGCGAGAAGTTCGGTTCGGCGCCGACCCCGAGCGGCGGCTACGAGGTGCAGAACAACATCTGGGGGTCCGAGAAGCCGCAGTGCGTACGGATCTTCGACACCGGCTTCGAGGTGCTCGACGCCGACCACGAGGACAACGGCGGGGTGGCCGCGTACCCGTCGATCTGGTCCGGCTGCTGGCACGGCACCTGCACCGAGGGCACGGCCCTGCCCAAGCCCGTCAACGAGCTCGGCGTGATCACCACCTCGTGGGCGGTG
>Ga0307513_10005130_pt1 | contig 17342 bp, 15 predicted proteins | sample 15_EM_MG_FD_202174 | JGI IMG/M metagenome (GOLD analysis project Ga0307513, IMG submission 202174) | Populus trichocarpa ectomycorrhiza microbial communities from riparian zone in the Pacific Northwest, United States - 15_EM | ecosystem: Host-associated > Plants > Roots > Unclassified | place... | reverse complement strand
GGGAGGTGGCATGTCGCCTTCATCACTATTAGCACTGCCCTCTTCACCATCCTCGTCCATACCATCGGCACGGCTCGCCGTAGTCAGGTCATCTCCATTCACAATCGCACCCACACCCCCCCTCTTGCGCTCTGGTATGTCCTCAGTACATGATCACCCTAGGATAGGCGCACGTACTGCGCATGGGTGACTGGCCAATCAACTCATTCAACCGATTATCATCTACTTCCATCGTATCATCCACAAGCGGTGTGCAGCCTAGAGAGATCAGTCTTCACAGGTCCAATGGTGACCAGGAATACTTACCATCGTCCAGCTCAAGGATACAGAAGGTGAACGCGGACTTCCGTTCTGGTGCCTCACAGTCGAACTCCTGGCCCTTGGGAATGACAAAGACAAAGTAGTAGTCGCTCGTGTTCGCGTTCGCCGACAGTCGCTTTTTGAGTACACCAAGGCCAGACGGAGCGACAGGGTGCGTGGTCGCGAGAGTCATTTGTAGACCTATTCCGTTTCCCTCAGATCGACAGAACGCATCGAAGGATGCATCTTTATCCTCGTATGGAACGTAGTACTTCATAGGGTCGACGGTGGACTTCCGGCTGTCCTGGCTAGTGTATATCTGATGGGTCAAGGAACCAATCGAGATGCGCTCCGTGTGGTCGCTCCGGACTAGTTTTCCTTCCTTAACGACCATTCGGATTAGATTGAGATGCCTTAGCTTAGGGATTTCTTGGTGGCACCACATTTCCCACAAGCCCCCTCCCGCTGAAGCGGCGCCTCCAACCTTCCCATAGAGACTGGGCTTGAACCTTATCTGCCTGTGAAACTCCGCACCGTGACGACGGAGGAGGGCTTTATATACGACAGAACCAGCAAGGGTACGGGAGACGATGTCCGAGTCGAGGTATTTGCGGGTGGTTGGGCCAGGTTGTTGAGTGCACAGGGACGTAATCAATGTGTGGCACTTGAGACAGTCGGAAATACAGTCGATGTCGACCTCCAACATCCTCTGGAGGGTCATGAGGTCAAGGTCGCTGACCGTTGACTCTATTCTGCCATCAATTACCGCACGGCCGCCGCCGAGAACCTTGCGAAGACTGCGCAGATTGCAGCCGTAGTCCTTCATGGCAGACTTGATATCTTCGTAGTTGGCGAAACCGTGTAACCAAAGTCTGAAATCAGGACTAGTCAGTAACGAGAGAGGATAAACCAGACACTTGAAGAATTTCCTTTTCTTCAGGAGGGTTGAGCAGAAACTCGCGAATAAAAGGACGCGTCCTGGCCCAATGCTTGTGGCTTGGGTTGGACGATGCAGCCTGTATGATGAACAGGCGTTCGTCCTGCATCAAGCACAGGGGTAGATCATTTAGCCCCATTGATTCCATTGAATCAATAAGGCAGATTGCATTGACGAATGGAGCACCGAGTCGGCCGGGCCGGGCGGAGGTGGTATCCATGTGGTAAATATTCAAACCGTCAAAGATGAAGAGGTTTTGATTCGCCCAGTAAATAACACGCTTCCCCATAGCGGCTTCCCAACCAAGGATATAATCAAGGAAGGTGGATTTCCCTACAAAAGCCGTTAGATGGATATAATGGGGTAGAGCGAATCCTACCAATTCCTGGTGTGCCAGTTACGATGGCCCCACCCTTGCCCGAGTCAGTACGAAGTTGATCAATTCGTTTTTTCGTAGTTTGAAGACGTAAAGCATTGAATCCGCGTATCCCAACTGCTTAGAGTAGAGCTTGAGAACGTCTCCTGCTTTGAGGTAGTTGACTTCGGCTTGCTTGCGGTAGAAAATGCTATAAGTGAAGGCAGGGTGGTACTTATAGTAGGTCCAAGGCTGGAGCACCTTAAATCCTACCGGTGGGTTCGAGACTAAAGCATGGTCTCAGCGAAGGCCCACATCAGCCATACGGGCGACGACGCAACGACACGCCCTTGAATATATCGACTGACCATTGGGAGGGTACGCAAGGACATAGTATGACTTCCCTGGAGGAAGGCCGTGAAAAACCTCCGATAACTGCCACCTTTCGTCGAGCACGTTGCCCTTGTCCAAGTTTTGGGTAATTTGGTTTAGTTGGGCGATGATCTGCACCGTAGTATGAGAGTCTTCGATTTCGACTCGATAGAGCGTGAGTTCGTCGGCGTCAATGCGGGCCAATTCCTTCTGCCGCTCCCGTCTTTCAGATGGCCCACCGTCTCTATCTGATCGATGTCGACAGGAAAGACATGGGCACCTCCAACGAGGAAGCACCAAACGGGGTTCGACATTTGGCGAAGGGTGGCGAAGGGGAAGTGGTAGTGTTCGCTTTGTTTCACACAGACAACAATGATTCATGCGGATACAGAACCAGGCCGTCGAAGTACAGATAGAATCCGCTTCAGGGGTGGCTGTTCAGGAGGTCAATCCCATCGCAATCATTTCAGCTCCTCGTGACTCTCTTACGCCACGCCACAGGAGAGCACCAGCTTGAGATATCCAAGCACCATTAAGCAAGGAAGGAAACTGTAGGGGTCCTCCCAATCACTGTGTACCAATATATCCATGTGAGAGTACCTCCTATCTATATCACTGCATGTATTTACATCAGACAGACAAATAGGAGACACAATTGGAAACGCAATTGGAAACAGGAGTGCCAACATTAACCCAACTGCCTATATATAACCGGGATGCATTCCTTCCATTTCAGAAGGGGCATCATCCTGTCTCAGTCTTCATTCTTTGTGGTGTATTACTTTGAGATTCATGTTACCTCATCCAGGTTCACTGAAATTGAAGCGTCAACCACAATTGCACTGATTGTGATACCTTCTGTGTTGTCCTCACCGAGGATCCCTGGTTTGCGAATGAAAATTGGGAGCAGAGAAAGGAGCGCGTGCCGGCGTAAACCATTACACTTGGCCCTGTCGGTATACCACTAACTCAGGCGACAGATCTGAAGTTGCTTAGGGAGTTAGCACTACTTCAAGGGACAATTTTTGACACCAAACTCATACTTCCCTTTGCGTCCGTTCAGGGGTCGTGGTGCTTAGCGATTGAGTTTCTGTCCCCTGCTTCACATGTGCATCGCCCAATCCTACCAAGTCCTTAGGTTCATCCAATCATCTGGAATCCGACTCCCTTTATTAAATATTCTGATATGTATCGACCCTCGTGCTCCTTTAATCAATGGCACTTGACTTCCTCGCCGACTTATCATGCTATAGATTTCTCCTCGTGGATTCCAGTGGGTACCATAGTAGTGTAGTTTGCCACTCATATGGTATATCTCGCTTGCCTTGCCTTCCTCCCGCCTGATAATATTACCTTGCTACCTTATCTGGGGAGGCACGCCTCTCGCCATCACTAGACCATGTACCAGACTCACTGCCACAGTACATTCTCCTGCGATGAGTTCCTTAGCATAGCACAAACTGCGGCACCCTTCGCTCACGACTACGATGGCCGCACAAGTGACCGCTCCTCTTTCGTCCCGAACACCCTCCGCATCCAGCTCAGACGGTTCTGATGATGATCAAAACTACGATGACTGGGTTTCTGCGAGCGGAGACCCCCCGGCCAGGTCTCTTTTCGAGGAGCGCCAGTTGGCAAATATTGCGGAGGCGCTCAAGTACGACCGTGATACACACGGATTTGATCTCGATGCTTTCAGTAAGCAATTAGGTATGCCCGATCATCACGCCGGGGCGCGTTGGTCTTCATCTGCAACCAGCACTTGACGTCCATCAACGGATACGGCTGGTAAATTACATACGTTCACAGGTGAGCCACTTTATTGTCACGGTATTTGGGCTTCATATTCTCTTGCCAGAAACCTCCACCGGCGACTGTTCTGGCATTAACTGGCCAGGAACCACTTTTCGAGGACGACAATTACCTCCTCCCGGTATTGGAAGACGACCCGTTCTTGCGTACGTACTCAATCTTTCTCTTTGTACACCCACCTCTGACTAGGACAGAGTTGCAGACCGACGATTGGACGGACACGGATGAGGGGCAATCCCACTCTGTGCAAAAGGATACAAAAACAAATTTGGACTCGAACTTTGATCTCCCCCAAGCCCATAGAGAGATCAGGCTACTCAAAGAACGACTCGCCAATGCACAAAACGAGCTCCGGGATTACCGAAAGCTCGTTCAGACTCAACTCGAAGCCTCGACCCTGGCTGAACTTGGAGATGATACTCCATTGGAACCACCGAAGAGAGACGATGACACACATTACTTTGACAGCTACGGTGGGAACGGTGAGCCTCACCGATAAAATCAAGATGGGACCTCTATTCACCAACCCCCTGTTCCGTTTAGATGTTCATTGGACCATGCTCAATGATGATGTGCGGACCATAACCTACGCGACCTTCATTCTATCCAATCCCAGCGTCTTTCGAGACGCGGTGGTGCTGGACGTAGGCTGCGGCACGGGAATTCTGTCCCTATTCGCCGCTCGGGCAGGCGCGAAAAAGGTGTTTGCGGTCGATGCGAGCAAGATTGCGGACAAGGCGGAGGAAATCGTCAAAGCAAGTGGTTATGCCGATGTGATCACGTACGTCCGCCCTCCTGAAATATCTCAAGAACTTCCTCGAATACTGACGGCTTGCAGCATTGTGCGGGGGAAGGTAGAATCGATTCAGCTCCCAGCCGAATACCCGAAGGTCGACGTGATCATTTCCGAGTGGATGGGGTACGCCCTTCTGTATGAGTCCATGCTCGATTCGGTCCTCCACGCCCGAGATCGCTTCCTGAAGCCGAACGGTGGCGTCATGGCCCCGTCCCAGACGAGGATTGTGCTGGCGTTGTGCGACCCCGAGTCGGTCATCAAACAGAGGATCGGTTTTTGGAAGAATGTCTACGGCTTCGACATGACCTGTATGCTTGATGGGGTCTACGACGAAGGCATCGTGGAAGTCGTTCCAGCAGACACAGTCCTGACCACCAGCGCCGTTGTTAAAGTGGGCCCTCCATTTTCGTAGTCACAATAATCGCTGGGACTGACATACCATTTATAGGATCTTAACCTGCAAGTGGTCACATCAAAGTCCCTGTCGTTCTCGTCGCAGTTTTCGCTATCGGCTCTGGACTTTCCGACCAGCTCGGCCGCAAAGAAAGCAGCAGGGCCGTACTTCTCGACCAAGCTCAATCAGAATCGCGTGTACGCCCGCGCATTCATCCTTTGGTTCGATACCTTCTTCAGCCCCAGAGGCGAGATGGCGCCTCCCGAGCAACCCGTCAAGATCCACGCTGGCGATGTGGACGTTGGCGATGTGATCAAGCTGCGCCGTCGGAAGACAGTCAGTGAAAAAAGACGGGGTGGTCTTCGGAGCAACTCAGTGGCAGAAAAGAAGGCAGAGCCGGAGAGTCAGCCTTCCGAAGTGGAGAACCCTCTCATTGTAATTGTGACGGAGGAACCAGTCGAAGAACGAGAGGAAAGCTTCTCTACCGGACCATTTAGTAAAGATACGCATTGGAAGCAGGTCGTATTCCTACTCAAAGAACCGATCGAGTTGGGTCGCGGTGCGTGGATCTTCTATCTCCCAATATCAAGTCTCTGTGCAATATTGACACCTCCCCCAGGTATCACCGTTACGGGTACCTTCCACTGCAAGAAGAGCGAAGACAATTCTCGCGAACTGGACATCGAGTTCCAGTACCGTATCAACCGTCCTGGACACGAGGGTGATTCTCCTTTGGTCGTACAATCCTTCAAAGTGTTTTGATCGTGGTATTATTTATTGGCCGTCATGAACAACCCAAAAGATATGTTCTACAAAAAATCTCTTGTGCCAATCGATCCTATTTTAATCTCGATTACTGTGCTATACTTCGCAAGTTCCTCGGTTGATTACTCACATTGCAGGGTGAAGCCCTGGTTGATAACATGGTAAGAAGTCTCTCTCTCGGCTACTCCTATTGCCGGAGGGGTGTGCCTGCATTCCTCTTTAGTGGATATGGTTACTCAGCTTGCTTCTACCGTTCAAGGTCCAAGCTTACTCACCTTTCCAGTGGCACACGTGGGTTATCATTCCAGGATACCGCTCGGATGACAGCACCGTGTCACATAACATATTCAGCGAATCAGCTCGAAAGGCGCGGAGGGCATCTGAGGGGCATCTGAGAGCATCTGAGATCTGAATGGCCTCGCCTGTGCCGCGCGCCCGTGGTGAATACGGACAGTGTGCCAGTTGTGGCGTGCTGGCTGTTCGAATTTCAACAGGATAATCCGCATATGAGGGCGATTTCTTTCCTTTCGACTTCGCTCCGTCTTTTGCTCGCTGCCCTCAGTACCGGACCGCAGCGCGGACTTCGCAGACCTCCCTATCGCTCGGTGCTTCTCTGGCGTTTGTTGAGGCGCAGAGGGAGCCTCGCTCGCTCTGGGCCATTGAGAGAACCCGGTGAATTGTGCGGCCCTGCACTGGTATTCCGCGACCGTTTGCGACGGGCTACCCCAACCCCAACTCGCGTAGATCACCTGTTCGGTGGCAGAGAGACGCTACTCTAGTTTCGCTGGCTCACCTGGTCAGGTGCATGGTGAAAATGAGCCGTCCAGTCTTCGTCGACGGACATAGCAGCGAGGACGATTGAACTAGCGGAAGGCCTTGTTCCCGTCTGTACAGCCGTACGAGGTCATGTGCCAGTCGGATTGAATGGGCAGTCCAGCCCAACCGTTCGAGCGTCAAATTAAGCGGCTATCTCCCACCCATCTTTTAAACCGAACATCGCCGGAAACATCTCTCTCTCGTCACCAACCACCACCAACCACCACGGTAACCGCATGAACACTGCACACGATACAGCTTCTCTTACCGCTACCAATCCTCACCTCAATCCCCGCTGCGAGTCCACTACAGACGCGATGGAGCTCAGCTCCAAACCCACACCCTCCAAGCTCGCGACAGGGATCAGCTCTATCGCAGTACTATCTCACGCAGACACGGGTCAAGTACTCTCGAGTCCTTTTTCAGCCGCTCAAACCTTCCCAGTCGCAGACAATCTTGATGACGGTCGTGTGCCGCAGGGCCGGGAGGGCGCCACGCCCCCCGCCCACAAGACCCAGAGGAGGGACGCTTACGAAGGTCTGGGGCTTGGTATACCACCCTTAGCAAGCCCGGATGTCGCTACATCAATGACGCGAGTGGAAAAGGTTGCGACTGCAACCGAGGCCCAGCATTCGCAGCCCCTCCAGATTGACGTATGCAGGCCTTCAGAAGAAGAGGAAGCAATATCATCCTCTTGCCTTTCCCCTGCCATGCAATTCCTCAACGTCATGAACTCCCCTATGAGTTTAGCGGCCTCGCTTGCTGGTTCTCGCGTCACGTCATCTTCGTTATCACCAAGCGAACCAGAACGCATTGGTCCCTACACACTGGGCCCTGTTATCGCCAGCGGAGGCTTCTCCGTCATTCGCAAGGCCACCTCTTCAACAGGAGTCGTAGCAGTAAAAGTCATCTCTACATCCGATTCACCCGATTCACCATCACTCGTACTTCTCGATCAAGAAATTTCCATTTGGGCCAATCTCCATCACGAGAACGTCCTCCCTCTTTTCTCTTCCTACCGCTTCCCAGGTTCGGTCTATCTCGTCACCCTGCTATGTCCCGAGGGCTCGCTTCTAGACGTTTTAAGGCACCACGGACACCCCGGGCTCGCCTTAGATGACGCCGGAACGTTGTTCCGGCAGATCGTCCGTGGCCTGAAATATCTGCACGAGGAGGCAAAGATAGTCCACGGAGACATCAAGCTGGAGAACATACTGCTCGACGAGATGGGTACATGCAGAATTGCGGACTTTGGGCTCGCCAGAGCGATTCCCCCTCCTGGAAGTACCCCCCCGCCAGCGAAAGAGCGGCCCTTCGAACCGCTGACAAGAAGCGATTCAGCATCTTCCAGTCCGAGTACCTTACCACCTCACCTCCGCGGTCGCCGCCCCGCGCGACGCGCTTCGTCCTACGTCCCTTCATCCCCTGCCGACCATACCTCGGCACAAGTGGTCGCGCCGGGCTCGCTTCCCTATGCCGCACCTGAGCTGCTGGTACAACGCGCGAGTCGCGCACATCAAGGGGCGGTCCAATACGTCCCCAACCCCGCGCAGGACGTCTGGGCTCTCGGGTGTGTTCTACACGCCCTCGTGTACGGCCAGCTACCCTTCGTCGACAACTTTGAACCACGCCTCGTGGACAAGATCCTGAGCGGCCGGTGGAGCCAGTCGCCCTCGTCAAGCAGGTCGAAGTCGCGCAGTCGGTCCAGGAGGGGTGCTGCTGCCGGGTACTGGAGCGCCGGCCGGAGATCGAGGTCACGAGGGGGTGCCTTCCGCAAGAAGGACGAAGTTCGAATTGGCGCAGGCGCGAAGCGCGTCCTGAAGGGTTCTCTGGTGGTGGAGCCGGAGAAACGATGGACAATTGCCCAGATCCACGAAGTGAGCACATTGAGTACACTTGAGAGAACCCATAATTTAACTCTTCTTCGAAATAGGTCGCGTGGAACGTCGGCTGGGGTGAGCACGACATGGAGGAGACGGAGATTATCGTCGAACAGCCCCTCGCGCCGCAAGGTCGTAGCCCTTCTCGCTTTACTCCAGAGCCCTGTCATTCATCTCCCCTCCCAGACGAGGAACAGGAAGACGACACCGCGATCGAAGGCGGGTGGGTGACGGTGGACGAAGATGAACTCCCTGCTCGAGGCGGCAGGGGACCTTCAAGGCGGTCCGCGGACGGCCACCAGATCCCGGACGTGCCATCCTTGACGCTCTCGACGAGCACGACGAGCAGCTCCCTGCCCACGCTCTCGCCCACCCGGCTCGAGCCTCGCGAAGGCGCAGGCGTAGCAGTAGCCGGGCGACGCAACCTCTCGAGCGACTCTGGGAGGTACGGCGATGTGATCCATGAAGGCGACGAAGACGGCCCGCGCACCCCGATCGACGGAGAGGAGGAACTGTTAAAGCCGCTGCCGCCGACGGCTAGCCTGCCGGAGCGAGTACTGCTTACGAAGAACAATGGAGACCTAAAGCGAGGCTCGTCACTGGACTCGTTCGGTCTCGGTGTCGCAAATGCGCCGACCAGGACGTAACAAACGCCATCAAGCGTTCGCTCTTTCCCATTTATCATAAATATTCTTTTGGGCTCCCACCCACCTCCCCCCCATGTATTGCTTTCAAAAAGGTACCTATTAGGACTCTGCTCACGGACGTACAACTATGCTCTCTCTCATACCAAGCCATTTTGTGTTGTATATCCCTTGCGGCAACGACCCCTCGATGCTCATTTCCATACCCCCCCATTTCTAGCACACACGGAGAGTCTTCTGGTGTATCCCTGGACCTTTTCCCTTGCTTTGGGTTTTAGGTGAATTGGTAGAATGCACATTTTTGACGTTAACCCCCCGCCTTTCGAAACATTCGCGAAATAATTTTCGCTTGCACTATGAGAGGTCGCCCTTCCTTTTCACGATCTGCGAATACCTCATTTCAAAAAATGAGGTGGAGGGGTGAGGCTAAACATTTTGCCCCACCCTTGTAGAGCTTATCGCGTATCGATCGTATATGCAATCGATGGTGTTAACAATTTTTGCCTCAATTTGACTAGCGGTTATTCCCGAGCTCGTTGGGTTCGGTCGGTCACACGCTAAGACTAATACTCGAAGGAGCCTTTCAAAGAAGCGCGTTCCGTCATAGTATTTGACTGTTGTGCCGGCAATGTACGTACGCCGGAACATCGTATCGCCGCCTGGACGGGGACCCCTTGCGGCGGAGAACATGATGATGTAATAGAACCGGGGCGTGTAAGGCACCACACGTGTACTGGTGGAGAAAACGAGCCTTCTCCAGACTAATATTGACCCCGTATCAATCAATTTGAGAAAGCTAATCTCCGTACACGGCAACGGAGGATTGTGGGTGGCGGGGAAATATTAAACTTACCGATGGAGAGGGCCCGCAGGGGAGCCTTCCTGTGGTTCTGGATAAAATAACCGGGGCGTAGAGGTTAAGTGGTGAAGCCACCCCCAAAGCTCGCTGGCCCTCTTGACGGACAACTGCTGCGACAGGGGGAAGCTAGAAGGGATGCATTGGGGAAGAAAGCCGGATTAGGGCGCTGTGCACTGTGAGGTGTGTCCTGAGTATGGATGTGACGTTGTCCGTGCGAAGATCATTTCCTTGGGGACGATCCCACGTTTCGCAGGCAGAATTTGGGCTGACATAATGCCAAGAGCAACTCTACTCTGCGTGTGGAAATTCGGTGAGAGTCCCAAGGAATATAAAGGCAATATGGAGTCGAGTCGAGACCCACCTGCACCTGGGCTTTTCAAAAGCGAGGACTATGAGCAGAACGCAGGAGCGGCGTTGGACGAGATCCGGCCAGGAGGGAGAGGTTGTATGCTCGTCTTGAAAGCCGAGTGACTTTGCTTCGGGTTTCCTCTGCGTCCGCTTCTGGTCTTCCAAGCCGTTCACCGTAAATCGCCGCAGTAAAACGCCAACTCCACACAAGGACCCGGCTTTTTGGACTGCCAAGGTTGTGGAGGAAGCTAATATAAAATTAAGCGCATCGGTCCTTGTCGTGCGTGACTATGTGGAGAGCGGCGGATGATCCGTTCCTGAAATCTGAATCCGGAAGCAAAGAGAACTTAAATTTGCTCTAGTACAGAGTAATCTCCCGATAAAGCGTTATTTGGGGGATGGTCCAGGAGCACAAAGTTATAGTATGAGACCAAGCAGCGACATACCACGGTTAGATAAAAGGGACTCCATCAAGCGACCAGAAGCTATATATACATACATGTCTCTACAGTCCATAATCAACCCATACTGAATAGAAAAGGTAGTAGTCTTATTATTGTTCCAGTTCTCTAACGATACACGCCACTATACATGGATCACAAATAATATGTCATACATCAAGCAAAAGGAAACCTAGCTCGCACATCTTCTCCACATATTTCGGCAGCCCATTCAATCCTCTGTCTCCTTAGCTCGACCGTGGCGGCTTGGTACCAAACGGGCGGGTGTAGGATGTCCATACCAGGTTGTGAGTATCCAAGAATGTTCATGAGGACTTCTTTCTCTGCAGCATTCGCACCTCCAAGCACAGCTTTGAGTACATTCCTTGCCATCATCTCCTCTCGTTCTCCACTGCCTAACCGAAGATCAGGCCAGATCGCTGTTGATACATGATGAATTGCAACGAGTTGGGTGAACCCTCTTGCACCGTGCTTTATTAGTGCTTTGAGGTAGAGCCCAACCATCTCTCCGTCTTCACGTCTCTGCTGGTCCCAATGCTCTCTAGTATCACTCGCACTCAGTGGTGATGAGAAATACAGCCATTCCATCACATTGCTTGTCAGGACTTCCTCGACATCGACGCTCAAACTCCGTACGATGTGGCCATACTCTCCCCAGAAGGCCCTCCTAAAGTCCCTCGGGTACTTCAGGCTCGTAGCAGGGAGGAGGAGAAGACCAAACGTTGGATGAGCGAAGGAGATGGAGTCGTATAACCCCAGGTAATCGGTGTAAAACTGGAAAAATGGCTGGTTGAGTGGCGCAAGGAAGGGAACGGCAACATCTTCCAAGGTCCCGTTGCTCTTCTGAACTTGCGTAATGCGAGAAGAGCGAAGGCGAAAAGGCTCCAACAAAGCGAGCATCAATCGCTCTACAATGTCATCACGGAAGACCTCGCTCCCAATAACTTCGCCATTCTTCGATGTGTCGCATTGGACGTGTTCCAGCATGAAAACTTTCATGCACATAAAGATGGCTTCATCCCTCGCCATTTGCGTTGGTGCCCCCTGGTCCTGCGATTGCAGCGCAAGCGAGAAAAGTAGAGTTGCGCGGACAACATCAACTTCACTGGCGTCCCAGCCAGGTGGTAAGCTCCTAAAGAAGCGTCCCTCGGCATTCCCGCTCCGGAGCAGAATGTCCAAGGGGGCCGAAAACCAGTCACGCCTCCGCGTGAGCATGGGGATAACAGATAATAAATCGCCTTGGGTTGAACGAGAATCCTCTGTGGACAGATTGGCTGAATTTACAATTGAGGGTGAGGGTTGCACTGAAAGAGCGGGTATCATCAGTGAAGAGATGAGTGAAATTGACTGAGATGTGGGCCTAAATGGAGGGTAATAATGTTCTTCGCTTAGCCAAAGAGCATAGCGATACACGGGCACGAGCACGTTGACGACATCTGCGGCCGGTTCTTTCCAGATGAGTGATAAACTATCGGTGGTTAAATTTATTTTATAGTATGTTGAGGCTGGGAGGTGCGATATGGCGAGCTGAGGTGTAGAAATTGTGAGTCGTAGGAGTTGGGCGATGACATCAATGGCCAAGGATTCGTCTCCAGGGACTAGGCGACGTAAGACCTCTAAAGCCAATTTAATGCAGGATCGAGAAGTCGGAGATACCAGATTCAATAAAGAAACCAGGAGCGCTGTCCATGGCCGCTGCGTCTCCAAATCGCAGTTCAAGAAGGCTCCATTGCGGAGAATTCCTTCAAGTAACGTCTCTGGTGAAGTAAAGTCATCCCATAGAACTGAAAGATGGCCATCGTTTGCTTCTCTTCCACCCATTTGGCTCCGTAAGCTGCACCGGAGCTGAATTGCAGCTTGTATGGCGCATGCATCGGAGTGAAGAGATTGGGGAAAGTCCGTGGTTTGGCCACGAGCGGCCTGTAGGATCCTGTGTAGGGCACCCTGCAAAATCTCCCGCTCGACGCCCTCTAAGTCCCACCCAACGCGGAGAACCTGCGCCATTTCCTGCTTCACCTGGGTACCTTGACTAGCGGAGTTGACCGCACAGCCGTCGATCCAACTCGTACAAGCAGTCCAAATCCCTGCCCATAGAAGGACGTCTTCCCAATTGCGTTCAAGTGCCTTTTTCCTGAGCCGTAGTACGTGTTCGTTCCAACCCCACCCCGTGATTTGGGACCAGAGAATATCGTGTTCTGGGGTCGTGCGGTGCGGATCGACGGCACAGATCGTCCATATTTCGATGAGCTCCAGCCACGGACCAGCTAGCTTCTGTGCGACGGCATCACCCGTAGTGCTAGAGGTAATGAAGTCTGCAAGTCGAGCGAATGCCTCTCGAGCGTCGGTCGCAGCGTGTGCATATATCCCATAACGCCCAAGTAGAGCATAGAACCTCATGGCCTCCGCCACAGCAGCATAGCTTGGTCGTGGGAAGGATGGGTGTAGTGGATTGGGGAATATGACGATTACTCGGAGAAGCGCGTCTGCCGCGCCTGCGTTGACCAACCCTTGCGCGCACTTCCTGGCTCGCTTGACGATGAATTGCAGAAGTTTGATCCCACGCACAAGCATTTCATTTGCACCATCTTCCGACATCTCTGTGTCGAAGGATAGGATAGTACGTAGAACACCTTCAACAAGTTCTGGTGTGTAGATCAAGTCCTGAGTGACGTCGGCAGATCGGCTTGACAATAGTCGCAATATTTGCAAAATCTGGATAATGCTTTCTTCTGGTAGTGGCGTCGACGAGCGACTGAGATTCCAAGATGCCGCAGCGAAGAATAGGTGAAGGTCAACAACTGCATCGACGCTTTGAGGGGTAGACGGCCATCCTACGAGACTCTCGAATACAAGTTCAATGCCGCTTATTCGGACTGCTGCAGAACCTCGTTCCGCGCAAGCCTCTATCCCCAGAATAACTGCTTGCTTCCGCATTTCGTCTTCACCCTCTTCGGAATTTCGGTTCCCTAGCTTAATCCTACGCAATACACGGGAGACGACTCCCAACATTGCGGCCCTCTGTGCCGGCATGGTCGATCGCGATAACAAAAGCAGATCGTCGAAGGTATAGCCAGCCGCACTATCTGAGAGGGCATGGTGGTGAAGCCCCAAGTATGAGGGTAGCTCTCGAATGAGGCTCGTGGGTATGGGGTTACCTTGGAGGTTGTAGCGGATTGACATATCGGTGATCGAGGAATCCGTCGGCTTAGTCCACTCCAGAGCCGGATTGTCATTCGATTCTTCGGGGAAGTAGCGTGCACGTATGATATCCGTAGTGATCTCCTCATCCAAATCCATCGAGCTTGTTGTGATGTCTGGCGGTGGCTCCGACGACGGGTGGGGTAGCTGTGTTTGGAGGTCTACAGAGGGTCCCGGTTGCTGCCATTTAGGTTCAAGGGCGGGAGACGGCAATAGACCTAAGACACGACGGGGAGAGGAAGGCTGGGACTCGTAAACGTAAACTTGATCGGGCCCTTCAGAGAAGCGAAGTTGTCGACCAGTCTTCTTAGGCGTTGAAGGTCCAGAGAGTATTCCTATAGGGATTTTGGGCGTGATGGGAGGTGAGTGGAGACCTAGGAATAGCATTAGATCGACCATCAAGAGTAAATAGGAAACCACACCGTGGCTCGGGAGCATGGCAAACTATCCATGAAATCCACTCACGAGGTGAAGCCGGATTCACTGGTGTTGAGAGATCGAGATGAGGAGGTCGCTCGCGTTGTCTTGGGCTTGCCTCAAATGGTTGGACCCCGGTTGGAGATGAGAGACCTACCACCGTAGGGTTCAGTGAGGTGTGGTTGATATGACTAGCCTTTACCTTCCCGTCGCGCTTTCGCCTTCTTGACCAGATCTACAAGTCCTTCACCAAACTGAGTCAAAAGTGCCTCTCGCTCCCACTGCTTCTCCTCTTCGGTCATATTCGCGAGTATTCCATCATTTTTCTGCTGCATTTGCCCCCTCCAATCCCCGCCCAACTCTGTTGCTCCAGGATTCCATGGTTGGTCCCCAGCAGCGATTGGACTGATACTAGGAACGACCACAGGTGGCCTTGATTGTTCTTCAGAATTGATCTGGAGCGCTTGTTGTTGTTGTGCTCGGGCTTTGGCAAACGAGCTGGGGGCTTTACTTCTGTGCCGCGCGACCGGGAATCCAGTGGTTGGAACAGCAAATCGGCCATTCGAGATAGATCTACCCCGGTTTCCGGAGCCTGGTTGTCTTTCTTTGATCTCGCCCAGGAGTCGAGATGCCATTCCGGCTGAGACTGCCGTCGAGACAGGTTCCAAAGTTTGTGTATCCAAACCTTGGACCGAGCGTCACCCGGCATTAATCGTAGAGACATACAAATATCCACATATTCGAGGCTACCTTAGCATTAGTCCTGCACTACCCCAATGGCATCTTCAGTCCGAATGCAACTGCCCAAATGGCCCCCGACTCTGCCAGTAGAGCAGCTCAACTACCTCACACTCCAGGCAACCACCTACGCGTTGGCACATGGCTTCTCATATCTTCCTCCTTCCAGCGGCCTCCCTCTTCCCCCAGTTCCTGCGTCTGCGATACACGCCCCGTTCGCCCTTTTCCCAACACCCTTTCCTAAAGCTCTTTTTGAGCGTGCGCAGCGACTACAACATATATACAATGTACTCTACGCGAGAATCACGTCCGATGACGCCTTCATAGATAAGCTCCTCAGTGCCGAGACGGCCGTGGGACGCGTCGATGAGTTCGTCGGCTCGCTTTGGAGGATTTGGAGGAACCTACGAGATGATCGGCTTCCTCAGGTAAGCGTGCATACCCCCGGTCCGTTCGTGCATTACTCAGCCGATGTCAGCCATTACAGTTGGGCATTTTCCGTTCAGATTACCTGATGCACCACGTTGGAAACAAACTCGAAATCAAGCAGGTCGAGTTCAATACCATCTCTTCGTCCTTTGGGGCGTTATCTCAAAAAGTGGCCGGACTGCACAAGTAAGCACGTCACGATGTTCAAATTGTGGCATAAAAACTGGGGTAAACGCATTAGATATCTCCAAGCATCCACTGGGTACTGCAACGCGTCGCCCTTATTGATTGAGCATAATTTGCCCCCGAACGCAGCCCTCTCCTCTATAACTGAGGCCCTTGCCGTGGCTCATTCTGCCTATAAGGATTCAATATCCACGCATAGACAAGTTGTAATACTCTTCGTTATCCAACCCAACGAGCGTAATATCTTCGACCAGTGCGGTCTTGAATACGAACTATTGGAGAAATACTCTATACCTGTTCACCGTAGGACATTCGATCAGCTACAACACGAGGCTTCGTTAGACCCATCATCTTTGGCTCTCCTCCTCCAAACCATAGAAGGAACGAAAGACGAAATCTCTACTGTATATTATCGTGCAGGATATGCACCAACTGACTATACGACCTCGGCTCACTATGATGTACGCCAACTTCTGGAACAATCGCTCGCCATTAAATGCCCATCTGTCGCGCTTCAACTCGCGGGAAGCAAGAAGATTCAAGCCGTGCTGGCCAAACCGGGTGTGGTGGAGTCGTTCCTGCTCCCCGATTCGTCCAAGGGATATGTGGAGCCTTTCACCGAGGAAGACATCAAAGATCTACGTGCAAGCTGGATGGACATGTGGGGACTAGAGGAATCGGGAGGTGTGACCTGGGCACGAGAAAGATACCAAGAGCTGGTCCTGAAACCACAACGAGAAGGAGGAGGTAACAACATATACAAAGGTAATATCCCTGGTTTCCTAGACAAGCTAGAGGAGAAGGAGAGGGAGGCGTGGATTGCTATGGAGTTGATCAATGTCCCCAAGGGAGGAGAAAACTATCTCGTGAAGAGCGGGTCGGAGATCGCCAAGTGCCCGACCGTCAGCGAACTGGGGATCTTTGGATGGGCCCTTTTTGGCAAAGGGAAGGAGAATAGGTACGGCGAGGGTGGCTACTTGCTAAGGACCAAGGGGGAAGATAACGACGAAGGAGGGGTTGCGGCTGGCTTTTCGGTACTTGACTCTGTTGTACTCGTGGATTGAACACTCCTTTCTGCAGCATTATGTCTCTTACGGGGCTTCGGCGATGCAATATCACACTTAGAACTTCCATTCTTCTTGTTATTCCACCTGATACTGCTTTATTTGGCCCGGTCTCGTGGATATCAGGAGCATAGGCCCAAGATGCCACAAACCAAATACCGGATGTAGGTCATATGTCGTGTTCCTTTCATCACTTCTTTTCAATAACATATCAGTGTGTCCCTCAATAATAAGGGGCCAAACGAGTTGGGGTCTTGTACCCACTTCAACCCATCGCGAAATATTGACCAAAACCAGCACACACGACTACTTGAAGCTAATGACCCCCTCGCTTATGGTCGGGAATGACGGGTGACAGTGATTTCCGGTCGGGAATTGACAAGCGACAGTGATTTCCGGTCGGGAATTGACAGGCAACGGTGACCAGTGACAAGGTCACGCTACTTGAGGCTGGATTATAGACGCGAAATCCATAAATTGGGACAAGGAATTACAAAATTACAAAAACTCAACCACCACCTCCCTTTCCGGGTCCCAGACACGATAACCACCACCACCATACTTATACCCG
>Ga0307513_10005129_pt1 | contig 17343 bp, 17 predicted proteins | sample 15_EM_MG_FD_202174 | JGI IMG/M metagenome (GOLD analysis project Ga0307513, IMG submission 202174) | Populus trichocarpa ectomycorrhiza microbial communities from riparian zone in the Pacific Northwest, United States - 15_EM | ecosystem: Host-associated > Plants > Roots > Unclassified | place... | reverse complement strand
CGCTGAAGGCGCATATCGGCTATTCGGACGGCAATCCGGGCCTCGGACCCAACGGCACCAGCGTCGCACCGACCGGCAAGTATTGGGACTGGCTGATCGGCGCCGATGCCGCGCTGGGACCGGTGGTACTGGGCGTCGCCTATGTCGACACCGACATCTCGAAGGCGGAATCGGCCTATCTGCTGCCCAATTTCTCGTCGACCAAAAATGGCTCGTCGATCGCCAACGGGACGATCCTGTTCTCGGTTTCGGCATCGTTCTGAGCTGAGGTAAAGGGCGTCGCCGCGTCGGCGGCGCCCGCCTTGCACGAACGCCGGGGAACAAGCGGCCGCCAGTGTCCGTTTCGTGATCGATGCCGACACCGGAGGTGCTGCGGCGGGACCGCGTCCGTAACCGGAACGCGATCCGCGTCGCGGCCGGGACCATCTTTTCAGCGCAGGGGATCAACCCGCCCCTCGACGCCATCGCGCGCGCCGCCGGTGTCGGGCGCGCGACCCTGTATCGCGACTTCGAAGTCCGCGAGGTGGTGCCGACCGCCTTGCTCGACCGCCTCAGGCCGCGCAAGTTGCGGCCGTGAGTTCATCGCCCGACTATGCCTTCCAGCCGCACGAGCGGCCGATGATGCCGGGATCGCCGGCCAGCCCCGATCATCCGACCGGCCGCCGCATCGCATATTTCGCGATCGGGGTGTTCGTCGGGCTGACCGGCGGTCTCGGCAATGCGCTGGTCACCGCCAATCTCGCCAACATCCAGGGGGCGCTCGGCCTCTACAGCGACCAGGCGGCGTGGCTGACGACGGTCTATCTGATGACCAACGTCTCGATGAGCCTGTTGCTGGTCAAGTTCCGCCAGCAATTCGGCCTCGTCACCTTCGCGCGGATCTTCCTGCCGGCCTATGTGCTGGTCACCGCCGCGCATCTGTTCGTCCACAGCTATGAGAGCGCGCTGATCGTGCGTGCGGCCAGCGGCATCGCCGCCAGCGCGCTCTCCACCTTGTGCCTGCTCTACATCATCCAGGCGATGCCGGCGGCGTGGCGGCTGAAAGGCATCGTGCTGGGCATCGGCATCCCGCAGCTGGCGGTTCCGCTGGCGCGGCTGTTCTCGTCCGATCTGCTCGAGCGCGGGCAGTGGACGATGCTCTATGTGTTCGAACTGGGCATGGCGCTGATCAGCATGGCGCTGGTCGTGCTGCTGCGGCTGCCGCCGAGCGAGCGGATGAAGGCGTTCGAGACGCTCGATTGCGTCACCTTCGCGCTCTACGCGCCGGGCGTCGCATTGCTGTGCGCGGTGCTGGGCCAGGGCCGCATCCTGTGGTGGACGCAGGCGCCGTGGCTGGGATACGCCACCTGCGGCGCGATCCTGGCGATCACCGCTGCGCTGATGATCGAGCATAACCGCGCCAATCCGCTGCTCAACACGCGTTGGATGGCGAGCCGCGACATTTTGCGCTTCGCGATCGTCGCGATCTCGGTACGCATCCTGCTGTCCGAACAGAGCTTCGGCGCGTTCGGGCTGATGACGACGATCGGCATGAACAACGATCAGCTGATCAGCCTGTCGCTGGTGATGGCGCTGGCGACGATCGCCGGCATCGTCGCCAGCGCGCTGACGGTCAATCCGATGAACCTCGGGCGTCCGATCTTCATCTCGGTCGTGCTGATTGCGATCGGCGCGTTCATTGATTCGCACGCGACCAATCTGACACGCCCCGACGATCTCTATTTCAGCCAGGCGCTGATCGCCTTCGCTGCAGTGTTCTTCATGGGGCCGACATTGCTGATCGGGATCCTCCGCGCGCTGCACAAGGGTCCAAACCATATCGTCAGCTTCTCGGCGCTGTTCGGCATCACCCAGTCGCTGGGCGGCCTCGCCGGCGCGGCCCTGCTCGGCAGCTTCCAGATCATGCGCGAGAAATTCCATTCGAGTGCGATCGTCGGGCATCTGACGATGGCCGACCCGCAAGTGGCCGGGCGGGTCCAGCAGATGGTCGGCGCCTATGGCAAGGTGCTGGGCGACCCGGCGCTGCGCGCGGCCGAAGGCGCCGCATTGCTGTCGCAACAGGCGACGCGCGAGGCCAATATCCTCGCGTATAACGACATCTTCCTGCTGATCGCGATCCTCGCCGCGCTGACGATGGTCTGGATCGGATACAGACAGATCCGCATATATGTTACGGGTGTGAACCCGATGGCCGAGCCGCTGGCGGCGATGGCGAAGATGAGGGACGCTGCATGACCGACGTGCCAACCGATTCGCGGCCGGCGGGAACGCCCGATCAGCCCGTGCGCGTCGAGGAGCCGATCGAGACGCCGCCGCAGCCCGCGGCGCCCCCCGAGCCCCCGGAACCGGCAGGCGCCACGCCGGTCGCTCCCCCCGCACCCACCGGCTGGGCTCCGCCCAAGCGCGCTCTCCGCACGACCCTGATCGTGGTCGCGATCGCGCTGATCGGGGTCCTCGTGATCCTCTATGCCTGGGGTCTGCCGCCGTTCACCAGCGCGATGCAGTCGACCGACAATGCCTATGTCCGTGGCCGGACGACTTTGATCAGCCCGCAGGTCAGCGGCTATGTCGTCGACGTGCCGGTGCAGGACTTCCAGCAGGTGCGCGCCGGCGACGTGCTCGCGCGGATCGACGACCGGATCTACCGCCAGAAGGTGGAGCAGGCGCGCGCCGCGCTCGACGCGCAGATCGCGACGCTGGCCAATTCGTCGCAGACGATGCGGTCGCGCCAGGCCGCGATCGGCAGCGCGCAGGCGCAGCTGCTGAAGGCGCAGGCCGACATGCGCCGCGTCGACGAACTGGTCGGCGAGGGATCGATCTCGTTGCGCGAACGCGATCAGACGCTGGCCGTGCTGCGCGCCGCGCAGGCCGCCGTCCGCCAGACGCAGGCGGCGCGCGAGATCGCCCGGCAGGACGTGGTTGCGGTCGGTGTCGGCCGCGGCGGGCTCGAGGCGGCGGTGGAAGGCGCGCGCGCCGCGCTGCAGCTTGCCGAGATCGACCTCGCCGACACGGTGATCCGTGCGCCGGCCGATGGCCAACTGGGCGAGATCGGCGTGCGACTGGGGCAATATGCGACCGCGGGCACGCAATTGATGTTCGTCGTGCCCAGACAATATTGGGTGACCGCCAATTACAAGGAAGCGCAGACCGCGCGCATGACGCCCGGCCAGCCGGCGGTGTTCGCGATCGACGCGCTCGGTGGCGAGAAATTGACCGGCCATGTCCAGAGCCTCGCGCCCGCCACCGGTTCCGAATTCGCGGTGCTCAAGGCCGACAACACCACCGGCAATTTCGTCAAGGTCGCGCAGCGCATCTCGGTCCGCATTTCGGTCGATCCCAACCAGAAGCTGGCCGCGCGGCTGCGGCCGGGTATGTCGGTGGAGGTCAAGATCGACACCCGCAAGCGGGGCGACAAATGAGCATGCTGCGCCTGATCGCGGCGACCGCGCTGCTGGGCGGCTGCACGCTCGCGGACCGGCCGGTGCCGCCGCAGGCCGCGGTCTCCACGCCCACCGAGTGGCGGACGCCGCCCGGAGGTTCCACCGCACCAATCGCGGTCGACTGGTGGCGGAGCTATGGCGACCCGGTGATGACCGCCCTGGTCGAACGGGCGCTGGCCAACAATCCCAATATCGAGATCGCGGCGGCGCGGGTGCGCGCGGCGGAAGCGACCGAGCGACAGGCGCGTGCGCAATTGCTGCCGACGCTCAACGCGACGGCGGGCGCCGCTTATGCGCGCAGCCTGACCGCGTTCGGCGTCGGCAATGACAGCGAATCGTTCCAGCCGCAGCTGCAGGCGGCGTGGCAGGTCGACCTGTTCGGCCGGCTGAACGACCTCGTCGGCGCCGCGCGACAGCAATATCTGGCAAGCGCGGCGGCGCGCGACGCGACCGCGCTGTCGGTCGCCGCGGCGACGGCGGGAACCTATATCAGCCTGCGCGCGCTCGACGACCGGCTCAAAGTGGCGAAGGAGACGCTGGCGTCGCGGACCGATGCGTTGCGCTATGCCAGGTCGCGCGCCGACGCCGGCTATACCTCGCAGCTCGAACTCAGCCAGGCGCAGGCCGAATATGAGGCGACCGCGCAGATCGTGCCGCAGGTCGAGCGCGCGATCGTCGCGCAGGAGAATGCGCTGAGCGTGCTGGTGGGCGACAATCCGCGCGCGATTGCCCGCGGCGTCGCGCTGACGCAACTCGCGGTGCCGCCGGTGCCCGATGGACTGCCCTCGACCCTGCTGCGCCGCCGGCCCGACATCGCCCAGGCCGAATATCAGCTCGCCGCGACCGACCGCAATCTCGCCGCCGCGCGCAAGGCGTTCCTGCCCGATCTGCAGCTGACCGGCTCGGCCGGCGCGGTGGTGGTCGCCGGACTCGGCGATCCAATCTCGCTATTCTCGCTGGGCGGCAGCGTCCTCGCGCCATTGTTTGACGGCGGCCGTGCCGAGGCCGGCGCCGATGCGGCGGCCGCGACGCGGGACCAGGCCGCCTTTGCCTATCGCGCCGCCGCGCTCACGGCGTTCCAGGAGGTCGAGGATTCGCTGGTCCGGCTCGATCGGCTGACTGCGGAGGAGACGCATGTCCGCGCCCAGCGCGACGCGCTGGTGCAGACGCTGCGCCATGCGACCAACCGCTATTTGGCCGGCTATTCGCCCTATCTCGAACAGCTCGACGCGCAGCGCGGTCTGCTGGCGGCGGAATTGTCATTGATCCAGATCGAGTCGGACCGGCTGAATGCGAGCGTGACACTGTTCCGGGCGATGGGCGGCGGCTGGTCGGGCGTGACGCCGTGAATCCCCCGTCGTCGACAAGGTTGATGCGATGGCGGCAGGGCCCAATCGCTCGCGGGTTTGAGTGATGAAGAAAGCGCTCGCCGCATGCGTCGATCAGGAGGAGCAGCGCCACAGAATGACGCTCGACGCGTTGCTCGATGTCGATGAAGGGCGCGTCCTCGATCACGATCGCATCACCGCCTGGGCGGACAGTCTGACAACTGAGGCGCCGTTACCGCCGCCGGTTGCATGAGGATCGCATGGGCCGGCGACGGTCCGGCGGTCACCCCGCCGCACAGCCCCGATGCGACGGTCCACCATTCGTCGCGTAATCGCAACGATCCGCGCTATGCCTTCCTCGGTGGCCATCAGCGGTCTTTCGGTATCGCGCCCGAATAGCGCACCGCGGTTCTCGACATTGCCATATTGGTCGCCTATCGCCGCGGCATATTTGGGGCTGGAAACAGGATCGCATAAATCATGGTGACTGCAAGCCAGGTGCTGGACCGCGTGCTCGTGCTGGAAATGGTGCGCGTCACCGAGGCCGCCGCGATCGCGGCGTCGAAGATGATCGGCCGCGGCGACGAGAAGGCCGCCGATGCCGCCGCCGTCGAAGCGATGCGCGCTGCGCTCAACGAATTGCCGATGGACGGCACCGTGGTGATCGGCGAGGGCGAGCGTGACGAGGCGCCGATGCTCTATATCGGCGAAAAGGTCGGTTCGAAGAAGGGCAAGGGTCCAAAGATCGACATCGCGCTCGATCCGCTGGAAGGCACCACGATCACCGCCAAGGCCGGTCCCAACGCGCTGGCAGTGCTCGCGATCGCCGAAGAGGGCAATTTGCTCAACGCGCCCGACGTCTATATGGAAAAGCTCGCGGTCGGTCCCGGCTATCCCAAGGACATCATCGATCTCAACAAGACGCCGACCGAGAATATCGCGGCGATCGCCGCCGCCAAGGGCGTCGAGCCCCGCGAGATCATCGCCTGCGTGCTTGATCGACCGCGCCACGAGAAGCTGATCGCCGAGTTGCGCAAGATCGGCTGCGGCATCATGCTGATCCCCGACGGCGATGTCGCCGGCGTGATCGCGACCACCGATCCGGACACCACGATCGATGTCTATATGGGTTCGGGCGGCGCGCCAGAGGGCGTGCTCGCCTGCGCTGCGCTGGCCTGCGTCGGCGGCCAGTTCAAGGGCCGGCTGATCTTCCGCAATGACGACGAGCGCAAGCGCGCGCGCAAATGGGGCATCGAGGATCTCGACAAGATCTATGACCTCAGCGAGCTGGTGAAGGGCGACGCGATCTTCGCCGCCACCGGCGTGACCGATGGTTCGCTGCTGGAAGGCGTCAAGCAGCGCAAGGGCGTGATGACCACCCACACGGTGGTGATGCGCGCGAGTTCGGGCACTGTCCGCTGGGTCAAGGGCGAGCATCGCAAGCCCAAGTGACTGGTGAGGGGCAGCCGCCCCGAACCCCGACGGAAATGGGGACCGGTGTCGCCACCGGCCCCCACTGCGCCGAGCACTGATACGCGCCGGTCCTTGCAGGACGGCTCGTTCTCGCTCAGGCGTCGGTGCTTTCCAACCGGTTCGATGACGTCCGCAGACGCCACCGCTCGGGTTCGTTCACCGGCCCTTCCTGGGGTGACGGTCCGCTCCGGCTCGCACCTTCGCTTCTCCGCACCTCTTCCGGCGCCCTTGCCGATCGGTTCGTCCTCCGCGATGCTCGGGGGCATGCCGAATTTCGTTCCATACCGACGTGTAACCGCTTGATAAATCTCGGCGTTTCTGCCGGACCACGCTCCCGGTCACAGCCATGATGCTGTCACGAACCGCCGAGTCGCGGAAGCGCGAAAGCGACGCCCGAGCCTGTGGATAACGAGGATAATGGGGATAAGTCGGCGATACGGACATCTCGGGCCATCGCTGTTCGCGCACGGCTCGGGCGGCCCGCTTCCTGTCGTTGTTTTAGGTTCATGCAACCTCGATCAATATCGCGGCGTTGGGTACCCGTATTCAAAAAGGAAAGGGATTTGCGATGAAGAAGTTCATGATGGCCCTCGGGGCGATGTCGCTGCTGGCGCCGGTCGCCATGGTCGTGCCGAGCGACACGGCTGAAGCACGCCAGAATCACGGGCGCTACAAGTATAAGGAATGGCGTGGCCGCGACGGTCGCACCTATTGCCGGCGCTCCAACGGCACGACCGGCCTGATCGTCGGCGGTGCGGTTGGCGCGCTCGCGGGACGTGCGATCGACACCCGCGGCGACCGGGCGGTCGGGACGCTCGGTGGCGCAGTTGCCGGTGCGCTGCTCGGCCGCGAGGTCGATCGCGGTGGCAGCGGCGGGCGTCGCTGCCGCTAAGCCGATCAGCATGACATCGAGCGCTGCCGTCCGAAAGGATGGCAGCGTTCGTTCGTCATGAACCGGTTATTCCACCACGCTGATCAGCTTGAGCGGCGCTTCGCCGGCATTCGCCTGATGCGTGAAGCGCCCGTCGACTCTGGCGCCGCCGTCGATGCTCAACGTCTGATAGCTGAGGTCGCCGCTGACCCGCGCGCTCTTTTCGATCACCAGCGACGTGGCGGTGACGGTGCCGTCGACCTGGCCCGCGATCCGGGCATCGTCGGCGGAGATGTTGCCCGCGATGCGGCCCTTCTCGCCCTGCGTCAGCACGGCGCAGCGAATATCGCCCTTCACCTCGCCATCGACATGGAGGTCGCCCTCGGCGGCGAGGTCGCCGGTGATCACGACATCTGCGCCGATAATCGAAAGGCCTGAGACGCCTTTCAGGCGCAGGGCGCCCTTTGCTGGTTTTTCCGATTTGGCGAACATCGCGACCCCCTGATTTCAGGACGCGATTCGCGCGCGCCCGTCGGCCGGCTTATCCGGTGGGCGCGGCAGGCGATCAAGACCCGGATCAACGCTCCTGGCGGATTTCGGGCATCTCGGCGCCGAACGAGTCGATGTCGTCATCCTCGCCGTCGTCTTCGTCGAGGTCGGGCATCAGATTCACCTGCAGCAGCCCTTCGGTGGGGGCATCCTGCGTCGTCATCAATATTTCCGCGCGCTGGCTTTCGTCATAGCCCTCACCGCCACTGCGGGACCTCTGGCCACCCATCATCATCGCTCCTCTCGCGTCTTCCTTTTCGGGAGGATACGCCTGTTTGTCGGTTTCGCGAAATGCCGCGGCGGCGAGACCGGGGTGATCGGGCCTGCTCTCGCGATGACTGCCGGCAACGCGCCGATCAGTGCGCCATATTCTGCTTCGCGATCGCATCGGGATCGATCATCGGTGCCGCCGAAGCGCCGGCGGCCGAAGCGACCGGCTTCGCCGCCGCCTGCATCGACTCGCGCGTGGCATCTTCCTGGTCGCGCCTGATGTCCTCGGCAGAGCGGTTCGGATCGGCCTCGCGCATCGCCGATTCGAGGCTGCCGATCGGCCGATCCGCCTCGATATCGGTGATCATCGTTTCGATCACCGGACCCAGCGCCGCGGACATGAACTTGGCCGGACTGCCGTCACGGAACACGAAGCCGCTGCCGGTGTCGACGTCGGCGGTCAGTTGCGTCGCCTTGCCGTCCGCGGTGGGCGTGAACTTCATCTTGATGATGATCGCGTCCTTGCCGCCGACGGTCATGCGAAAGTCGAGCGCCTTGCCGTCGGTCTCGCTCAGCCGGAAGCCACCGGTCTGCGGCGTCTTGCAGTCGCGATCGAGGCAGACGCCGTTGACCTGCTGGCCCTCGAACTGCGCGAAGGTCCGTTCGAAGGCGCCGAAAGTCTGCGAAACCGGTTTCTTGACCGTCCGACTCACCTCGGGCTGCCCGCCCACCACGCCGATGCCGAGCGCGACCAGTCCGCCGACGGCATAAATACCCAGCTTGAGCCATTGCATGTGCGAACCCCCGTTCGTCGATCCGGCCTTGCCGTTAACGCGGTGGCGGTTAACGAATCGCGGAACAGCGGCTTATATTGGCTGGCCTGGCCGATTAGATCGGTCGCAAAGGATCCCGTCATGCTCGCTGCGCCCACTTCCGCCGTTTCTCCGCTCTCGCTCGCCGATGAAGCCGGCAACGGCGGCGCCTTCGCCGCCGATCTCGGCGCCTCGTTCGAGCGCTATGGCTTCGCCGTGGTCGCCGACCATGGCATCGATCAGGCGCTGATCGATCGCGCCTGGGCGCTGACCAGGGCCTTTTTCGACCAGCCGGAAGACGTGAAACGCGCCTTCCATATCGCGGGGCAGGGCGGCGCGCGCGGCTATACCCCGTTCGGGATCGAGATCGCCAAGGGCGCGACCGAGAACGACCTCAAGGAATTCTGGCACGTCGGACGCGAACTGCCGGCGGGCCATCGCTATCGCGCGACGATGCCCGACAATCTCTGGCCCGACACGCCCGCACGGTTTCGCGAGACCTTTCTCGCGCTCTACGCCGAATTCGACCGTGTCGGCCTGCGGCTGCTGTCCGCGATCGCCCGCCATCTCGGGCTCGATCCGCACTGGTTCGACCCGGCGGTGGAGAATGGCAACAGTGTGATGCGGCTGCTCCATTATCCGCCGGTCTCGCCGCAGGCGCCCGGCGTCCGGGCCGGCGCGCATGAGGACATCAACCTGATCACTTTGCTGCTCGGCGCAGAGGAGGCCGGCCTCGAACTGCTCGACCGCGACGGCCGCTGGCTGCCGATCAAGCCGCCCGAGGGCGCGCTGGTCGTCAATGTCGGCGACATGCTGCAGCGGCTGACCAACCATGTCCTGCCATCGACCACCCACCGCGTGGTCAACCCGCCGCCCGAACGCCGCGGCAGCGCGCGTTACTCGATGCCCTTCTTCCTGCATCTGGCGCCCGACTTCACGATCGCGACGCTGCTCTCCTGCGTCAGCGCGGAAAATCCGGATCGTTACCCCGAGCCGATCACCGCCGATGCCTATCTCCACCAGCGCCTGCGCGAGATCGGGCTGCTGAAATAGGCAGGTCGACGGCGAATCGTCAGCCTTCGGCCACGAACGGCTGCGGCGTGCGGTCGCCGCCCTGGCGCTCGATCATCCAGCCGGGATATTCCGGCGGCAGCGCGCTGACGGCGTCGAGTCGGGCGATGTCGGCTTCGGAGAGTTTCACCGCCACAGCGCCGAGATTGTCCTCGAGCTGCTCGATGCGCTTGGCACCGATGATCACCGTCGTCACGAACGACTTGGCGAGCACATAGGCGAGCGCCACCTGCGCTACCGTCACGCCATGGGCATCGGCCACCTCGCGCATCGCATCGACGCAGGCGAAGGCGCGCTCCCGATCGACCGGCGGGAACGAGAACGCAGTAAGCCGGCCGCCCTCGCCGCCGCCGTCGCGGTCATATTTGCCCGAAAGCAGCCCGCCGGCGAGCGGCGACCACACCATCAGGCCGAGCTTTTCGGACGCGAGGAACGGCGCGACCTCGCGCTCGAGATCGCGGCCGGCAATCGAATAATAGGCCTGCACCGTTTCGAAGCGGGCATAGCCCATCCGCTCGGACACGCCGAGCGCCTTGGCCATCTTCCACGCCGCCCAGTTGGAGACGCCGACATAGCGGACCAGTCCGCCCGAGACGAGATCGTCGAGCGCGCGCAGCGTTTCCTCGATCGGCGTGACCGAATCGTTGCCGTGGATCTGGAACAGGTCGATATGGTCGAGCTGCAGCCGCTCGAGGCTCTCCTCGACCGCATCCATGATGTGCCCGCGCGAGGCGCCGCGATCATTGGGCCTGCTGCCCATCGACCCATAGACCTTGGTCGCGATCACGACGTCGCTGCGCTTGACGCCGAGATCGACCAGCGACTGGCCGAGCAGCCGTTCGGATTCGCCGGCGCTGTAGACATTGGCGGTGTCGATGAAGTTGATGCCGGCCTTCAGCGACTTGTCGACGATCGCGTTGACCCCGTCCTGCCCGACGCCGGCGATGGTCGACCAGAAGCTGCCCTCGCTGGGGCCGAAGGTCATCGTGCCGAGACAGAGTTCGGACACGAACATGCCTGTGCGGCCGAGCTGGTTGTAGCGCATGTGGGGGAGCCTCCGATTCGGGTGGTGGCCGCCAGATAGGGACGCGAACGCCGTGCGCCAAGCCTCCGCCCGGCACGACGGCTGATCGATGGCGTTGTACCATCCGGGCGCCAAAAGAGATTGCACCGTTCCGCCTGATGCTCGACGATTGCGCTTTCTGCTCCCATCCACGCCTTCGTGGAGGGGCTGGGGGTGGTTCTTCTTCTTGAATGGCACGAGGCAAGAAGGGGGCTCACTACGCTCGCGACCACCCCCAGCCCCTCCAGCAAGGGCTGGAGGGGAGTCAGGGGAGCCATTGCCCCAATGACGACGACTTCCAGCAAGGATTTTTGAGCCATGATCACATCGGAACCGACCAAGCGCGGGCCGTTCTGCCGGGCGGGGCGCCTGCCGGGTGCGGTTGTGCTGCTGTGCGCGGCGGTGATGCTCGGCGCGGCCGCGCCGCCATCGACCGACGCCGCCAGCCGCGTCGCCCGCATCCTGAAGCAGACGCCGCTGATCGACGGCCATAACGACTGGCCGGAAGTGCTGCGCGATCGCGAGGGCGAGAAGCGCTGGACGATCGACCTGCGCGATGGTCTCGCCAAGCGGCCGGTGCCGTACAACACCGATATCGCGCGGCTCCGCAAGGGTATGGTCGGCGGGCAGTTCTGGTCGGTCTACGTCCCCGCCAGCCTGCCCGGGATCGAGCAGGTCGAACAGACGCTGGAGCAGATCGATCTCGTCAAGGACATCGTCGCGCGCTACCCGGAGACCTTCGCGCTGGCCCGCACCGCCGCCGACGTCCGGCGGATTCACGCCAGTGGCCGGATCGCCTCGCTGATCGGCGTCGAGGGCGGCGGCCAGATCGACAACCGGCTCTCGGTCCTGCGGACCTATCATGATCTCGGCGCCGGCTATCTGACGTTGACGCACTCACGCACGATCGACTGGGCCGATTCGGCGACCGACGATCCCAAGCATGATGGGTTGACGCCGTTCGGCGAAACCGTCGTGCGCGAACTCAACCGGCTCGGGATGCTCGTCGATCTCAGCCATGTCAGCGAAGCGACGATGCGCGATGCGCTGCGCGTGTCGAAGGCACCGGTGATCTTCTCGCATTCAAGCGCGCGCGCGCTGGTCGACCATCCGCGCGACGTTTCCGACGATGTGCTGAGACTCGTCGCCGCGAATGGCGGCGTGGTCATGGTCAATTATGCGCCAGCCTATGTCTCGGAAGCATCGCGGCTCTGGTCCGCCGATCAAGCCGCCGAAAAGACCCGGCTCAACGCGCCGCCGTTCGGCGGACTCTATATCGGTCAGCCCGAAAAGGCGGCGGCGGCCCTGGCGGCGTGGGTCGAAAAGCACCCGGCGCCGCGCGTCACGCTCGGCGACGTCGCCGATCATATCGAACATATCGCCAGGATCGCCGGCGTCGACCATGTCGGCCTCGGCTCGGATTTCGACGGTCTCGACAACGAGCTTCCCGAAGGTCTCGGCGATGTCGGCACCTATCCCGCCTTGCTCGAGGAGTTGATCAAACGCGGCTGGAGCGACGCCGATGTCGCGAAACTGGCTGGCGGCAATATCCTGCGCGTGATGGAAGGCGCGGAGGCGACTGCTGCGGCGATGCGCGGCGACCTGCCGGCGACCGCCATTCCGGACAAGCCATGACGGTGGCCGCGACCTGAAGGTGCCGGTGTAATTCGGTGACGGTGCACTTTTTACGCAGTGCCGATTTCGATTGGCGCCACGGGGGGCGACGTAAAAAGTGCACTGTCTCCGAATTACGTGGGAAGGGCTGCCGAACCTGCACTCTCTCGGCGCCCTTCAAGGCGTTTGACCTTCTGCACCGCGTAAAGGAATTCCAGCAATGTTCGACCATGGCGATGGCCTCAGCTTCCATTATGTCCATTCGGTTCTCCGCGAACGGATCGTCGAGCATTTGTTCATTGGTGAGGCGCTGCGGCGCCTCTGGCAGCGGGGCGTTACGGACGTCGAAGTGTTGCGGTCGGAGTTCGATGCCGGCGGTTATGACGTGGTCATGACGCGAGGCCGTCTCGCGAGGCATATCCAGTTCAAGTCAATCATGGCAGGCGGGAAAGCGAGAGGCACGAGCATCAGTAAGAAGCTGGCGGAGAAGCCGAGCGGTTGCGTGATCTGGATCGTTGTCAGCTCTACCCTCGAACTCCAGTCCTATCTCTATTTCGGTGGCGATCCGGGCGAGCCTTTGGGTGATCTGAGCATTTACAAACAGGCGAAGTTCGCCAAGGGCAATGCACAAGGCTTCAAGGCGGAAAAGCCCGGACATCATATCGTGCCACGTAAAATGTTCAAGGTTCACCAGGATCTCGATGCGGTCCTCGATCGCCTCTTTGACGGGCTGCCGCCGCGATCGGGCGCTGGCAAAGTACCGACGGTCTTCTCCGACGATCTCTGATTAACTGCCGTCTCCGCGACCCACGGCGATCGACCGCAGCCTTGTAAATTCCGACCCGGACTCGGGATTTGCAAGGTTGCCGGCGTAACAGCGGCACGAATCCGGACATGAAGTCAGCATGTTGTGGTTCCGTCGAGGTCTCGACGATCGTCTGATCGGTCGGTGTCGGCGAGGGTGCCGGAGCAACCCCATCCCCGCTCGACATCCGTCGCCCCTCGCCAGCCCGAATCCGGGCTGCTATCGGGCTCACGATGAGCGCCGACCCCACCGACCCTTTCAACGCCATCATCGACGCCCCGTTCGATTCCGCGCTGTCCGAACGCTATCTCGTCTATGCGATGTCGACGATCACCGCGCGGTCGCTGCCCGATCTGCGCGACGGGCTGAAACCGGTCCACCGTCGGCTGCTGTGGGCGATGCGGCTGCTGAAGCTCGATCCGACCAGCGGCTACAAGAAATGCGCGCGCGTCGTCGGTGACGTGATCGGCAAATATCACCCGCATGGCGACCAGTCGGTCTACGATGCGATGGTCCGCCTCGCCCAGACCTTCGCGCTGCGTTACCCTTTGGTCGACGGCCAGGGCAATTTCGGCAATATCGACGGCGATAACGCCGCGGCCATGCGCTACACCGAGGCGCGGCTGACGATCGCCGCGGCCGATCTGATGGCGGGGCTCGACGAAGGCACGGTCGAATTCCGGCCCACCTATAATGGCGAGGAGGAAGAGCCCGAGATCTTCCCCGGCATCTTCCCCAATCTGCTGGCCAATGGCGCATCCGGCATCGCCGTCGGCATGGCGACGAGCATCCCGCCGCACAATGTCGCCGAGATCGTCGGCGCCGCGACTCTCCTGATCGACCAGCCCGAGGCCGACGATGCGGCGCTGCTCGAATATGTCACCGGTCCCGATTTCCCGACCGGGGGTGTGGTCGCCGACAGCAAGGCGTCGATCGCCGAGGCCTATGCCACCGGTCGCGGCGGCTTTCGCGTGCGGTCGCGCTGGGAAAAGCAGGACGAGGGGCGCGGCACCTGGATCCTCGTCGTCACCGAGATTCCCTATGGCGTGCAGAAGTCGAAGCTGATCGAACAGATCGCTGCGCTGGTGAACGACAAGAAATTGCCGATCTTGGCGGATGTCCGCGACGAATCGGACGAAGCGATCCGCCTGGTGATCGAACCGCGCAGCCGCACCGTCGATCCCGACGTGCTGATGGACAGCCTGTTCCGGCTGACCGATCTCGAAGTGCGCGTGCCGCTCAACCTCAACGTGCTCGATGCGACGCGGACGCCGCGCGTGATGGGGCTGCGGCAGGTGCTGACCGCATGGATCGTCCACCAGATCGACGTGCTCGTGCGGCGTTCGCAGCATCGGCTGGCGAAGATCGACGATCGCATCGAACTGCTCGACGGCTATGTCATCGCCTATCTCAACCTCGACCGGGTGATCGCGATCATCCGGGCCGAGGACGAGCCCAAGCCGGTGCTGATGGCGGAGTTCGAACTCACCGACCGCCAGGCCGAGGCGATCCTCAACATGCGGCTGCGCTCGTTGCGCAAGCTCGAGGAGATGGAGTTGCGCCGCGAGCGCGACAAATTGGCCGACGAACGCAAGGGGCTGGTCGCGCTGATCGAAAGCCCCGCGCGTCAGCGCACGCGGCTGAAGAAGGATCTCGCCGGGCTGCTCGTCAAATATGGTCCGGAAACCATCCTCGGCCGCCGCCGCACGTCGATCGAGGAAGCCGGCCCGGCGCGCGAGATTCCGCTGGAAGCGATGATCGAACGCGAGCCGATCACCGTCATCCTCTCGCAGCGCGGCTGGATCCGGGCGATGCGCGGCCACAGCGAACTGGCGAGCGCCGAGGCGCTGAAGTTCAAGGAGGGCGACGGCCCGGCCCACGCCTTCCACGCGCAGACCACCGACAAATTGCTGCTGTTGCTCGACAATGGCCGATTCTATACGCTGGGCGGTGACAAATTGCCGGGCGGACGCGGCTTCGGCGAACCCGTCGGGCTGATGGTCGATCTCGATCAGGGCGCCGAGATCATGACGCTGCTGCCGGTGCGCGCCGACGGCCGGCTGCTGCTGGCGTCGTCCGACGGGCGCGGCTTCGTCGCGAAGATGAGCGATGTCGTTGCCGAGACCCGCAAGGGCCGGCAGGTCGTCAACCTCAAGGCCGGCGCGAAGCTGAAGATCGCCAGGCTGGTGCCCGTCGAGGCCGATTATGTCGCGGCGATCGGCGACAATCGCAAGCTGGTGGTGTTCCCGCTCGCCGAACTGCCCGAAATGACCAAGGGGCAGGGCGTGGCGCTGCAGCGTTATCGCGATGGCGGTTTGAGCGATGCGATCTCCTTCCGCTTCGTCGACGGCCTCAGCTGGACGATGGGCGGCGAGACCGGCCGGACACGGACTGAAGCCGATCTGACGCCGTGGCGCGTGACGCGCGGTGCGGCGGGGCGGATGCCGCCGACCGGCTTCCCGAGAAACAACCGATTCGGATGAATCTACGGGGGCGTCCGAAACCAAGAATTTACAATCGCGCTTTACATCCCAGCCAATGCAGGCCGCCCGCAAGCCCCTTACCCCATTGGTCGAGGACCGCGATCGTATTCCCGACGACTCGGGAGAAGCTTCGGCGCGTGCGATCGATCCGGTGACGCAGAGCTATATCGATGCCCTGCCGATCGCCGCCGCGCTCGCTGCGCTGACCGGCGATGGCAGATTGAACGAAGTGGCGGCGAATGCGCTGTTCCGCACGGCGAGCCGTTCCGGGCCTTTGCTCGAACCGGCGATGCTTGGGCGGCGCGTACGCGATTTTCTCGAGTCGGACGAGCCATGCCGGCAGTTCGGCTGGCGCGAGAGCGAAACTGTCGGCGGCCGACACTATACCGCCCGCGTCGCCCGCGTGCTGTCCGACGTGCCGACCAACCGCTGCTGCATCCTCTCGCTGATCGACCGCACCGTCGAGGTCGACACCGCCGCCAGCCTGCACCACGAGATGACCCGCGACAGCCTGACCGGGCTGCTCAACCGCGCCGGCTTTGCCGAGGAGATCGAGCGGCTGACCGAATCGAGCGGCGAGGGCGTCGCCGTGCTGGTGGTCGATCTCAACCGCTTCAGCCGGATCAACGTCTGCATGGGGGCGATGGCCGGCGACGAACTGATCATCACCGTCGCGCGGCGACTGGTCTCCGCGCTGCGCGGCCATGACAAGCTCGCGCGGATCGGCGGCGACGAATTTGCGATCCTGCTCAAGCTGATCGACGGACCAGGCGACGCACTACACGTCGCCAAGCGGATCGAGGGCGCACTCGCCGCGCCGTTCCGCCTGTCCGACTTCGAGATCAGCATCGATTGCGCGATCGGTTGCGCGATCTCGACTGAGGGCGAGGGCGAGGGCGAGGGCGACGACGAGGATCTCGTCCGCCATGCGCAGTTCGCGCTGAAGCGCGCCAAAACCACCGGCCGCACCGAAGTCTATCAGAACCAGGCCTTCACCCAGGCCCGCCACCGCTTCAGTGTCGAAACCGAATTGCGCCGGGCGATCGAGAATGAACGGCTGCATCTGGCATTCCAGCCGATCATCGATCTCTCCAACGATCGCGTCACCGGCTATGAGGCGCTGGCGCGCTGGACCGACGAATCGGGCACGGACGTGTCGCCATCGGACTTCATCCCCGTCGCCGAGGAATCGGGCCTGATCGTGCCGCTCGGCCGCTGGGCGCTCGACGCCGCGGCGCGGACGCTGGGCGAATGGGACAGGCTGGCGGGCCGTCGACTGCCGCTGTCGATGAACGTCAACCTTTCCGCGATCCAGTTCATCCGCGATGATGTGCCGCGGCTGTTGTCCGATGCGATGGCGCGGCACAATCTGACCGGCGACCGCTTCATGCTCGAACTGACCGAAAGCGCCGTCGTCAACGATCCCGATCGCGCTGCACGCGTGATGGCGTCGCTGAAGGAACTCGACGCGCAGCTGGCGATGGACGATTTCGGCACCGGCTATTCGAACCTCGCTCTGCTCCAGCGACTGCCGGTCGACATGCTCAAGATCGACCGCAGTTTCGTGACGACGATGCTCGCGGATCGCGACAAGGTTGCGATCGTCCGAGCGGTGCTGAGCCTG
>Ga0307513_10005128_pt1 | contig 17343 bp, 23 predicted proteins | sample 15_EM_MG_FD_202174 | JGI IMG/M metagenome (GOLD analysis project Ga0307513, IMG submission 202174) | Populus trichocarpa ectomycorrhiza microbial communities from riparian zone in the Pacific Northwest, United States - 15_EM | ecosystem: Host-associated > Plants > Roots > Unclassified | place... | reverse complement strand
GTAAATTTGGACTCTCTTGCTTGTTCGTGGGATGAAACGTTACACGAGTTTCAATATTTTCTGGGACTAGAGTAGCGCTGTCCCCAGCCAGTATGGGCGCTCTCGGAGATTCCTTCTTCATAACTGACACCATCGTTGGTCGATCAAGGGGACCTTGGAACTGGGTTTCAAAACTTGCCGGGATTGGATGGTCCGCAACCACCATTGGAATCCTCGGGGATTCTTTTTTCTGCATGGACACCACTGTTGGTCGAGCAAGAGGGCCCTGGAACTGAGATCCGTGTTCAACCACTGCGCCTCCAGCGAGTTGTTCCTCCTTGACAGGGTTGAGGTTTTGCACCGCGACATGTTGGCGAGAAGATATTCCGGGGCTGATGTCCTTCTGTGCCAGCATTCTGTTCGACCCAGGACCATTGGTATGGGACATCGGGTGAGCTTGGGCAGATTCTATAGTATTCGGCAATGTGATAGAAAGGCCTTGGTGGCGGGGTGTTTTCCCAGCGTAATCCTGCTTGGAACCGGTACTTGTGGAAGGCCGGGTGATGGATGCCCCGATTACTTCTGGAGTCGGCCATTCGTGGCTTCGTGGGTGACTCTCGTTAGGAAAGGACGGATTGGGCTGCCTCTCAGTACCAAGAGCCTGATCATAATGAGTGTCACGTGAAGGGTGAAAGACTTGAGAAGTAGGTAGGTCTTGGTGATTCGAAATGAGGTCTCCATGTATCTGAGTCTCTGAAGAGCTCAGCCTTTTTGGCGAATCCGAGGGGCCTGGAAAGGCACTGAAAGAGCTTGCATTGAAGGTTCCTCCCGAAGTACTTGATGGGTGATATTGCTTGGAGCTGCTTTTGTACCCAGTAACCGTTGAGGGTCGTTGCATGGAAAAACCGGGGGATAATTGGGATTCCAATGGTTGTGTAGCCCTGATTGGAGTAGATTGGTTAATGATCACTGGTGGGTTCGCTTTCGGCTAAAGAAATATGTCATTGCGAGGAACTGGAAGAGAATTTTAAACACACAATATGTCTGTTATTCGCCTGATTTATTTCCGACAGGTTGGTATTTGGAAAGCTAATAACCGGTGCTAGGGTGGATTCTTGTTGGCGGTGGGATGAAGGAAGAGTGGCTTGCAGATCAGGAACTGCCCGGAAACTGTCCGGAGCCATAACAGGTTGGATTGATATGGTTTTTTCATGTTGAATATTTTTAGCTTGTCCTGATGGCAGATGAGAAGCGGAACCATACTCATTGATGGGCGGGGGAGCCATGACATGCGGTATGGAAGAAGAAAAGGCAGGGGCACTGTCAGGAAAATGATTCCTTTCCCTGGAACTTGGCGCTTGAGACGTTTGAGGAGGAAAATCAGGACCTTGTGCATTATTGCCCAACTTCGGAGACTCATTAAAAGGTACGCCGGGTCGTGTGGATGGCGGTTCTGGTACATAGTCTTGGGGTCTACGATAATCCTTTTGCTTTTCTACATGGGTTTGTGGGGGTAGAACTTCTTCATGATTTCCAGGAAAACGACTAGTACTTGGCGTAGCTGAAGATGATAGGGTGGGTCTCTGAACGCATAGTAGAAAAGTACATTAGTTTGAAAAGGATACATGGAAAAGAGGAAACTGACCGATTGAGGAAGAACCTTACTGGCTCGTAGCGGATTGGAAACAGGCAGGGGAGTGGCGGGTTGGGTGAATGTCCGGGAGGGCGGCCGTCGGTGAATAGTTACCTTTATCAAAGAAAATTCAGTAATCCAGCAGGAATACTAATTCAGCAAAAGGTACCTCAGGTGGATGAAGGGAGTCAGGCAATTGGAGCCCAGGATCCTCGTGGCGCCCATTCAGCTTCAAACGGTTCTAGCAGGTGAAAGGTTGGGCTAAAGATTAAGAAGAACTCAGGAGAATGCTTACAATCTCCCGTCTCATGGGAACCTCGGTCTCATTGACGTCCATGGTATTGACTGAACCCCAAACATGCGGTACTGATTGATCGTTTGACTCTCTTGGCGGAAGATGGACGGGCATTCGGTGAGGGGTTGGGTTTGTGGGTGGTTGAGTATCATGGACGAGAGGGACGCCTTTCGGCTGTGACAGGTGGGGAATGGGTTTCGTAAAATCCAAATTTGAAGGGGGATTCTGTGGGGGATGAGCAATCTATCCGAGGAAATATTAGAAGGCAGCTAGGGTGGTGCGTGATGTCTCTGACCTTTGCAGACGAGACGACTTCACGACTGCGCTTTTGTACTGGTCGAGAACCAGATTTTCTCTTCACCGAGTTGTCAGAGCTGTCCCCTTCGTCTAATGCTGCAGTTTCATTCGTGGATAATTGGCGCAGTGTTCTGCGTTCGAGGCCAGTGTAATTGTCGGAGACCCAGCCTTGGTTGGTTTCTTTCCGCCGATCGCGATCCATAGCTAGGACTTTGAGCCGTCTTCGATCATGTTCTTCATCGGTGGCCTCTGCTCGATATTTTTCTTGGTCTCGCTCTCTCAATCTTTGCGTCTCTCTTGTAGTTCTCCCATCTCGATCCTTGCGGTCGTGAGTGCGGGCCTCATTTCTCCCTCCTTCCATTGCGATCCTTTCCTGTGGTTGATGCAATTTCGCGTCTCCCAGCGAGTCCGTTGTTTTGGCTTTGGGTATTTCTTTCCCCTTCTCCCGCTCCAATTCCTGCTCCCTTGGACGATTTCTTTCTCTCTCGCGTTCCTTCTCTCGCTCTCTGCGCTCCTTGTCGTAGTATCGATCGCGCCCGCGATCTCGTTCCCGTTCTCTCTCGCGGTATCTTTCGCGGTCTTTTTCACGGTCGCGATCTCGTTCCTTCTCCATTTCCCTTTCGCGCTCCCTCTCTCTTTCGCGATCTCGTACTTTCTCCTTTTCGCGCTCTCGTTCCGCTTCCTTTTTACGCTCTCGTTCCTTTTCCTTTTCCCTGTCCCTGTCCTTCTCCCTTTCGCGCTCGCGTTCCTTCTCTCTTTCTTTTTCCGTTTCTCTTTCTCTTTCTCTCTCTCTCTCCCGAGCCTTGACACGGTCATGTTCTTCCCTTGCAAGATCCCTTTCCCGTTCTCGTTCGCGAACTCTCTCTCGCTCTCTCTCTCGTTCCCAATCGCGAGCCCTCTCATCCCGTTCTCGATCTCTGCCATGGTGGCCAATTCTCTCCTCCCTTTCCTTGCCTCTATCCTTTGTATGCGTCCTCTCCCTTCTTCCGCTATCCAAGACGGGCTCCCTTTCCTCGTTGTGCTGACGATATCTGTTTGAGGCATCATTCTTGTCCCTGTTCTTTCTTTCACCTTGCTTCGATGTGGATGCCACATTTGGGGGCAACCATATTTCATGAGTAGGAATGTCTCGAGTAGGAGTGTCTCTGCTATGCTTTGCATATTCGTATCGATGGCTTTTAGCAGGGTTGTCGCGTGAGGTCCATGTCCTTGTAGAATAAGATGGTCCTGTGGTTGGAGGTGGTGGTGGTGCCTTTATGTCCTTGTTAGGCCGTGTTGACGTTGCCTTGGATGTGGGTTGTACATAAGTGTATTGTGATTGCGAGGGACCCGGTGTTGGTCGACTTGGAGGAGAGACCACCTTCTCCGTTGAAGGACCTGCTGTTGGCCCGACACGCCTTTCGTAGGTAGGCGCTGGGACAATAGGTACTGGTTTGGGTGGCCGGCTGGAACCTCGTTTTTCGGCATGCGGACGATATGAATGTGTGGCGACAGGCTCTCCATGATCAGGAATTGGCTTAGCTCGCTCAGTGTCAGTGCTTGGGGTCCAGAATTTGTAAGATTCTCGTAAGGCAGATTTTGAATGGCCCGTTTGGGAGTCGTGTAAACGCGAGAAGAAACCTTTCATGCAGACTCGCCAGAAAGAGTACAATGGGATTCTTATAGATCCAGGACGTTGCCAAATGCGAAGAAAAACAAAACAAGAGGCAAACACGGTTGGAGAAGCTATAAGGGCGTTCTCTCGACATGAGGCGAAAGGAACGCCTGTTTGCTGCACGGTTTTCCAATTGGGGTAAGTATGTGGGTATGTAATAAAGCCAACAACGTGTAGTCAATAACATTTGCGTTTCATACTACAGTACAACTTGGTTATAGAAAATGTTTGCCAAATTGCAGAACACCCGACGGTAAGCAATGTGAAATCACACCACGATCGCATGTAAAATATGCAATCTGCTTCATCCAAGAGGGAGACGGTGAGTATAAACTCGGCTGAACCAACTTCAAAACGATGCCAGAACGACCATCCGTGCCCTCCGGATTGATCTTACACGATTTTGACTCATTCCACGGCAGTAGGTCAGCGAAAGGCTGATGGAAGCAATATGTTTCCCTGTCGAGACAATTTAAGGATCGTGTATCAGCCGGAACAAAAAAAAAATAAGAAGGGCAACTCAATGTAAGATTTTCAGACGCATAAAGATTAAACGATGACAATGATATGTAGGAGGAAAAGAGAAATTTGGCGGTGTGGACTCGTGGGAAGGGGGCAGTGAGTAAGCATCGGCAATGGCCGGGGCACGGGCAACCTTGAGGGAACACTGCTCTCTGACTTGTTCAGGCACTGGTATCTTCGCACACCATTTAACATCAACTTCCACTCTTCTTGATATCCAGCAGTCATTATTTTGCAGAATATCACTGGTCCTGTCGTTGTGCAACTGATATGGTTCGTTTCTTTTCACCCAAAGTCAACTAGTTCGCCGATCTCTTCTTTAGAACGACACGATGGACGTCCTAGATGAGAAGCAAAACGGTGCACCTCCCATGGAAATAGACGAAGTGGTATCGGTACGGGATCGTAAGCCTTTCAACTTGCTCTCTTGGTCATTAAATACTGATTATTGTGTCGTCATCAATCCCGCAGATGAGGCCTTTGCTGCCAAACATATGCCAGACTTGGGCCACGACATGAAAGATTTTAAAGTCTTCTCGTGGCGATTAAACAATTGGAAGAAGCTAGACAAGAAGTTGACCAGCCCAGAGTTCGAATGCGGAGGTCATAAATGGTCAGGACCATTTTCCGTGTTTCAGCTTTGATCTCGCTCACCTGAATGCCACCCTTCCCGTTGCCAATAGGCGAATTCTACTCTTCCCTTTTGGCAACTCCAATGCACCACCGAATGACACAGTGTCTGTATACCTTGATTACGCGGAACCCAAGAAGGCGCCCGAAGGATGGCACGCGTGTGCCCAATTTGCTTTGGTTATCTCGAACCCCCATGATCCGACTATTTTCACAGTCAGCCGTGAGTGTCGATGTTGATCTCAAGGCGTGTTTCTAAAATCAACCCCTTGCTATAGATGCAAATCATCGCTTTATCGCTGAGGAATGTGACTGGGGATTTACACGGTTCAGCGAGTTGCGCAAGCTATTCAACGTCCAGGAAGGTAACATGCGCCCCACGATTGAGGAGGAAACTGCCGATATAACAGTGTATGTGAGGGTGTTGGAGGATCCTACGGGTGTCTTGTGGCATAACTTTGTCAAGTACGTTGTCGCGAATATCGTACCGCCCGTTTAATCTGACGCCTTTACAGCTACGACTCTAAGAAGGAAACTGGCTTTGTCGGATTGAAAAATCAAGGAGCTACGTGTTACATGAACTCTCTTCTTCAATCCTTGTTCTGCACACGCTACTTCCGCAAGGTAAGTTTGCATGGGTACTTCAGTTCCCGCTTCTAACGGTGTCAACCTAGGCTGTGTATCAAATCCCAACGGAGGATGATCTGCCAACTGAGAGTGTCGCCCTAGCACTGCAGCGTGTATTCTATCTTCTGCAAACCTCAGACCAACCTGTTGGTGAGTTGCCTTCCTCTTCCTTTAGGATTTTCGTGACTCATGCCTTTCCTTTTCAGGGACGACTGAGCTGACCAAATCTTTTGGCTGGAAATCTTTGGACTCATTCCTCCAACACGATGTTCAAGAATTCAATCGCGTTCTCCAGGATAAATTAGAGTCCAAGATGAAGGTACGTACAGAATCTTTGTGTTGGTCAAAAACAAAGCGCTTATAATATTGGCATCCTAGGGAACTCAAGCTGAAGGTGCCATCGCCAAGCTCTTCGTCGGAAAAATGAAGAGTTATATCAAGTGTGTCAACGTGGAATATGAATCCTCTCGTATCGAGGAGTTCAATGGTGAGTTTGCACATATTTGATTTAACTTTTTTTTTTCTCAGAATGCTCCAGACATTCAACTCAACGTGAAAGGCAACAAGAATCTTTATGATTCATTCAAAGACTACGTCGCTGTTGAGATGCTTGATGGCGAAAACAAATATCAAGCAGAAGGACTGGGGCTTCAAGATGCCAAGAAGGGTATAATATTCGAATCGTTCCCCCCCGTCCTTCATTTGCAACTCAAAAGGTTTGAATATGATATACAACGGGACGCGATGGTCAAGATCAACGACCGACACGAATTTCCTTTCGAGATAGACCTTGACGAATTCCTTGATGCCAGTGCGGATAGGTCTCAACCCTGGGTCTACAAACTTCACGGGGTCCTTGTTCATTCTGGTGATCTGCATGGGGGCCATTATTTTGCGCTGATCAAACCTGATCGTGAGACTCGATGGCTGAAGTTTGACGACGATAGGGTTACCCCCGTCACAGACAAGGAAGTTTTAGAAGAAAACTATGGCGGAGAAGCACTGAACGGCATGCCGCCCACTCTGCAACGCAACCAAGTTCGTGCCATGAAGCGCTTTACAAACGCATACATGTTGGTGTACATCCGCGAGTCCGCTATTGATGAGGTTCTTGCACCATTTGCGGTGGACGATACGCCTGCCCATCTGAGTATGTGCTCCATCTCTTGTTCAAGGGGTCACGATTTCATTGCTCACCTTTCAATGTGTCCAGAACGAAGGATTGATGAAGAACGTCTGCAAGTGGAAGCAAAGAAGAGAGAACGCGAGGAGCAACATCTTTTCTTGACGGCTAAGGTTTGCATATTTTTCTCTTGTACAGGCCAGAGCCTCATGGCTTTTATTTCAGGTTATCACTGATGACACGTTTACCCATCATGAAGGGTTTGACTTGGCCACCTTCGACGAGAAGAACTGGCCCCCGTCGGACCTACCCAGCTTCCGAGTGCTGAAGCAAGAGAATTACAGTACATTCAAGAGTCGCGTTGCCAATCATTTCAATTACCCTGAGAATCAGATCCGTTTGTGGGTGCTTGTCAACCGCCAAAACAAAACGGTCCGGCCAGATACCCACATCCCAGAGAACGAGCCAGCGCTGAGTCCGTCAAACTTTACACTATTTTATTGCAATTCCTAACTTTTGTCGCAGCTGTTGAGGTGATACGAAATAATATGGCGGCAAGACAAAACGATTTGAGACTTTACCTCGATGTCATCACCGACCCTTCCAAGGTAATTCGAATTGGATTCATATTTTCGATTCGAGTTGTTCATCGGATCAACTTCAGCCGGATCCTCCTCCTCAGTCGATAATGATTTTCCTCAAACACTTTGATACTTCGAAACAGTCCCTATACGGGGTTGGAAGGGTGTACATGGCCAAAGCAAGCAAGGTTGGCGACCTTGTGCCCGTGATAAATGAACGGATGCGTTGGACCCATAGTACACCACTCAAGTTGTACGAGGTAAGTTTTCCTTGCAACAATCTTTCCTTTGGCCATGGTCTCATGGCGAACAGGAAATCAAACCAGGAATGATTGAGCTCATGAAGCCCAAATTTTCATTTGGTCAAAGTGAGATTCAAGATGGCGATGTGATTTGTTTCCAGGTCGACCTGCCAGAGAAGGAGTGAGTCCATTCTTGTGTTTTCGATCGCCCGTCTGATTCCCATAGAATTCACGACCTTGAAAGTCAAGGCCTATACTCAAATCCTGTTCAATACTATGACTTCCTGCAGAACAGGGTCATGATTATCTTCAAGCCCAAGTTCGAAGATCCGGATCCCGACGCCGAATTCAGCCTCATACTAAGCAAGAAACAGAACTACGACACCGTACGTGGTTATTTCTTTGTGCTGTTGGCTCACATTAATTGTGGCTCTTAGATGGCGGTGAAAGCTGGCGAACACCTTCGACACGACCCGATTAAACTGCGCTTTACAACGACTAACCCGACAACTGGCCAACCGAAAATGGTTTTGAAGAGATCATTGAACCAGAGCATTTCGGAAATCATGTCTCCAAGCTACGCAAATCCAACCACCACTGTTATCCTTTACGAGAAGCTGGATGTCAGCATTGTCGAATTAGAAACGAAACGCAGCCTAAAGGTTACATGGACTGGGATCCACAACAAAGAGGAGGGCACTCATGCTTTCCTTCTACCGAAGACAAGTATGATACATGATCTGGCTGACCACCTGTCGAAACTGGTGACAATGTCGTCTGGCGGAACAGGGAAGATCCGCGTTTTCGAAATTTCGAAGGACGGGAAAACTCAAAAGGAGTTCACTGGTTCAGAAATGATCGGCAACATTCCAGAGCCAGTAGATCTTTATGCAGAGGTTCGTTAGAACTACTGCTCCTCGAATCAGTTCACCTACCTTATGTTACAGGAGATTCCACAAGAGGAACTTGAAGCTGATGATTCCGACAAGGTTATTGGAGTGTTCCATTTCTCGAAAGAGCTGCAACGGACGCATGGAGTGCCTTTCAAGTTTGTGGTGAAACGGGTCTGTCCTTTTTATTGTCATATCAAGTTCTACAAATTCTCACGAGTGAACAGGGAGAAAAGTTCGCAGATACCAAGAAACGTTTACAGGCTCGAATAGGTGTATCTGACAAGGATCTTGTTAAATATCGGTTTGCCCTCATCCAAGTGTCAACTTTCAAGCAACCTTCATATATTGAAGATGGTACGTCCGGGTTTAGATTCAGCTTCTGGATCCCTAACACAATTTTACAGAGGACACCATTTACGAGCATCAATTCGCGCCAGAAGACGTTCTCGGCTTAGACCACGTCGATAAATCCGGAAAGCCGAGATCGGGAGTTGGAGAGAAAGCACTTACTATTCGATGAACATTGCCAATATTACCTTAGCTACCCCTCGACTATCTCATACTATATTCGGCCCTTCGTCTTCACTTCGTCCTTACTGTATTTCTCAATTCAAGTTATCATCTTTTGCAAGTCGGTGAGGGCTTCACAAGGATTGCATCTGAAGCTGAGATGTTCATGTGCTGGTCATTACAAATGGGTATACATATATTAATGTCTCCCTGAATACCCTGAATCACCTTCTCTTCTTTGTCTTTTTATTCTGAAGATACAATTAAATCGAAACGGCGAAGATGGTCGAGGAAATTACGTACAGATTTTGAATTCACGGAACCTTCATTGTCACTGGAAGCCGCAGTGTCTCCACCAGATGTTGGCGAGAGCAAACCATTCGCTGGTTTATTCGATGTTGAAGGTGCGACTATGGTCATTCTCGATTTGATTTCATATTTAGATTCTAGTAAGTTGATGTAAAATAGGGATTTGCTGACAGCTACAACGAAGACATACCAATCTCGGCCTTGACCTCGTTTATCTGCTCGAAGGCAGACCGCATTTTTTCATTTGCCAGCATTTCATTTGCGGTGGGGAAGATCACTTGACCCCATCCTTCGACATAGGTGTTGGCCTCGGCGACTACTTCCATGATCTCAACTTCCAGTTCTTTCTCTGCAGCGAGTAAACTGTTCCAGAGGTCGTCGCCGATTGATCCCTTTTGGAGGAGGTTCTGCATGGCAGGTTTGTCTTCCCGAATTCGCAGCACACGTTGGACATCGGCCATGGCGCGTCGGACAAGGGCCGATTTCAGGAGAGCATCCTGGGCTGGTGGGTCTGTCTGTTGAAGGAGTGTAATGTATGCATTGCGTTCCGGATGTGAAGGAAAATATGGTTCGTAAACTTTGACTGTGACGCGTTTCTGATGAGCCTTCGGTTAACGAGATATTCGATGAGACGTACTTGAGGTGTGTTTACGATAGAAAAAGCTAAAAACAAAAAGGCCTCCAAAGATGATTATAACATATGCGACGGGGACAAGCACGGATGCCATACTTGAGCAGAGGAGAGATAAATGTTGACGTGTTCGACGAGATGTGCTGGCGGAATGTCCGCCCGAAATGTGTGTGGTTGTGCTTGAAACGGAAGGCGTACTTACGTAACTATGCCACATGCAGCGGGTCATTCTTACACCGTGACCAGCCGTTACCAAATCGGGATACTAGGGGACCCGGGCTTTAAATAGCCAGCGATATTTCTCGGCTCTCATCCCCAAATTATGTTGTCCAGAGCCACCCTTTCTCGCCAAGCTGGCCTTCGCAAGTCCTCCGCCATCTCACAGCGTTTTGCGTCTACAAAGGTATCGTAGAAACGCCACGCCGGGCACGTTCGACGCGACCTAATCTACCCGCGGTTATAGTCGTTACGCGATACCCTCAAGGAGGTCATTCCTCTCAAGCAAGAGCAGCTCAAGAAACTTGTACGGGTCCGTTCTACTTTATGTGCTTGACTCTACTAATTTCTCTGGCGCTTCTTAGAAAGCGGAGCACGGAAATACCGTCGTTGGTGATGTCAAGGTATGAGATACCCCCGTAACCTTCCGTATTGGGTATTAATAGATGATATAACCCTAGGTCGACAATATCATCGGTGGTATGAGAGGGTTGAAGGCAATGTTGTGGGAGGCCTCAGTCCTGGATCCCATTGAGGTGAAAATATTGAGCGAAAATTGTTATGCAAGTTGACCAATAGGTCAACAGGGCATCCGGTTCCACGGTCTCTCGATTCCTGACTGTCAAAAAGTCCTTCCCCCGGCCCCTGGAGGGAAGGAAATCATTCCAGAGAGTATGCTCTGGCTGCTGCTCACTGGAAAGGTCCCCACCCCAGAACAAACCCGAGACCTCTCGCGAGAACTCGCGGAGAAGGGAGAACTCCCCAAATTTGTGGAAAATCTCGTCGACTCGTAAATGCATTTGGTTTTATCCTACGTTTCCTCGTTCTTATTTTGGATCATAATTTTAGCTTCCCTAAAACCTTGCATCCGATGACCCAACTGGGTATGGGTGTCGCTGCCCTGAACCATGGCAGTTCTTTCCAGGTAGCATATGAAAAGGGCATGAAGAAACCTGAGTACTGGACTCACACACTCGAGGACTGCATCAATCTCATTGCCCAGCTCCCTGCCCTTGCCGCGCGTATTTATCGCAATGTTTATAAGCCCGGAAGCCCTCTGCCTACCATTAACAAGGACCTAGACCTTGTCGGTAAGCCCAACTCCTGTCATTTGTACAACACAGATGTTAATCCATGCTACGTACATTAGGGAATTATTCCAACATGCTTGGGTACGGAGCAAACGACAGCTTGACAGAGTACCTTCGTCTTTACATTGCTCTGCACGGAGACCACGAAGGAGGAAATGCATCTGCCCATACCGCTCGTAAGTCCACTCCTTAACATTTTGCGAGTAAACGACGTCCTCATATATTTCCAGATTTGGTCAACTCGACTCTGTCCGACCCGTATCTCTCGTACTCTGCCGCGCTCTTCGCTCTCGCCGGACCCCTTCATGGGTGAGTGGTTTTCGTGTGTGTGAGGGGTTTCCACTGGATTGCAAAAAAAAAAAAAATTAGACTCGCCAATCAAGAAGTCTTGAGATGGCAAATTGCCATGCAGAAGGAGCTTGGTACTGATATTACTCATGAGAAGATCAAGGAGTACCTCTGGAAGACGCTCAAGAGCGGCCAGGTTGTTCCTGGGTGTGTTTCTACCTTTGCTTTCTGCCTTTTTTTTTCTGATTAATAGTACAGTTACGGACATGGTGTGCTTCGAAACCCTGACCCTCGATTCATTGCTTTGCAAGAATTCTGTGATTCTCGCGCCGAGTTGAAGAGCAGTCCAATTATCGAACTTGTTAACAAGGTCGGCTTATCTATTTATTATTTTTTCATTCAACGTATCTCAATTCGTATCCAGACATTCCAAGTCGCGCCTGATGTCTTGAAGGAGCATGGAAAGGTGAGGTTTTACTATTTTCATTATTTATCGCGGGTCTAAATGCTCTCCATATCTTCAGACCAAGAACCCGTATCCCAATGTTGATGCCACATCCGGTCCGCCGCCCTTTCTACTCACCTTTATGTAACGGTATTGATCGTGTTCGTATTCAGGTTGTGTGCTCTACCATTATGGCCTCACAGAGTTCAAGGTTGGATGAGAAAGTTTTATTTTCTTGTGACTTGAGGTTTAACCCATTCTGAACTATCTAGTACTACACTGTCATCTTTGGTGTCTCCAGAGGTAATGTCTTTTTTCATATTCTTAGAACTTGGTTGACAAGGTTAATTAGCTCTCGGTGCTTTGACACAGTTGGTCTGGGCACGGGGTGAGTTACGATGCTGTATTACATCGTCCCTACAGTTGTTTAGTGCCATTTTCCAGCCCTCGGATTGCCCCTCGAGAGGCCCAAATGTGGGATTTCTTTCCAGTACAAGAAACAACCACGGAGCTTATTTTTTATTTATTTTTCACAGCAATGTCCATGGACGCACTGGAAGTGTTCATCAAAAAAGCTTGAGCACCATAGGTATCAACGCAGAAGTAGTAGAAAATGCAGCAGTTATGTGCATTTATTTGATCCTGTGTGGGATAGTAGACATTTATACAACATTTATTGTTTTTATCAACACCATAGACCGAAAGTTAGAGCAGAAGGGAAGGAGGAGAGTTCATGGGTATCTGCTTGAAAGCAAGGGAATAAAGAATAAATAAAAACGTGATACAGCGACAACCCATGAAAAGCAAGCCAAACAGGGGCATGGAAAAACAGGATGATAGAAGAGAGGAAAGGAAGGACATTTATCTACTTAAAATCTTCTGATTTGACCCTGATTGGGGGCAGGCTGCGGCATCTGACCAGGAGGGGGACCTGGACGAGGAGCAAAGCTGCCGGGAGGAGCAGGACCTGGTCGGCCTTGCGGCGGGGGACCTGGACGACCGGGACCTGGCATTCCCTGTGGACCGAACCCGCCGGGAGGTCCACCACCATTCGGGGGCGGACCATAACCTCCTGGTGGAGGAGGGCCTCCTTGGCCTGGAGGGCCATATCCAGTGGGAGGCGGACCCTGACCTGGCGGGCCGTAGCCGGCAGGAGGAGGACCTTGGCCTGGAGGGAAACCTCTGGGAGGAGGCGCGTAGCCTGCTGGAGGACGACCGCCTTGCATGGGCGGGGCACCGTTTTGAGGAGGAGGCTGAGGACGTTGTTGAGGTGGGAGGGGACCGGGGTTTGGCCCTGGGCCTGGGCGGCCTTGTGGAGGAGGACCGCCATTTGCAGGGCCTGGATCGCGCAGAGAAACGGGCGCTGGGCGGCCATTGGTGGATGAATTGGAGGGTGGTGCGGGGGGTGGTGGGTTCTTCTCTGCGGCCTTCATGATTTCATCGCTGAAGAAGAAGAGGAGAAAGTGAGTGTGTATAAATGAGAAAGAGTGAAAACGGGAGCGGACTCGAGCAAGTTGAGGGCAGCGCAGAGGACGACCCATTCGACGCAGTCCTCGTTTCCCTCACCGAGGGTCTGCCAAACAGCTTTTTCCTCGGGGGATTTACCAGTGATGCTGATGCGGGTGCCGCCACCGTTGGGACCTGGTGGGTTCTTCTGGATCTTACCAAACTCGATTCGCTTTGGGGGGATGTTATGACCAGCATAAGCAAAATAGAACATGCTCCAGAAAGCGGCATTTGGATTGGGCTTTGATATTTGGAAGAGTGGGAGATCGGGGGAGTCGGGGGAGGGGAGAGAGAGCTTGTATATGGGAGAAATGACGCCGGTATTGGCTATGGACCACTTGAGGTTTCTGGAAGCCTCGCAACGGACGACACGAGAAGAGGAAGAAGAGGAATGGCCTGGATCTGAGGCGGAGGCCTTGCCTGGCTCGCGGGGACGGGGCGGGAATAGCTTGGCAACGCAGAGATCACCCTGAGGAGAGGGAGTTAATAGGTAGTTTTCGGTGTTCTAGAAGGAATGAGATGAGGGGGGGAAATAATTAGGTATATAAAAAAGGAAAAGCTGACATAGTTTGTGTGAAGGTAAGAGTAGAGGATGTTGGAGGGCTGGCCTGTGGGAGAGTGTGAGGAGGGTGAGGAAAAGGAGAAGAAATAGGGCGGACCGTGTGGGGTGACGATGAGAGTGGGGAGATGGTTGGGGATGGGTGGGTGTGAGGGGGATGTGTAGACGGCATAGATGGCTATATTGACCGTCCATTAGCATTAGTCCTCCAGCGTTAACTAGCACTCACCAGCCATGGTTGAAAGAAAGTCTGTCACGCGTGACCCTTGGTTCTGTTGTTTATCGATTCTCCGGTCAGTGGCTGGGTTGATTAAACGCGCGATGAAAAACTTGAAAAAGTCGCTGGTGAGTTAGCAGCCAGGGTTACAAGCGAGTTCTCAATCTTGTTCTTCTCCAGCTAAGCAGAAAGAGCTCCCAAGACTCTAGTTCCTCTTCCAAGAAAGATCCCCGCCCAACCCCCGTCTCCTTTCTGCCTCCTCCCCCTCCCACAAAGAACACTCCCACCCCTCCTCCTCCACAACCCCAACCTCGTTCCGCCCCGCGCCCCGTAACAGATCCTCCCCCTCCTGCTCCCCCCATCGTTGTCGTCAGCCCAGACCCCTCTCCAGATCAGCAACATCGCGATCGTCTTTCCCTCCCCGGTTTGGACCACTCCAACGGAAATGTTCCCCGCACCTCCACTCTCAACCGTCTCCGTGCCGGCCCCAAGGACACCATACCCATTGTTGGAAAGCCCCCCCGAAAGCAGCGCAGCAGTCGCTTCGTTGTCACTGAAAAGGTTGACATCGAGCGTCTTCCCCCCTTCATGGGTTTGTCTCCTCTCTTCATATCCATAAATTCTCACAACCCTCTCTTTAGAAACCCCTCCCAGCGAACGTCCCCAGCTCTTCATCAAGAAGCTCCACCAATGCCGCGTCTTGTTCGATTTCAATGATGCAAGCGCAGAGCTCAAGGGCAAGCAGATCAAAGCCCAGACTCTTCACGAAATGCTCGAGTATATCACCACCCAGAGAGCTGTCATCACAGAGAATGTATACCCAGAGGTCGTTAGCATGGTGAGCTATCCTTATACAACTCCATCCCTTCCTACCTTATATTATTCCCTCTCCTAGTTTGCCACCAATCTCTTCCGTTCAATACCCCCTCCCGTCAACCCAACCGGCGATGCCTTTGATCCAGAAGAAGACGAACCAGTCCTAGAACTGGCCTGGCCCCATTTACAAATTGTCTATGAATTCTTCCTCAGATTCGTCGAAAGCCCCGATTTCAACACTAACATGGCAAAGCGTTACATCGATCAGCCCTTCGTCCTTAATCTCCTCGAGCTCTTCGACTCTGAGGATCCCCGAGAACGCGACTTTCTCAAAACTACTCTCCATCGTATCTACGGCAAATTTCTCAACCTTCGTGCCTTCATTCGCAGATCCATCAATAACGTTTTCTTCCAGTTCATTTACGAGACAGAACGCCATAATGGCATCGCAGAACTCCTCGAAATTTTGGGCTCCATCATCAACGGTTTTGCTCTCCCCTTGAAGGAGGAGCACAAAACCTTCTTGACCCGCGTCCTCATCCCCCTCCACAAGGTCAAGAGTCTATCCTTGTATCACCCACAGTTGGCCTATTGCGTCGTCCAATTCCTCGAAAAGGATCCTGCACTCGCAGAGGAAGTCATGATGGGTCTTCTCAAGTACTGGCCAAAGGTCAACTCCCCCAAGGAAGTCATGTTCCTTCACGAGGTTGAGGAAGTCTTGGATGTCACCGACCCTGTCGAATTTCAGAAAATTCAAGTTCCCTTGTTCCACCAGCTCGCTCGATGCATCAACAGCCAACACTTTCAAGTCGCTGAACGAGCCTTACTCTACTGGAACAACGAATACGTCGTTAACCTCATGAGTGATAACCTCTCCATCATCCTCCCCATCGTCTTCCCTGCCTTGTATACTAACTCCAAGTCACATTGGAATCGGCACGTGGTCGCACTTTTACATTTCCAAATATGGTTTCTAACTCCCCCTTCAGGACCATCCATGGGATGGTTTACAACGCCCTGAAGCTTTTTATGGAAATCAACCCTGATCTGTTCGACGAATCGATGCATCAATACAAGCAACACAAAATCGAGTGTGTCCTTTTTTTGCCTTTTCGCTTGATGTATTTTCCTTACGCACGTGTCCAGTGAACAAGAGCATGCCGTTAATCAATACAACGCATGGCAAAAAATGCGAGAAAAGGCGTTGCGCAATGCCCCTGGAGGCAAGATGCCGGAAGGATACGTCGAACCATATCGGGCACCCCCTCCAGCTACTCCTCCTGTCGATGATGCAGACATCATGGACCTATCGCTTGAGCTGAACGCGGCCTCAATTGATGACGTGGCCGGTGACCTCGATGAATCAGGCCTTGAGAGGGTTCCTATGGCGGACCCTGGTTTGGATGTACGTCTCTTGCCATTGTAGGGTATAGCATTAATAACACGTTGATTGTCTAGAGGCCTCTTCCCCAAGTCGGTCATCATGAACACTCAAATGAGCAAGGTTTGCATGTACGACGAAGGAGCGTTCTTCCAGGTATTTGATTTCCACTTTATTTTAATGGTATCCACGATTTGATCATGCCGGCCCCAAGTCGACCCGACGGTGTTGCGCGATCTCGAAGCGCATAGGAGTTTAGACGACCCTCCCCAGCGGCCCCGCTAGGCTTCGAATATCTGTTATGTATACCGCCTCCATTCACGATTTACACGATAGACGCGATTTGGCCCTGATCAGCGTTGTACATATTGTTGCTAGTGTCCTCCATTATTTTTTTATTTTCTTTCTTCTCCACCAATCTTATGTATTGAGGATTATTCCAGAAGAGGGTAAGGTAGCGGACAGTCCGCGATGAGCAGGCCTGAGGAACAAGCCCATTATCGGATAAGATAACGACCAGCGTCAGAACCAAGAAGCAACTTCTCCCCATCGCTTTGGGTCTTGTTCTGACGCGGGAAACTATTTTCTCAGTCTCCCTCAAGTTTTTTCGACCCACCCACCATCCCCTTCAGCGCCTGGTACAGCTGGTTGGTTTTCGGCACTTGTTCGCCACAATCGAGCTCACCAGACGCTCAGGACTTGCTCAGGCTCCCTTTCAGATGGAATTCTGAAGGTCTTTGGATCACATGATTGGGCCCAGAACTCTGGCTAATCTAATCTCTCCCGAATGACTGCGCCCAGGGCCAATCTTTTCAGGCTCAAGCTTCGGCCAATCCCAATCGGCTTTCGCGATCCAAATCCAAGGAGCCTGGGCAAGCCCTAGGCACAAACAAGAAAT
>Ga0307513_10005127_pt1 | contig 17344 bp, 13 predicted proteins | sample 15_EM_MG_FD_202174 | JGI IMG/M metagenome (GOLD analysis project Ga0307513, IMG submission 202174) | Populus trichocarpa ectomycorrhiza microbial communities from riparian zone in the Pacific Northwest, United States - 15_EM | ecosystem: Host-associated > Plants > Roots > Unclassified | place... | reverse complement strand
GACGTGAAATCTGCGTCGTGACACGGCGTACTTCCGCGCATCCCACACTCCCTTCTCCTGACCCCGGCCGGTCCCGACCCAACCGCTTCCGACCCAGCTGCTTCCGACCGTCCTGACCGTCCCGACAGTTCCCGACCGTTTCCGACCACAGAGGAGTGACCGCATCCGATGACGAATGCCACGGCCCCCGAGGCCCCCCGCACCGCCCTGCGGATCCACCATGCCCGGCTCATCGACGGCACCGGCTCGGCCCCGGTGGACGACGCCGTCGTCATCGTCGACGCCGAAGGAACCCTCACTTACGCGGGAGCCGCCGCGACAGCGCCCACGGCTCCCGGGAATGCTTCCCCGGTCCGAGAGATCGACGCGGGTGGCCGTACCGTACTGCCCGGCTTCTTCGACTGCCACGTCCACCTCGCCTACGCGCAGGGCTCGCCCCCCGGCCGCCGCGCCGAACTCGACCCCGTCCTGGTCACCCTGGACACCGCCGGGCGGCTGCGCCAGACCCTCGACGCGGGCATCACCAGCGCCCGCGACCTGGGCGGACTGAGCGCGGGCTACCGTACCGCCGTCGAGACCGGCCGGATCGTCGGCCCGCGGCTGCACACGGCCGTACGGATCATCAGCCACACCGGCGGCCATGCCGACGTACGCCTCCCCGACGGCACCGACCTCAGCGCCGGGATGTCCGAGATCGCCGACACGGCGGACGAGGCCCGGCTGGCCGTACGCCGGGTGCTGCGCGAGGGCGCCGACCTGGTGAAGATCTGCGCCACCGGCGGCATGGGCAGCCCCTACGACCAGCCCGACGACGAGGGCCTGCTGGAGGAGGAGATCCGGGCCGTCGTCGACGAGGCACGGCGGCACGGCGGCAAGCCGGTCGCCGCCCACGCCCAGGGCAACGCCGGCATCCTCAACGCGCTGCGGGGCGGTGTGACCAGCATCGAGCACGGCTACGGGCTCGACGAGCAGGCCTTGTACATGGCGGGTGAGCAGGGCACCTTCGTCGTGCCGACGCTGTCCACCGTGTACGCCGGCATCAACAAGGACACGATGCCGGACTACCACTACCAGAAGAAGGTCCGCTGGTCCGGGCTGACCAAGGAGAACATCGCCCGCGCCATCGAGTACGGTGCCCGGATCGCGCTCGGCACCGACGCCGCCGTCGGCCCGCACGGCGTGAACCTGATGGAGCTCAGCTACCTGGTGGACCTCGGCATGGACCCGATGGACGCCATCGTCGCCGGCACCCGCACCTCCGCCGAGCTCCTCGGAGTGGCCGACCGGCTGGGCACCCTCACCGCCGGCCGCACCGCCGACCTGATCGTCTGCGACGGCGACCCGCTCACCGACATCGGCGTCCTCGGCGATCCCGCCCGCATCGTCTGCGTCGTCCAGGACGGCGTCGTACACAAGGACCTCCTCGACCTCTCCCTCCCAGCCGCCCCGACCGGAAGGCAACCGTGATGTCCTCACTGACCGACCTCCCAGCACCGGACAGCAAGTCCCCGGAGACCGGCCGGCCGAGCGGCCTCGACCGGGTGCTCTCCCTCATCGAACGGGTCGGCAACGCCCTGCCCAACCCGATCGTCCTCTTCGCCGGGCTCTTCCTGCTGCTGGCGGCCGTCTCCACCGGCCTCGAACTGGCCGGGGTGTCCGTCAAGGTGCCCGGCACCGACGAGACCAAGCACATCACCGGGCTCTTCAGCGGCGACGGCGTGCGCTGGCTGGTGGAGAACCTCATCGTCAACTTCGCCACGTTCCCGCCGATCGGCGCCGTACTCGTGCTGATCATGGTGGTCGGGCTCGCGGAGAAGACCGGTCTGCTGGAGACCGTGATGAGGGCCACCCTGGCGAGAGTGCCGCGCCCGGTGCTCCCGTACGCGGTGGCGCTGATCGCCAGCCAGGCGCACATGATGAGCGACGTCGCCGCCATCGTGCTGCCGCCGCTCGCCGCCCTCGTCTTCAAGAGCGCCGGACGCCATCCGGTCGCGGGTCTCATCGGCGGCTTCGCCTGCGTCACCGCGGGCTACGCCGCCGGGTTCACCATAGGCTCGCTCGACGCCCTCTACGTGGGCATCACCCAGCAGGCCGCCTCCGTGCTCCCGGCCGCCGAGGGCCTCGACATCCATCTGCTGATCAACTACTTCTTCACCGCGACCAGCAGTCTCGTCCTCGCGGCGGTCGGCGGCTTCCTCATCAGCCGCGTCCTCGAACCGCGCCTGGGCACGTACGAGGCCGGTGCGGACGAGCCCGAGCAGCAGGACCTCACGCTCACTCCCGTCCAGCGCCGGGGACTGCTGTACACCGGCCTGGTCGTCCTCGCCTACCTGGGCGGGGTGCTCGCCCTGTGGCTGCCGGCCGGGGCTCCGCTGCGCGGCGAGGGCGGGGCCTTCGTGCCCTCGCCGTTCCTCTCGGGCATCGTGCCGGTCCTCTTCGGCGCCTTCCTGCTGGCCGGGCTGACCTACGGCTTCACGGTGAAGAAGCTCACCGGCGCCGAGGACGTGGCGACGGCCGTCACCGAGTCCGTGAAGAGCATGTCCGGCTACCTCGTGATGATGTTCGTCGCCGCCCAGGTCATCGCTCTGTTCACCTGGTCGAACGTCGGCGTGCTGCTCGCGGTGAAGGGCGCCGCCCTGTTCCAGTCCATGGGCGTGACCGGCTTCTGGGCGATCATCGTGTTCGTCCTGCTGGTCTCCTGCCTCAACCTGTTCATCCTCTCCGGCTCCGCCCTGTGGTCGCTGGTGGGGCCGGTCTTCATCCCCGCGTTCATGCTGATGGGGATGAGCCCGGCGCTCACCCAGGCGGCCTTCCGGATCGGGGACTCGGCCACCGGCGTCATCACGCCGATGAACCCCTACCTGTTCCTGATCCTGGCGATGCTCCGCCAGTACGAGCCGGACGCCCGCCTCGGCACGCTGATCTCCCGGCTCGCCATCTTCGTGGTGCCGTTCATGACGATCTGGCTGGTGATCCTCGGCATCTTCTACGGCTTCGACCTGCCGCTCGGCCCGGGCGCGCACATCGGCCTCTCGTGATCGTGGCGCGGGGCTGACGCCGATCAGCCCCGCGTCACCCATTCCAGAACCACCTCGGCGAACTCCTGCGGCAACTGCTCCGGGACGGGCACGTGCCCGCCCGACAGCACCCGGGTCTCGCAGCCCAGCGCGGTGGCGAACTTCTCCAGGCCGGGCAGGGAGTAGTGGTCGCCGGGGGCGCAGACCGCGAGGGTGGGGGCGGTGACGTACGGCAGCCGCTGGTCCATGGCGTACCGCCGCACCGCCTCGTGTCCTTCCTCGACCCGGTCCAGCACGGTCAGGGCGTCCACCATGAAACGGTTGAGGGCGGCCTCCTCACCTTCCCGGTAGAAGCCGCGGCGGTGGTTCCACAGCTCCGTGAGGTGCGAGCCGTCGGGCCGCGGGACGACATGGTCGATCTGCTTGCGCTCACCCGCCGTACGCCGCTTCTCCTCGTCGACGAACGGCGTCGCGGACAGCAGCAGTCCGGCGACCCGGTCCTGGTGACGGGCGGCGAGTTCCACCGCGATCACCCCACCGGTGTGGTGCCCGACGAGATGGAACCGTTCCAGCCCCAGCGCCTCGATGAGTGCGTCGGCGGCATCGGCGAACCGCTCGATCGAATGCGGCCCGTCGGGCTTCGCGGAGGCGCCGTAGCCCAGGGTGTCCATGGAGATCGCCCGGTGCGTGGCGCCGACCAGCGGCAGCACGTCGAGGTACTCGGTCCAGGAGCGGGGGGTCTGGTGCAGCAGCAGTACGGGGTCGTCGCCCGTGCCGCACTCGACGTAGTGCAACTGTCCGAAGGGGCTGGGTGCGTAGCCCTTGCGCAGGGTGTTGGTCATCGGTGACCTGCCTTTTCCTGTTTGGGTGGTGGTGCGTTGTCGGCTGCGGGTACGTCGTGGCTGGTCGCGCAGTTCCCCGCGCCCCTTAAAGGCGATCGGCGCCGGGCGCATACCTAGGGGCGCGGGGAACTGCGCGACCAGCCCCCACCAGCCCGCACCCGACAACGCACCCCTTGCACTAAGGCACCTTGAGGGAGAGCGCCGGCAGTACGGCGGCGCCGACGGACTCGATCAGGTCGGTGGGTGGGTCGTAGGAGCCGACGTGTTGCAGCAACACCCCGGACACTCCGGCGGAGTTGAGGTCGCGGAGTCGTCCCGCGATGTGCTCGGCGGTGCCGAACAGGCAGAACTCCCGGGCGAATTGGACCGCCGCCTCGTCGCTGATCCACTCCGAGCAGATGTCCACGGCGGCCTTCCAGTCCTCGGCGTGGACGAGGTCCGGGTAGACGCCCGTGATGGTTGCGGGGACGTCGACTTCGATGTCCGCGAGGGCCAGGAAAGGCGCTCCGCCGTTCTGGGCGATCGACGCGCAGATGGGCTTGAGGAGGCGGGCCTCGGCCTCGACGTCGTCCGTCACCGCGCAGAACGCGGAGACGGTCAGCGGCAGGGCGTCGGCGTCGCGGCCCGCCGCCTCGGCGCTCTCGCGTACCCGGGCCGTGGCGCTCGTGAGCGTCCTCGGGGAGATGCCGCTCAGCAGGATCACGCCGTCGGCGATCTCGCCCGCGAGCCGCAGGTTCTTCGGCCCGCTCGCGGCCAGGTGCAGGGGCACCTCGGGGCGCGGATCGCGCAGCCGGGACCTGGCCCTGCCCTCGAAGTCCCACTCCTCGCCGTCCAGCAGCGCCCGCAGCATGCGCAGCCCTGCACGCATCGCCGCCGAGGTGGTCTGGCGCAGTCCGACGGGTCCCACCGAGCTGTTGCCCACACCGAGGCCGAGCGTGAACCTGCCGGGTGCCAGCTCGGCCACACTGCGCGCGGCCGAGGCGACGACGGCCGGGTGCCGGGTCGCCAGGTTGGTGACGGCGGTGCCCAGCCCGATCCGCTCGGTGCCCAGGGCGGCTGCGGTCAGGGTGGTGAACACGTCCCGCCACAGCAGCTGGGAGTCGGGGAACCAGACGTCGGTGAAGCCCGACTCCTCGGCGCGGCGCACGGTTTCGAGCACCCGGTCCGCGCGGTCGCAGGGAGGTACGCGGACTCCGACGCGCAGCGGGACCGGTGCCGCGTCCTGCGACGGGGGCCGTCCGTCGCCCGTGAGTGGTCGTCCCTGTCCGTCCTGTCCGTCCTGTCCGCGTCTGTCTGGAAGAGCGCTCATGGTCGGGAGCGTAGGGAGGGTCGCGGCCCCGGCCCCATGGGATCGGTCCGGCCAGCGGGACGCACTGCTCCGCGAGCGGCGGAATCACTCCACGAGGAGTGGACGCAGTGTCCTCTGGGCGATCCGCAGGCCTTGTTTCACCCGTTCCGGACTTCCGGACCAGACAGGGTCCTCGTGTTCGACGGAGAGGGTGCCCGTGTATCCGAGTTCGTGGAACCGGTCGACGACGCGGCGCCAGTCCACCTCGCCCAGGCCGGGCACACGGTAGCGCCACCAGCCCGTCTCCCAGGGGTTGCCGCCCTTGCTCACGGTGCCGAAGAAACCGAACCGGTCCCGCCTGCCGGGGAAGGTCTCCACGTCCTTGGCCTGGGTGTGGACGATCCGGTCGATGTACGGCTCGATGGTCGTGAGGGGGTCGATGCCGAGCCAGGTGAGGTGCGAGGGGTCCCAGTTGAGGTAGAACCCGAGGCCGAACATCCACTCCCACAGCTCGGGAGAGTAGGCGAGGTTGCCCGGATAACCGTCGGGGTGCCAGCCCTCCATCACACAGTTCTCGATCACGATCCTGACCCCGTGGTCCGTCGCGTGGTCCACCAGCTCGGGCAGGATCTTCTCGCCCTCGCGCAGGTTCTCCGCGACGCTGAGCCCCGGATCGCGCCCGATGAACGTGCCGACCGAGTCCACGCCCAGCCGCGCCGCCACATCGATCACGAGCTTGAGGTGGGTCCGGATCGCCTCCCGGGCCACGGGGTCGGGGTGCAGGTTGTTCTCGTAGTAGGCCAGCGAACTGATCTCCAGGCCGGTGCGGCGCAGCAGTTCACGGGTGGCGTCCTCGTCGGCGTCCGAGAAGGCCGCGACGGGCAGATGGGAGGCTTCGAAGTCGCGACCGGGCCCGTCCGGCCACACCGCCACTTCGAGGCTCTGGTACCCCTCGCCGGAGGCCCAGGTGGCGATCTCGTCCAGGGACAGGCCGGGCAGGCACGCTGTCAGGAGTCCAAGCTTCATGGCGCGGGTCCTTCGCTGAGTGACGACTCGGGGAACGGGGGAGTGGGGTGGGGGTCAGCCGTGGACGGTGGTCCACGCGCGCCGGTCCGCCGAGGTCATGACCGCGTCGACGAGGCGGGCGGACCGCAGTCCGTCCAGCACGGTGGGGAGACCGTCGGGGGCCTCGCCGTGGACGGCGGCGTAGGAGTCCTTGACGAAGTGCTCGAAACACTCCAGGTAGCCCTGGGCGTGCCCGGCGGGCACGATCGAGAGCCGGGCCGCGTCGGCGGAGTTGGACGACGGGTCGCGGACCACCGTCTCGGTGCGGTTCCGGTAGCCGAGCCACAGGGATTCCGGCAGTTCCTGGTCGAAGACGGCGCTGGCGTCGGCGCCGTCGAGTTCGAGCCACAGCCGGTTCTTCCGGCCGGCCGAGACCTGGGAGACGGTGGCGGACACCAGCACTCCGTCCGTCGTCCGCCCGAGAACGCCCAGTGCGTCCTCCGTCGTGACCGGGACGCGTGACGAGCCGGCGGGAGCCGGGCCCGAGAACGACGGGTTTCCGGCGGCGGGCCGCTCGGCCACCGTCGTGGTGGCCTCGGCCAGCAGCTCGGCGAGCCGGACCCCGGCCACCCATTCGACCAGGTCGAACCAGTGCGACCCGATGTCGGCGAAAGCCCTTGAGGCACCGCCGAGCGCCGGGTCCACCCGCCAGTTGGTGTGCTCGGGGGTGAGCAGCCAGTCCTGGAGATACGAACCGTGCAGCAGCTGCCAGGGGCCGAAGTCGCCCGCCGAGACCCGCGCCCGCAGTTCGCGGACCACGGGGTGGTAGCGGTAGACGAACGGCACGGTGGCGACCAGGCCCGACGCCGCGGCGGTGTCGGCGAGCAGCAGGGCGTCGGCCGCCGATGTGGCGATGGGCTTCTCGCAGATGACGTGCTTTCCCGCCAGCAGCGCGTCGCGGGCCTGGGACACGTGCAGGTGGTTGGGCGTACAGACGTGGACGACATCGATACCGGGGTCGCCCAGGACGGCGTCGACGTCGGGATACGCGACCTCGACCTGCCAGTTCCGCGCCGCCGCCCGGCTCCGCTGCGGTGAGGAGGCCAGGACGCCGACCACTTCCGCGCCGGCCGCGCGTGCGCTGCGGAGATGGACTCCCGCGATCATTCCGGCGCCGAGGACGGCGACCCGAGGTCGCGGTGTCCGTGGACGCCGTACGTGAGTGGTGTCGATGCGGGGGGTGTGCCCAGTCGGGGCGGTCATGCAAGGTCCTTTCGGCAACTGCCGTACGGAACCCGCCTGTACCGGCCTCATCCGCTGCCAACAATATGGGCTGTTGTTCTGTCGGAACACCCCCATGAATATTGTCGTTTCTGGAATATCTGGCCGCCGTCGCCATCCGTCGCCGGCGATATGAGGGAGTCGACATGGCAGCACGACTGGGTGCACCGGGCAGCGGCTCGCGCCGTCACCCCGACGCGGTCCGCAGCCGGATCGCCCGCCTGGTCGCGGCCGGCGAGGCGGACCACCGCCTCGACCTGGCCCGGCTCACCGGGCTCTCGCGGTCCTCGATCCACACGCACGTGCAGGATCTGGTGGACGCGGGTCTGCTGCACGGCGACGACGCCGCGGGCGGCGGCAGGGGCCGGCCGGCACTGCGGCTCTCGCTCGCGGGTGACGCGGGCGTCGTGCTCATCGCCGACCTCTCCGCCTTCTCGGCGCGCTGCGTGGTGGCGGACCTGACCCAGCGGGTGCTCGCCGAACTGACCCTCCCCTGGCGGCTCGTCGAGGGCCCGCAGCCCACCCTGTCGTTCCTGGCGGACCGGTTCGCCGACCTGCTGGAACAGGCCGGCATCCCGGCGGACCGGCCGCGTGTCCTGGTCGTCGGCCTGCCGGGCCCGGTGGACGTGGCGCGGGGCATGGCCGTCCGCCCGCCGATCATGCCGGGCTGGGACGGCTTCCCGGTGGCCGAGCGGCTCGCCGCCGCGTTCGACTGCCCTGTCCTGGTCGACAACGACGTCAACCTCATGGCCCTCGGCGAGGCGCGCACCGTGCCGCCCGAGCAGCTGCCCGTGCTCTTCGTGACCGTCGGCGCCGGCATCGGGGCCGGGTTCGTGCTCGCCGACGGAACGCTCCACCGCGGCGCCGACGGCGCGGCCGGGGACATCGGGCACATCCGCGCCCCCGGCGCCGACGAGGTGGTGTGCCGGTGCGGCAAGGTCGGCTGTGTCGAGGCCCTGGCGTCCACCGGAGCACTCGCCCGGCGCCACGCGCCGACCGGTGCGGCGGACGGCGACGACGCGTCGGCGGGCACGGCGGGCACGGCGGCGGACGACGCCGCGATGCGGGCCTTCCTGGGGCGGCTGCGTGACGGTCTGCCGGACGAGCTGCGGGCGGTCCGGGAGGCGGGGGCCACGCTGGGGGAGGTCGTCGCCCTGTGCATCCACATGCTGAATCCGCGTCATGTCGTCGTCGGCGGCGAGGTCGTGGAGGCGAGCGACGATCTGCTCTCCGCGGTGCGCGGTGTGGTGTACCGGCAGGCCCTGCCGCTCGCCACCCGTGAACTGACCATCACCCGCAGCGTGTTGGGGCGGGACGCGTCGATGGTCGGGGCGATGGTGCTCGGCGTCGAGCACCTGCTGTCGCCGACCGGGATCGGCCGCTTCCTGGACCAGGACGCCGGACACGGCACCGCGCGAGGCGCACACCCGGCGAGGTGACGGGCCCTTCACCGAGTCGTTCACCCGGCGGTCCGTTCACCGGAACATCACGCTTCTACGCTCCCCACGGAGGCCACTAGCTTCCGACATGTCTCGCCCGTCCGGTCTCATCCACCCGGCGGATTCGCTCCGCGCGAACCAGACTTGGGAGACACGGTGAACCAACCCACCCCTCGTGCACACATCGGCGTCGTCGGTGCCGGCGTCGTCTTCGACGCGTACGCCCGGGGGCTCGCCTGGTACGGCGATCTGCCCGTCGTCCGGGTCGCCGACATCGACGTCGGCAGGGCCCGCGCCAAGGCGGAGCAGTACGGCATCGCCGCGTACGGCACGCCCGAGGACCTCTACGCGGACCCGGACGTGGACGTCGTCGTCAACATCACGCCCCCCGTCGCCCACTGGGAGGTCACCCGGGACGCCCTCGCCGCGGGCAAGCACGTGTACAGCGAGAAGCCCCTCGCGGCGACGGCCGAACTCGCCCGTGCCAATCTCGACCAGGCGCGGGCCGCCGGCCGGGTGCTCGCCGGCGCCCCCGACACCTTCCTCGGCACGGCCGGCCAGACGGCCCGCGCGGCCGTCGACCGCGGTCTGATCGGCACCCCGTTCGCCGCGACGTCCTTCGTCCGGTCGCCCAGGGTCGAGACGAAACACCCCAACCCCGCGTTCTTCTACCAGCCCGGAGGCGGACCGACCCTCGACTGGGGCCCCTACCACGTGGCCGCCCTGGTGAACCTGCTCGGGCCCGTCGCCGAGGTCGTCGGGGCCAGTACTGTCCCGAGTCCTCGGATCACCGTCACCGCGCCGGACCGGGTCGTCGACGAGGTCGAGGTGACCGTGCCGACGACCACCGCCTCGATCCTGCGCACGGTCTCCGGCGTGATCGTCTCGACCCTCTACAGCTTCGACATCTGGGACATGACGCTGCCCCACATCGAGGTGTACGGCACCGAGGGCACGCTGAACATCCCCAACCCGAACCACCACGACGCCCCCGTCCTCGTCAAGCGCCGTACGGACGCGGACTGGTGGGAACTTCCCCCGGTGCTCCCGCCGACCTGTGACCCGGCCGTACGGCTCTTCCGCGGGCACGGTGTGAACGACCTGGTCGAGTCGCTGAGCGGCGAACCCCTGCGCGTCTCGGGCGAGTTCGCGCTGCACGTCCTCGAAGTCCTTGAGGCGATCGAGCAGTCGACCTTCGCCGGCGGGGTGCGTGCGATCGAGAGCACGGCCGTGCAGCCCGCGCCGGTCGCGGTTCCCGACTCCGACTCGGCCCGAACTCCGTTCTCCGCCTGAGTTTTCCCATCCGGCCCCGCACGCCGGCCGCGGACGCGTGTATCAGCGGTTTCGCGTACCAGCAGACCCACCCTCGAAAGGAACTCCCATGCAGCGTGCGATTCGCACGGTGGCACTCACGACGGCGGCCGTGCTCGCCGGCGCCGGTGTCACCGCGTGCGGCGGCGGCTCGACCTCCTCGTCCGGTGCCGACACCATCACCTACTGGGCGACCAACCAGAGCGCCAGCCTCGACGCGGACAAGAAGATCCTCCAGCCGGAGATCGACAAGTTCACGAAACAGACCGGCGTCAAGGTCGAGCTGGAGGTCGTTCCCTCCGCCGACCTGCTCAACCGCATCCTCGCGGCGACGACCAGCGGCAAGGGCCCCGACGTCCTGAACATCGGCAACACCTGGTCCGCCTCACTACAGGCCAGCGGAGCCTTCGTGGCGTGGGACAAGACGAAGCTGACCGAGGTCGGCGGCGCGTCCCGCTTCCTGCCGACGGCGCTGAAGTCGACGGGCGCCACCGGCGAGGACCCGATGAGCCTGCCGCTCTACACCAACGCGTACGAGCTGTACTACAGCAAGAAGCTGTTCGAGGCGGCCGGGATCACTGCGCCGCCGAAGACCTGGAGCGAGTTCGTCTCCGTCGGGCGCAAGCTCACCAAGGACACCGACGGCGACGGCACGACCGACCAGTGGGGTCTGGGCATGCAGGGCGCCTCGCCCTCGTTCGCCGCGCACTTCGCGTACATCCTCGGCACCCAGCAAGGAGCCGAGGTCTTCGACGGCCGCACCCCGAAGTTCGCCGACGCGGGGATGGTCGACGGGATCGACCAGTGGCTGTCCTGGATGGGCGAGGACGGCATCGCCAACCCCTCCGACGCGGAAGTCGCCGACAAGACCGCGATGACGCGGAACTTCGCGGCGGGCAAGGCCGGGATGATCCTCGCCCAGGCCTCCACCGGCCTGACGTTGAGCCAGTTCGGGACGGCGGCGGACGACTACGGCGTCGCACCCGTGCCCGCCCAGGACGCACCGCCCGCGGGCGGCCAGGACATCGGGTCCTTCGTCGGCGGGATCAACGTGGCGATCTTCAGGAACAGCGGGAATCCCGACGGAGCCACGCAGTTCGTGAAGTTCCTGACCAGCGCCGCCGAGCAGGTGATCCTCAACAAGGTCTACGGCACGCTTCCCTCGGTCACGGACGCCAAGGACCCGGCGTTCGAGACCCCCGCACTGACCGTGGCCCGCGCGACCCTCGCCGACCGGTCCAAGCCGCTTCCGCAGATCACCGAGGAAGCGCAGTTCGAGACCCTGGTCGGCTCCGCGATGAACGCCTTCGCGGCCCAGACCGCGACCGGGGACCAGCCCGGGAAGGCCGCGATCCGGAGCGAGATGGACGCGGCGAACCAGAAGCTCGAAGCCGGCAGCTAGGAGCTTCCCGATGGCAGTCATCACTCCCTCCGGGACACGTGAGAGCCCCGAGGCCCCGGACAAACCGCCACAGCCCCAACGCGGACGCGCCAAGGGAAGCCGCCGCTGGATCCCGTACGCCTTCCTGCTCCCCGCTCTGGCGCTCGAACTGCTCATCCACTTCGTGCCCATCGTGCTCGGCACGGCGATGAGCGTGCTGCGGGTGACGCAGTACCAGATCAGCCACTGGTGGGAGGCGCCCTTCACGGGCCTCGGGAACTTCAGGATCGTCCTGGACCTCGACGGCCCCACGGGCAGGTCCCTGCTCCAGTCGTTCCTGGTCACCCTCGCCTTCACGGCCGTCGTCCTGTCCGCGACCTGGCTCATGGGCATGGCGGCGGCGCTCGCCCTGCAACGCCCCTTCCGCGGCCGGGGCCTGCTGCGGACGCTGTTCCTCGTGCCCTACGCCCTGCCCGCGTACGCCTCGGTCATCACCTGGCGTTTCAACTTCCAGCGCGACAACGGCATGCTCAACCATCTGCTCGGCCAGGCCGGGCTCACCGACGGCAACCCGTTCTGGCTGATCGGCCAGAACGCGTTCTGGGCGGAGTGCGTCGTCGCCGTCTGGCGCATGTGGCCGTTCGCCTTCCTGTTCCTGATGGCCGGCATGCAGGCCATCCCGCAGGACGTGTACGAGGCGTCGAGCATCGACGGAGCCGGGCCCTGGCGCCAACTGCGGTCCATCACCCTGCCGTTGCTCTCGCCGGTCAACCGGGTGCTGGTGCTCGTCATGTTCCTGCACACCTTCAACGACTTCAGCACGCCGTACGTCCTGTTCGGCGCCGGGGCCCCGCCCGCAGGGGACCTCATCTCCGTGCACATCTACGAGAGTTCGTTCGCCACCTGGAACTTCGGCCTCGGCTCGGCCATGAGCGTCCTGCTCCTGCTGTTCCTGCTGCTGGTCAGCGCCTGCTACTTCGCCCTCACCCGGAGGACCGGCCATGACAAGGACCAGCCATGACTCATGACACCCCGGGCTACCGGCTGTTCCGGTACGTCACGCTCACCCTGCTGGCGCTGTTCGTCGCCACCCCGCTGTACGTCATGGTGACCTCGTCGCTGAAGTCCCTCCCGGACGTGCAGGGCGAGTTCACCTGGATTCCCGCCTCGCCGACGCTCCAGTCCTTCGTCGACATCTGGCACACCGTGCCGCTGGCCCAGTACTTCGTGAACTCGCTGCTCGTGGCCGTGACCGCCACGGTGCTCTCGGTGCTCGTGGCGGTCTTCGCCTCCTACGCGATGAGCCGGTGGAACTTCCGCGGCGGCAGTACCTTCAAGGGCGCGGTGCTGGCCACCCAGATGTTCCCCGGCATCCTGTTCCTGCTGCCGCTGTACCTGCTGTTCGTCTACGCCGACCAGAACTTCGGCACCGACCTCGTCGGCACCCGCACCGGCCTCACCCTCACCTATCTGACCTTCTCCCTGCCGTTCGCGGTGTGGATGCTGGTCGGATACTTCGAATCGGTGCCGCGTGAACTCGACGAGGCGGCGAAGATGGACGGTGCGGGGCCGCTGCGCACGCTGCTGCAGATCATCGTGCCCGCCGCGACACCGGGCATCGTCGCCGTGTCGATCTACGCCTTCATGACGGCCTGGGGCGAGGTGCTCTTCGCCTCGGTCCTCACCAGCGAGCAGACCCGCACCCTGGCCATCGGCCTCCAGGCCTACTCCACCGAGGTGAACGTCTACTGGAACCAGATCATGGCCGCCTCCCTGGTCGTGTCCGTCCCGGTGGTCGCCGGATTCCTGCTCCTCCAGCGCTACCTCGTCGCCGGATTCACCGCGGGAGCGGTCAAGTGACGTACTCGAAAGGGGAGTTGGACATGCCCGCCATCGGCCTGCAGCTGTACACCCTGATGGACGTCCTGGCGGACCGTCCCGCCGCGCTCGCCAGGGTCGCCGGACTCGGCGTGACCACGGTCGAGCCCTTCCGGCTGGGCCGCAGCGACCTGGACCGGGCCGCACGCCTCGCCGAGGCCCGCGCCCTGAAGGCCGACATCGACGCCGCCGGACTGACGGTGTCCTCCACCCACGCCCGGCTCCCGGACGCGGAGGACCCCGGCTGGTTCTTCGAGGAGCTGGCCGAGCTGGGCGCCCCCGTCGCCATTGCCTCCACCCCGGACGCGCTCCCCGGATTCACCCGGGACGCCCTGGTCTCCACGGACGGAGTGCTCCGGTACGCCGACCGGCTGAACGCCCTGGCCAAGGCGGCGGCCACACACGGTCTACTGGTCGGCTACCACAACCACGAATGGGAGTGGACCCGGCTCGACGACGGCCGCTACGGCTACGACGCGCTCTGGGACGCCCTCGACCCGTCGGTCGTCGCCGAGGTCGATCTGTACTGGGCGCAGACCGCCGGCCAGGTGCCCGCCGAGGTGGTCGCCAGGCTCGGCGAACGGGTGCGACTGGTCCATGTGAAGGACGGACCGGCGGTCCGCGGCGAGCCGCAGGTCGCGGCCGGCCAGGGCACGGTGGCGCTGGCCGACGCCCTCGACGCCGGCCGGGACTCGATCCGGGCGCACATCATCGAGGCGGACGGGATCGCCGAAGGGGCGGACATCTTCGACCTGGTCGCCGACAGCGTGACCTGGCTCAAGGCACGCGGGGCCGGCCCGGAGTGAGCCGCACGGCGACGCGCGGGGCCACCTCCAGGTGTCATCGGGGGTGGCCCCCGACGCGGTCCCAGGTGCCGGCCGTCACACCGCGCTCCCGCAGCACGGCCTTGCGGATCTTGCCGGTCTCGGTGAGCGGCAGTTCCGCCACCGTCTCGACGTACCGGGGCACGGCGAACGCGGGCAGTTCCCGCGCGCAGTGCCGGGCCAGGTCCGCCGGATCCAGTGCGCCGCCCGCCCTGACCACCACCGCGACCATCACCTCGTCCTCGGCCAGTTCGGAGGGGACCGGGAACGCGGCGGCCTCGGCGACCGCCGGATGGGAGCGGACCACCGACTCGACCTCGCCGGAGGAGATGTTCTCGCCCCGGCGGCGGATGACGTCCTTGATGCGGTCGACGAAGCGGTACCAGCCGTCGGGTTCACGGATCACCCGGTCGCCGGTGCGGCGCCAGGAGTCGGAGGGCAGCGCGGGCTCGCCCAGATAGCCGGTCGAGAAGGCGTTCAACCGGTGGCTGCGGACGAGGAGTTCGCCGGGTGTTCCGTCCGCGATCGGTGCCAGGTCCTCGTCCACGACCCGCGCGGAGAAACCCTCGCGCAGGGTGCCCATGTACCCGGGCCGGTACTCCTCGGGCGTGGACCCGAGGACGAGGTTCGTCTCCGTGGACCCGAATCCGTCGACGAGGGTGACACCGAAGCGCTCCCGGAAGGCCTCCCAGGCGGGGGCCGGGGTCGCCGGGGACAGACCGCACCGCACCCGGTGGGCGCGGTCGTACAGCCCCGGCGGCTGCGCCAGCAGCATGGGCGCCATCGCGCCGAGCAGATGGACGACCGTGGCACCGGAGTCCGCTACCCGAGACCAGTACCGCGAGGCGGAGAAGCGGGCCTCGACCGTGCAGCTCGCGCCCACCGTCATCGCCTGCGCCAGGGTGTTGAGGGCGTTGGTGTGGAACAGGGGGAGAGCGGTGTGGAGCGTGTCGTCGGCGGTGAGGCGCAGGGCGTCCGCCACATTGCGGCCCCAGTGGACGAACTGGCCCTGGGGGCAGCGGACTCCGCGTGACGTCCCCGTCGTGCCCGAGGTGAAGAGGACGGCGGCGGTGTCCTCCGGCCGGACCGGGGCGGGCGGGAGCGGGGTGGTCGTGCCGGGTGCGGGTACGTCCGCCCCGCCCACCGTCCACACCGGGCCCCGGTGTCCCGCCTCGACCGCGAGACCCGCCAACTCTGTCTCGGCGTACAGGAATTGAGCTTGGGCCTCGTGCAGTACCTGCCGCAGCGACCGCCCCCGCAGGGCGGTGTTCAACGGCACCACGACAGCGCCCAGCCAGGCGCAGCCGAGGACCAGGTCGACCAGCTCGATCCGGTTGGACAGCAGGGCCGCGATCCGGTCGCCGGGCCGGCAGCCCTGTGCGGCGAGTGCTCCGGCCATGGTGGCCGTGGCCTCGCGGGTCTCGGCGTACGTCCGTGTCGTGTCCCCGATGCGCAGGAAGACCCGCTCGCCGAACGTGCCGGCCGCCGCGTCGACGAGTTCCGGCAGGGTCGAGATCAACGCAACACCCCGCCCTCGTACAGCAGTTGCAGCCGCTCGGCGGAGATGCCGGCCACCTCCCTCAGCACCTCCTCGGTGTCCGCGCCGAGCAGGGGAGCGGGTCTGCGGATTCCGCCCGGTGTCCGGGTGAGCCGGATCGGCACGCCCTCCTGGAGGAAGGCGCCCGCGGCCGGGTGCTCGACCCGGACGTAGAAGCCTCGGGCCCTCAACTGCGGGTCGTGCTCGACGAGTTCACGCCCGTCCTGCACCGCCCCGGCGGGCACCCCGCGCTCCTGCAACAGCTCGGCGGCGGCGTCGGCGGGCAGGGTGCGTGCCCACTCACCGAGGACACCGTCGACCAGGGCGCTCTCCTTCCGGCGACCCTCGGCCGTCGACAGCCGTGCGTCGGAGGCGAGTTCGAGGCGCCCGATCACCTCGCACAGGCCCGTCCACTCCTCGTCGGAGCGCACACTGACCGCCAGCCAGCGGTCCGCGCCCAGGCTCCGGTACACGCCCTGCGGGCTCCAGCGGGGGTGCGCGTTGCCCATCGGTGACCGTGCGGAGGTGAGGACGCTCGTCCCCATGTGGGCGGCGATCGCCTCCAGTTGGGACAGGTCGATGTGCTGTCCCCGGCCGGTCTCGGCCCGGTGCTCCAGCGCGGCGACCGTGGCCAGCGCGCCCTGGAGGCCCGCGACGATGTCCCCGTGGCCGTAGATGACGCCCACGACGTCGTCCGGTCCCCAGCCGGTGAGCCCGGTCAGCCCGCCGGCCGCCGAGACCGTGTCGGCGTACGACACCCAGTCGGCGCGCGGACCGGTGTGGCCCATGCCCGACATGCTCAGGTAGACGATGCCGGGGTTGATCTCGCGCAGCGTCTCGTAGCCGAGGCCGAGCTTCTTCATGACCGAGGCGCTGAAGTTCTCGACGAGGACGTCGCAGTTGGCGATGAGGTCGCGCAGCACCGCCACGCCCTCCTCGGTCCGGGTGTCCAGGGCGATACCGCGCTTGTTCCGGTTGACCTCGTTGAAGTAGCCGTTGGTGTCCGGGTCCGTGTGCGGGCCGCGCGAGAGATGCATGAAGGGCGCGAACCGGGTCGGGTCGGGACGCCCGGCGGACTCGACCTTGATGACGTCGGCGCCGTGGTCGGCCAGGACCTTCGTGCAGTACGGGCCGGCCAGCACCCAGGTCAGGTCCAGGACCCGTACGCCGTCCAGGGCGGGCAGGGTGGGGGAGTCGGCGACGACCGGTCGTACCGTGCGCGGCTCGTCCAGCAGTGGCTGGTCGGCGCCCGGGCCCGGCACGGTGAGCGAGGCGATCCGGTGGCCCTCGGGGAACGCGAACGGGAAGCCCAGGTCGGTGCGGCCCTCCACCTCGGTGAAGAAGCCGCGCGCGGCGAGCTGGGGGTTGTCCGGCAGTTCGGCGGGCAGGTCCACCGCCGCCCACGGCAGTTTCCGGGACTGGGCCCGCTCCGCGAACTCCGCCTTGGGCCACCTGCCGATGAAATCCTGGACGACCTTGAAGACGTGCGCTTGGTGAGTCTTGCGCTCGACGGGGTCCTGCCATCTCGGTTCCGTGAGGTC
>Ga0307513_10005126_pt1 | contig 17344 bp, 7 predicted proteins | sample 15_EM_MG_FD_202174 | JGI IMG/M metagenome (GOLD analysis project Ga0307513, IMG submission 202174) | Populus trichocarpa ectomycorrhiza microbial communities from riparian zone in the Pacific Northwest, United States - 15_EM | ecosystem: Host-associated > Plants > Roots > Unclassified | place... | reverse complement strand
TATATATATATATATATATATTCAGATTATTTTAATGTGTTGATTTCAAAAATATTTTTTAAAAAATAAAAAAACATCATTTTAATGTATTTTTAAGTAAAAAGCAATTTGAACCGCAACCACTACTACAATCTCAAACAGACCCGCTTGAGCCACTTTTTACTCATGGCCACTCTTGCTTCCAAAAAAACCTTTCTATCATTTTTTTGAACTTAGACCTGTTGATCCTGTAAGTCAAATTTAAAATTCAACAGTTGAAGTTTTAAATAAATTTAAGTTAAAAAAATTAAAAAATATATTAATTTGATTAAAAATTAAAGTTAATTGAGTAATCCAATCAGAAACAATTTATTAATTTATTAAATTTTTTATTAAAATAATATTTTTTAATTTATTTTTAAAAAATTATGTTGATTGTTAGCTGGAACTTGCAACCGGTCCAGCCCATGGCATATTTTAAAACTATGCTTTCTACATGGCAAAATCTATGGACGTCTCCTTAGACCTATTGACCCACACCCACGACCATGCTTGCCCACGGGCTAGAATTGTTTTGCAAATTATTCATCGTCTCTTCAAATTTCCCTTTTGCTCGAATCTTTTGGCATTAAATAACTTGCATTCTATATTATTTTATTTCTCCTCCATAATGTAGGTTCCTTCTTTTAATTTTCTAAATTTAAAATTGGAGATTAATATTAAATATAACTACCCAGTGCGTTCTTTAAAGCTAACAATGCATTTAATGATATTAATTAATTTAATCATTACTCTAAAAGGTGCAGGAAAACTATTGTTACTTTCCCAGCGTGTTTGTTTTTTTTTTTACTTTTTTATTGTTTTACATGTTTTTTTTCTCTTTTTTTTTCTAAAATTGACTTCTTCTTCTTCTTCTTCTGTTTTTTTAATTTTTTTTCAAAATTATCTTTTTCAATTTTTTTAAATATTGAACTGATTAAAAATTTAGCTATGTAATTTTTTTTTTAAAACATTGTGGACTGCTACAATATTCCCATACATGGTTTTTTTTCTTTCTTTTTATGATTTTTTTTTTCAAAATAGTCTTTGTCGATTTTATTTTTTTCATATTGAGGTGGCTGAGAATTTAGCTTCATAATTTAAAAAAAAAACATTGTGGATTGCTATAGTGTTTCCCCTATATGATTTTTGTTTTGCTTCAGTGTTTCCTCATATGTCTTTTTTTTTTAAATTATCTTTGTTGAATTTATTTTCTCAATATTAAGTTGGTTGAGAATTTAGCTTTAACTTTCCCCACATGTTTTTTTTTTCCATTTTTTTTCCTTTTTTAAAAAAAAAATTGTCTTTTTTTTTTGTTTTATTTTCTTTCTTTTTTGTTTTTTCATAATTGTTTTTATCGTTTTTTTTTCTATTGAGCTGGTTGAGATTTTTTTTGTTTTTTTTCAGAATTATCTTTGTTGATTTTATTTTTTTCATATTGAGCTGATTGAGAATTTAATTTTGTAGTTCTTTAAAACACTGTGGATTGCTACAATGTTTCTCCACATAATTTTTGCCTTGCTGCAGTGTTTCCCCACATGTTTTTTTATCGATTTTTTTTAAATTGTCTTTATCGAATTTATTTTTTTCATACTGAGCTGGTTGAAAATTTAGCTTTGCAGTTTTTTTTCTTTAAAACACCGTTGATTGCTACAATGTTTTCCCACATGATTTTTTTTGTTATGATTTTTTTCAAAATTGTCTTTATCGATTTTATTGTTTTTAATATTGAGCTGGTTGAAAATTACAACTACAGATTTCCTTATGAAATACTATAGATTGCTATAGTTTTTCCCTGAATGGTTCTTTTTTCCTTTTGTTTTTTTGTGATATTTTCTAAAATTTTCTTTGTTGATTTTATTTTGTTAATATTGAGCTGGTTTATAATTACAATTGTATATTTCCTCACAAAACACCATAAATTGCTACAATATTTTCCTAAATGATTTTAATATTGAGCTGATTGAGAATTGAGCTTTAACTTCCCCCACATGTTTTTTTTGCTTTTTTTCCCCCAAAATTGTCTTCTTCTTCTTTTCATTTTTTTTTTCTGTTGTTTTTTTTTCAGAATTGTGTTTGTTGATTTTATTTTTTTAATATTGAGTTGGTTGAGAATTTAGCTTTATAGTTTTTTTTTAAAGCACTGTGGATTGCTACAGTATTTCCCCACGTGGTTTTTTTCTTTTTTTTATGATTTTTTTTCTAGAATTGTCTTTGTCGATTTTATTTTTTTCATATTGAGCTGGTTGAGAATTTAGTTTCGTAGTTTTTTTCTTTAAAACATCTTGGAGTGTGGATTGTTACAGCGTTCCCCCACATAATGTTTTTCAAAATTATCTTTCTCGATTTTATTATTTTTAATATTGAACTGGTTGAGAATTGCAACTTTAGATTTTCTCATGAAACACTATAGATTTCTACAATGTTTCCCTGGTTTGTTTTTTTTCCTTTCATCTTTTTTTATGATTTTTATCAAAATTATCTTTGTTGATTTTATTTTTTAATATTAAACTGGTTAAGAATTCAGCTTTGTAGTTTTTTCCTTAAAAATATTATAGATTGCAACAATTTTTCTCCATATGATTTTTTCCACAAATCCATGATAACGCACAAGCATGCCACAAGCCCGCGGCATCGCGCGAACATGACATCTAGTTAATTATTATCCATTGTTGTATTCAATATTAAAAATAATTAGTTTGTATTTTTGATATAATTAAAAATAATTATTATCCCATGGCATCGCGCAGGCATTCAATATTAATGTATTTTTAATTTAAATAATAATATATGACTTAATCAGGTGTGCTAGGACATTTATGAATTTTTCTTTTGGTTTTTCGGGTAATTATTGAATTGAAGGAGGGGTTGTTGCGTCTTTTACCAGTCATATATTGTTATTTAAATTGTTAAACTAGAGGCGTGCGGGGCTCTAAAGAATTTATGGCATCTCTTGCAGCTAAGATATGTGGCCAAATGGTGGCTTCCAAGGTAACGATAGAATCCTTGAATCCTCTCAGCGGTGCCTCCATGACTAGGCGACGCGTATTTCTTCTCCGCCTCTAGTTTGTTATCAACAACCATTTCTTTTTTCTCTCATTTTCTCTCTTTACCTAGGGAAACGTGTTGTCCATGAAAAAAATTAGTGCAGCCTTTTAATTATTTTTGTCTTCATATTTGATATCTAGTCTTTTAATTAGTATTGTTTTATTTGAAATAATTCATCCTATTGATTTTTTTTTTATCTTTGAAATTTGGTCCTTACAAAATTCAATGCATCCCTTCAATTACTTGTTTTTTCTATTCATATTTCAGCCCTAGTCTTTTGATTAGTATTTTTCTTATTTAAAATAATTTATAAAATTAGATTGTTTTTTAATTTCACCTCGTGGATTTTTTTCATATGTTTAATTTGGTCTCCATTCTTTTAATTATATTTATTGTATTTAAAATGATTTATATAATTAGTTTGTTTTTTGATTTTATTCTCCTTGGGTTTTCCCCTATTGAATCTTTAAACTTTAATTTTTTTTTCTAGTTTGATTGTATTTTATAATGTCATCATTCAACATTAAATTTGTTTTGTGTTGAACTTCTTGATTAAGTCGGGTAAAGAGTTCAACAGATTACGAACTTGAGATATTAATTTGTGGTTAGGATGTTCTCCCGGGGTTTGTTTAGTTTTTTTCATTCATTTTTTAATATTTTTTTTGTTTCATCATCCAATATTTTTTCCACTTTTGATGAGATTTTTCTGACTTTTTAAGAGTAACACGAATTGCATCGAGGTTTTTTTCTTTTTTCTTTTCTAAATCTACCTCTTTTAAAAGGAAATCTTTTAAATTATAATTAATTAATTAATTTTATCATTCAATATTAAATTGACATGTTATTGCCTCGGTTTTGTTTTTGTGCTCTTTATTAGATCTTGTTATCTTAAAAATATTTTTTAATTAAATTAATTTATCTAAACCTTAAACATTAAAACTTGTTTTATATTGAGGTTTGAGGGATTGATTTGGGTTTAGAAGGTTGACTTGGATTTGCTTTGTTTCCCCTCATTTTTTATTTTTTTTTGTTTCATCCTCTTATTGTTTTCTGAGTTCCCCCCTACTTTTTATAGGTTTTTCCATTTGTTTTGAAAAAAATATGTGTTACCAAGATTTTTTTTTCATGCGTTGTCCAATTTATTTATTTTATGAGAATTTTTATTTTTGAATTAAATATAAGCATAGAATGTTTTTCGTGCTTTGTTTCAATTTCATTTAAAAATTAGGCCCGGCCTAAACCTTGAATCTTCTGGATCACGTGTCAACCTTTTAGGTCAATTATACCTTTAAAACAATGTATTTTAATTTTAATTTTGATTTTTTGATTTTTTTCAAAATAATTCCTCACTTTCTTGGTTTTTATTTTTGTTTTGGATTATTTTATGAAGTTGTGGCCAAAGAAATTTTTAGTCCCGCCCTTCAATTCAATATTTGATAATATTTGAGATTTTTACCCTTAATGTTTTGATTTTTGATTTTTATTGCTTGTTTTTTTATTAAATTTTGATTTGTTTTTAATTTCATCACTCGATTGTGTTAATATTGTTTTTGATTTTATCTTTTATTATTTTAATTATTAGAAATTAATAATTATTTTTTGTTGAGTTTTTTTTAATTATATAGAGTCATTAATGGTTTTTTTTAAATACTCTTGCACCCCTTTTTTCACGCTTTAAAAAAATTGATCCGCCCGCAACGAACACTGGCAAGCTACCTAGTGAATCACTAATATCCATTTTACATTTCTGCTTTCCTGTTTCAAAAACGCCAAAACGCAAAGCAGCCACTATCTCCACTCTCTCCTCTCCGAATGAGCTAGGATTTATCGTTTTTCGTATTCCGTTTCCATAATCAGGTACATTGCTGTCACCTTACCTCACCAATCAATCAATAATGCTCGCCGTCTTTTTGATCATCATCGTTTGAGGAATTCGATGATCGTTAAATTTTGGGGATTTTTTTTTTGTTTTTACACTAATTAAATTGGCTATTCCTTGGTATCTGCATGTGCATTTGAGTTTTAGATCAAATTAGGAAAAAGAAACCTAATTAGAAATGTAATTATTGAGTTTTTCTTGCGATTTTTTTTAGGTATCCGATGGCTCCTAACCCGAGAGTGGTGAACGCGTTCAGGGCGATGAGAGCGATTGGAATAACAGAGAAGCAAGTTAAGCCTGTATTGAAGAAGATGCTGAAGCTCTATGACAAAAATTGGGAGCTTATAGAGGAGGAAAATTATAGAGCTCTTGCGGATGCTATCTTTGAAGAGGAGGAGGCTAAGGTGCATTTCTTTTATTTATTTATTCTCTGTTTTTTTGTTTTATTTTAATATTGTGACTGTGTGTTTGATATTTGTTTCGAATTCAGGTTCCGGAAGAGAAGGATGAGGCTGCTGTGAGTGATTTATTTGTTTTGCTGGTAATGTTGTGTTGTTTGCCTGTATCTTCTGAAGTGGATATTGGCTGTTTTGGTTTGCAGGAGGGGACTTTGGAGGAAGAAACTTTGGCATCTAGTGAACCTGAGTTGCCATTAAAGCGGCTGCGAAGAGGGCAAGATGGGCAAGTTTCTGGATCTCCTAGTGACATTGAGGCTGGATTGGGTGGAAGCCCTTTTAAGAAGAGTAAAGTTGAGGGGAAGGGACTAGCTGGTGAAACATCGGAGCAGCAGTCATCGGACATGAGAATTTCACAACCGAAGCCAATTGCAATTTGGAGTCCTAATAGAAACACAAGTTCACAAACTGTTTCTCCTCGTCGTTTGGCAGTGCTGGAACACTCTAAGCAGCGTTCCAATGAGGGAAAAGATCCTTTATTATCCGAGGCTACTGCACAACAGAAAAGACCTAATTTAAAAGGATCGTCACAAGCAGTTCACCTTAAAGACCCCATAGTTCAGCAAGGCATTGTTCTTTCACCCAAACAAAAAATGCCTCTTATCAGGCCTAAAGATGAGCCATTTACTGATGATGTGCCTTTTGATAACGCACCACAACCTATCGCAATAATCCGACCAGGTAAATTGATTCAATCATTGGGGCAAAGGAATCGGGGAGTGTTGTTTGTAACCATAAATGATGAAGTTTTTTTTTCTCTCTAAGTTTTTATTTTGAATATCAAAATTGCAATTAATGTCTTTCTTATTATTTTGTTTCTTCTTATGTAAAGGATTTTAATGTCGACATGGCAATTAGTGCTTTTCCTGTGGGCTGATTTTGGTTTCTTCAACCTTCACAGATTGTGCAAGTAAAGAACAATATTTTAATCAGAGAATTTCTTCACTCAAACAGCATCGACAAGAACGTCCAGCATCCCAAGTTTTAGCTGGTGAAGGTAGGGAAGAGAACCTTCCAGTCCCATCAAGTCTGACAAGAGACAGCCGTGAACTTGCAACCATTCCAGAGGAAGCTCAGGCTAACTTAGAGATCGCCACCTCAGCAATGGGAGAGGTGAAGATTTCTCTGAGCTGCAACTCTTTGCTTGGAAGACCAAATTTTCATATGCCTAGTCAAGATGAACTTCTGAAATCAATGCAGGAGAAATGTCTCCGATCTTACAAAATCATCGATCCAAACTTTTCTGTCATGCAAATACTGAAAGATGTGTGTGAATGCTTCTTGGACTTGGCAACTGATTCCTCTCATGAATCGCAGGAAAGGATATTGAATGTAACTCCAGCTCTTGATCTATTGAAGAAATCTGCTGGTGTTGGTGCCATTAAACAAAATGACCGTATACAAGCCTATTTTGCAAACAGATCAGTTGATGCCTGTTGCTTTGATGGGATGGCCGCTCTTCAAATTCCAAGACCACTACAACTTTCGAATGGCTTGGAGGTCATGCAGTCAAGTGAAGAGGTTATTGCGAATGGGTGTTCTGGAAGTGGCAAAGAAAAGGAATTTGAAGATGCTGAGTATGGTAGTTTGATTGTGGTTCCACAGCATCAATTGACTGCTGATGAGTTTAGGTTCCTTAATTACCATTCTGACATTACCAAGGGAGAAGAAATGGTTGAGATTCCATGGTCGAATGAAGTAAACAGCGAGTTTCCCCCAGTTTTTAACTACATACCCCGAAATTTGATTTTTCAAAATGCTTATGTCAACTTCTCTCTCTCACAAATTAGGGCTGAAAATTGTTGCTCGGCTTGTATTGGTAATTGTTTGTCGTCATCTACGCCTTGTGTTTGCTCCAGCGACAGTGAGCATGGTTTTGCATATACTTTAGAAGGCCTTGTCAAAGAGGATTTCTTAGAAGATTGTATCTCTCTAACTCGGAATCCTCAAAGACAATTTCTTTTTTACTGTAGAGATTGCCCACTGGAAAGATCAAAAAATGATGAGATGTTGGAACCATGCAAGGGTCACTTGAAGAGGAAATATATTAAAGAATGTTGGAGCAAATGTGGCTGCCACAAACAGTGTGGAAATAGAGTCGTGCAGCGAGGTATAATGTCCAAGTTGCAGGTATGAGTAGAATATGCTACTGCATTTTTGGCCAGCTAGTTATTATGGCATGGGCTTTGCACGTGGGAAATTTATATTATTATGAAAAAGTTAAGGTTTAGTTTAAGAATAATTAATCAAATTATGCTAATTATGATTGGAAAAAAATTATTTGAAACATTTTTCCAGTTTTAGCTAAACCTACATGTTGTTGACCTTTTATTTTACATTTTTTATGGAATAATAAAATAGTTCATTATCCCTATTAATTAATTAAACAACTAAAATCATATCCTTGAAAAAAAAAGGGGCTCAAATCCACTCGATTCCTTTTAGTAGCATTTTTTTTTTTTGTATATTTTTTATTTTTCTCTAGCTATGGTTTATCTAGCTATGAAATTTTTTTGTATTATTATTTGGTTTGCTAGGGTTTTGCACAACACACTATTAGTTTAAATATGGAAGGGCAATAAAGTTTAGTAAAGTTTAATATAGATAAATTATTTAATGGACATGTTATTGTTTAAAAAGACAAAGTAAATACATGAATTAGTAAAATTTGTTTAGTTATAACAGGTTGTATTAGCTAGGTAACTACAAGGTAGTTTTTGTTTTTAAAGAAACAAACAGCAATCTTGTTGAGTGAGTATTTTGTTAGTCTTATAGTTTAGTTAAAAATTGAATGCCATCACAAAAATATAGAAGTGTAATAGAGGTCATAAAATCATAAGTAAATAAATAAAGGGTATGTAATTCTTCACATGAGAAAAAGATTAATGGTATTTTAGTCAAATCAAGTGTTTCAACAGAGTTCATACTTATATATACAATTATTGATTTATGGTTCCTAATATAAGAAATACGATCATATAAATTGTTCCTTGAGTATTCTTTACGATGTCTTGTTTTTTCACAATTTTTTCTCATTGCTAATTTTTTGTGTGCGTCAGGTTTTCTTTACTCCTGAAGGAAAGGGGTGGGGTCTCAGAACTCTAGAATTGCTACCAAAAGGTACATTTGTATGTGAGTATGTAGGGGAGATCCTAACCAACAAGGAGTTCTACGAGAGGAAGATGCAAAGGGCAACTAGCAACAAAACTGAAAAGCATGCCTATCCAGCTGTACTTGATGCAGATTGGTGCTTGAAAGGAGTTGTAAATGATGAAGAAGCTCTGTGCTTGGATGCGACATTTTATGGAAATGTTGCTAGGTTTATCAACCACAGGTAAGACTGTATATCTGATGCATATTGCTTTGAGCAGTTGATCTCCCATAGACTTTTTTTCTTTCTTTTCTTTTTGAACTTTTCAGTTGGTTTTCCTTATTTCACATGCACCGGAAAAATTCTTAATTTCTATCAGAAAAAGAAAAGAGAAAAATGATGATATGAAGTTTCAGCCCTACATAAGTAATCTATCCTGTGCTGGTGATCAGAGAGTTGATGCATTCTGATAAATGTTCTTTTGTTTTTGTTAGATGTCTCGATGCTAACATGATCGAGATCCCGGTGAAGATTGAGACCCCTGATCATCATTATTATCATGTATGGATGCTTCATTTGGATTCTTATTACCATGTATATATTGAACATACAATTATATTCTCAATGACAGTACTTCTCTCATAGGATTAATTTTCATGCAGCTTGCTTTCTTCACGACTAGAGAAGTGAATGCTTCGGAAGAGTTAACCTGGGTGAGCAATGTCACTCGAGTTTATGAATTTTTTCCATGTTTTTGCTTAGTTATGTAAGCATCGTTGCTCTGATGCTTTCCAATGAGGAGGCATGGTTGGCATTGCACTGTTTTACGGTAAGTTATATTGTGTTGCAACATTGTAGTCGTTGTTTGTGAGAAATAATATCAGTTCCTTTACTGCTGCTGAAATTACAAAGATGGTATGTCTAAATGTTTGTTTTCTTTAGTGATCGAGAGCTTTATTTATTGTAGCTATGACATTTGCAATTGGAAATTCTATATACTACTTGTTTTTGTTATACTTAGTTAGCAGTTCACATCATGCCGTGTTCCATGCTCTTCAATTTTAAATTTTTTATCATGTGCAATCTTTCTATGGTTTTAAAAATTGGTGTCTGACATGTCTGCAGGATTATGGCATTGATTTTGATGATACTGATCAACCTGTGGAGTTATTCCATTGCCGATGTGGCAGCAAGTTCTGCAGGAACATGAAACGTTCAAGTAGTAAGCTTATTCTAAATCTTTTTGAGGCACGAGTTGAGCAATGTGAACTATTTTGACCTCTTTACTTTTTAGTGATATTGAGATGCAATCTCCGAGCATGTGCCCTTTTGACGTCTCCAAGCTTTCCTTGGAAGCTGTATTGTTCGTTATGTTTATGATAAAAAACCTATGGTTTTCAGGTCTCAAGGATAGCCTATTATGGTTTTCAGGTCTCAAGGATAGCCTAGTAATAGGCGCTGGTGTTTGGTCATATATCTTTGAGTTGGCAATTAATTTTAGTTTAGATAGTGATGCAGGTTTTTTCAAACCATTCACTGATCACATATGGTGTTCGCATTTGAGATTTCTTAGGGATATATTTAGCTGATATTTTCCAGGATGGAATAGCACTTCTATTAGAATTTTATTTTTTCCTTCAATTTTACTTCTGTATCTCTTCTTCCTTCTTAATCAAAATTCGTTTTGTTCTCCAACCAGAATATTTTTAAAGTGGCTTCCGCTCCTCTTGCTTTCCCATATATGCTGTTGTCAGTTAATGAAGACGTGGATTGAAGTTATCAAAAGAAAATTATTATTGTTAAGAACTCTGATGTCGCAAATCTTTATTTTTATTTGGTAACCCTTGGTGCTCCTCTACATTATATTTCAGAGAGGTGTGTGTCGGTGATGTCCACATATCTTGGCAGCCCGATAATATACATCCTAGATTTTCTAGTTTCAAATAATTTCTTTTGCATGGCTTATTTGCCCTATTTCCTGTAATATTCTCCTATCAAGACTCAGGTTTGGGGAGCACAGAGTGCTGATATTTGGATGACTTTTTTCTTGTGATCCTGTTGCTTCCCGCCTTCTGTTCTTTTGGTATTCCTTTTCCTTCTAATGATATCACCTTTTGCACTGGGGCAGGATCTAATTCAGCAGCAAGATGATTGGGAGCGCGGATGACGAGACTGCTGATATTTTGTTAGAATCCCATCCATGACAAGGGAAGAAAGCTTTCAAGTGGACTTGCTTAATTTTTCTTGGTCCTACTGTAATCTTGTCAAAGTCATGTAATTATTTTGTTAAGCGAAGTGGTTTATCAGCAGCGGCCTTATAAATCTGGTTTTGGTTGCACAGATTGCATGATCTACCGTCTCTACCGTGGATTATGCATCTAAATCCTGGACATTTTGCTGCATTTTGGAGGAAGGGGGCCCTATGTCAGGTGTTTCCTGTGGATCTTTTTTTAGTTTTGCTGAAGTGTTTCTGTGGTGCAGGGGCAACAAAAACTGGGTCATGTATGTTGGTTGGTGTCTATTCCTATTATTGTACAGGTTTATGGCTGTCTTTGTAATCTGCTTTATCTGCTTTTGACTGCTTCCCGTCGATGTTGGGCAGCACGGTTTGGCCACCGGCTGCTATTTGGGTGGGCAGAAGATGCCATTCAGCGCAGCATGGCTTGTTTTTGCACAAGCTGCTGCTATTTGGCCTTGGCATCTACTCTGCTATTTGGAGTGAATTATATTTTAGTTCCTTAGTTTATCAAAACATATTAATTAATCCTAATAATTTTAGAAGCTACTAGATTAGGCACGCTCGCTCAGCGCAGCGGTTCGGATTAGACTTTTTTCAACCTGAAATAAAAAAGTTCAGTGGAATTAGAAAAAAAATTAATTTTTAAAAAGAACATAAAAAAAATCTAACTAACCTGGTTAAATATTTTGAACTTGTGATCAGAAAAGTTAATAAAATTCTAATTAATAAAATATAAAGAGATGAAATTGAAAAGACAAGTTTGAATAAAAATGATTAAAAACAAAAAAATGTAAATAAAAAAAGTAAAGACCATGAACTAAAATATTAGAGGGATACAATTGAAAAACAAATAAATTAAAAGGGTAATGTTAAATATAGAGGGATGTAATTGAAAAAGAAAATTTAATTTCATTAACAGAATATTTTAAAAAATAACAATAAAAAGTTGAGAATTAAAAAAGTGAAAAAAAATTGAAGGAGAGTTAAATTAAAAGAAAACTAAATCTAAAAGAAAAATCATTCAAAGGGTTGCTTCGAAAATAGCTCCTGGAACTGAATTAAAAAACTATAAATATTATACAAGTTTAATTAAATTTAACAATATTAAAATTTATTAATTATTTATCAGGTAATAATTTTGAATACCCATTCCTAGCCTAAAATATTAACCATTAAATTAAATTAAATCAAATAAAATACCATTCCAGTAAATTACATATATACCGGTTGTTTTATTGAGTTTTAGCTGTTGCTAGAGGATTTAGTTTATTTATTTATAATTTTTATGTAATTATCATCCTTTAAGCAATTATTTATTAGTTTTGATACTATCAGGATTAGTTTCTTTATTTTTATAAACTACAATTACTAAATTGTAACTAACTCCTTTTATTGGTTGGATCAAAACGGCGTCGGTTGCAAATATTGCAAAACCCTAGGAGGCCTAGAAACTCAGTGATATATAATAGATAGAGCGTTACAATTTATTGCTGAAGGGGGAAAGGCGGGTGCGCAGACGGAAGCGAAGAAGGCGATAAAAAATGTCGAAGCGAGGTAAAGCCACTGACCCTACCTTCTCCGAGTAATGTAACGACACGTCAATCACACCAAACGCTCTAACCTATTTCTCTTCTGTTTTCAGGAAGGGGAGGATCGGCCGGAAACAAGTTCCGCATGTCGCTGGGTCTTCCGGTGGCGGCGACGGTGAACTGCGCTGACAACACTGGAGCGAAGAATCTCTATATCATATCAGTGAAAGGAATCAAAGGTCGCCTCAACCGTTTGCCGTCGGCTTGCGTCGGAGACATGGTGATGGCTACAGTGAAGAAAGGAAAACCTGATCTCAGGAAGAAGGTGATGCCTGCTGTCATTGTTAGGCAGAGAAAGCCTTGGCGCAGAAAGGACGGTGTTTTCATGTATTTTGAAGGTTTGTTTAGTAATTTTCCTTTCAATTTTGATTTTCAGATTTTAAAACCACATATATATAAATTTATTTGTTGCGTTTGCAGATAATGCTGGTGTTATTGTCAATCCCAAGGGAGAAATGAAAGGTGAAATTATTTCTTAAACTTCATCTGTGTTAAGTTTGGTGCGTTTTAGCTTGTAATTGTGTTACAAATCTCCATTTATTGTAGCTGATGAGTGATCTTGCTGTGGTGAAACTTGTTGTGGTTTGCTTGAGATATAATTAAGTAGCTTGTGGTTTTGAGATCTTCTATGACTGTAATGGGTTGCGTTTTCCCTGAATTTTGATTTTCGGGAAAGGCTAAGGTTCTCTCATATTTAGCCCTTGATGAGTTTGAAAATCCCACCACTCGGTGATGTTGACTTCCCATTTGTTATGATTCCCATCTGATGGCTTGGAAGCACGTGCTCATGTAAGCTTGAGTTTATAGCAGTCTAACCCATATTTTTTAGTCCCCAATTATGAAAGCATTTGGATGATTATGGTCCCTCCACCCATTTATTGAACACAACTCTCTGGGGACAAGGACTTTTTTTGCAGTTTTTTGATCATTAATGGTTACCTTAGATTTGAATTGTTTTTTGCTCTCTGTTAATAAGGGAGGGTGGTATATGATTGTTGATTAGCATAAGGCATTTTAGATGTGGTTTTGGAGTTTTTGTAGGTTTGTTTGTTTAGTTTCCAAGAATTAATAGGTTGTCAAATGTCGTATCATGATGGTTTTATGTTCGAAGAGCGAATTATTACCAATCTCAATATTTTTTTGGAACGTGTTGTTTGCTTGGGCCCGGCTGTTGTTTTTGATACCCTCATGAGAATCATAAGTGGGGATTCGGGGTTCATCTAGTTTTTGCCGTAATATTTCTGAAATGGTTCATGTTGCTGATTGTTGTTGTTTTGCTGCTTGTAGGATCCGCCATCACTGGACCCATCGGCAAGGAATGTGCTGATTTGTGGCCAAGAATTGCCAGTGCTGCCAATGCCATCGTCTGAATGGAGATTGGTTTTTGATAGTTCGTGGCTTCAGAACTTGATGCTGTCTTCAGAATGTTATTACCTTTATGTTCAGACAGAATTAAATGGAACGGAGGACCTTCATGAGCCCTGTCTATGTTTTTGATAAATTGCAGATGTTTAAGTTTTGATCGATTGCTTCGCCACAACTTTTTCTCCTCTCTATTCTCTTTTGTCCCATCAAGATCGTTAGAGAGATGAACATATGGATCACAACGAGGGAGTGAGAATCGTTCTTGTTTTAGGATTGCATTACATTCATGTCATGGGTGATGCTGTCATCACTGTTGCAGTATGTCTGATATTGGACTCCCAATTTTTTTCTCAAAGCATTTATTTTTGGATTAAAATAATATTGTTATTTTTGAAAAATTATTTTTGATATTAATGTATTAAAATAATTTAAAAATATTAAAAAAATATTAATTTAAAGCAAAGAAAAAAATAAAAAATTTTAAAATTTTTTTAAAGCATTTTTAAAATGGAAAACAAATAAGCCATGTATAATTTGTGATTTTCTAAGCACCTTTACTCATGATATGCACGCACGTGGGAGTGTGGCACTGGATGATTTTATTATGTTAATATTAAAAAATAAAAATACAATCAAGTAAAAATCACAAGAACATATTCTAAAAAGTAAAGAGGATATCGAGATTGTTAATGATTATATATATATTTTTTTTAATTTGAGAATATATTAAAATAATATATATTTTTATTTTTAAAATAAACATATAAAAAACATAAAAAATTAATATTATTCTTCTAACGGTGCCATGTGATGTCAACGAACTTGTTTATTATTATATTTTAAAAGCGTATTTAAAGAAAAATTAAAATTGTTTTTATTTTTTTAAATTTTAAAACATATTTTTTTTTATGTAAGCTTTCAATGAAGGTTTGTAGTACTTCATTGAAGTGGAGGAGCATTTTTTAAAACATTTTGAAAACATCCGTTTGCAGTGAGGAAAGGACACCACTTGCGGGCCTTTCTACCTTTCACATTTTTGGATCTCGTGCTGTGCATGGTGCCCAGTGGTGCTTCACAGGTATGTAATAGAAGGTAGCGATTCCTGTTTATATTATAACCAAAATATTTTTTAAAAAATTAATGTGTATTAAATGATATTTTTAAAAAAATTAAAATTATGACGTATTAGATGGAAAACTGATACGTATTTGGCTAAATAAATAAAATTTCTTATACACGGCGTGTAAAACTATGAATGGACAATGGCCTTAAAGCTAGCTCTCAAAAATGGACGAAGGTGATTGTATTGTGTCCCCCTCTCACTCTTTAGGTATGGACGGTGTGGACTTTTATGCTAGAGAAAACCTTATCTCACTTTTTGGTCACAGATTCTTCCCGGGAAGGTTCACCAACTAGGAGTATAACCCAAGGAAACCCAGTAATTAAGAATATTAAGTAGCTTGTTCTTTTGCAAGACATCTAATGTGAAAAGTGTCTCATCATCCCTGTTAACATCACATCACTACCTGCAAGTCTCAATCGCTGCTCCAAGTTGGGAATAATCTGACCGAAGACTGCCGGTAAGGCAGTATTGTATGGTCTCCCGCTAATGAGAGGGTGACACTTCGTGTATCACCGATAGTGATGCATGCCTGTTAGTGGGAATCGATGCTTTAAAGCTCAACTCCTGCTTTCCTCTAACTCGTCCTACTTCAAGTGTTTCACTCCCTCTTGGTTGCTTGCTAGGTCGTCGTCTTCTTGTGTCCAGGTGCGGCTGGTACAGTACTGATGGTGGAGGGAAGAATGAAGAGAATCCGGTTCTTGAGGTGGGGGAGCAGAATCTCAAGCACTGGGTCTGCAGTCAAGCTTGTTAGTCTGAAAAGACAAGTGCCGTTTGGTCGACGTTGTGAATCATCTTTCTTAATGCAGCTAGCTTCGAGGTTCAGGGCTCAATGGAAGCAAGCTTTCGGGTGGAAAAGGAGCAGTGCACAGTGCAGCTATGATCCTTACAGCTACTCTTTGAACTTTGATGATGGTCTCTCGATCCCATGAGTACTCTTGACCAACTCTAATATCGGAATGTTTCTGAATAAAATCCTCTCTCCCAGCAATGTCTCACCGGACTCTTCGCTGCCGCTTCAGAAGCCGTTTTGTGCATACAGAAATAAGATACTGGGGGTATTAATTTCTTCATCATTCCAATATCCTCCAGTTGCTGTACGTAGTTATTGCTTCTTCACTCATGTTTCTTGCTTGTTGAAACCTGTCTTCCGACAGGTTGTATAACATTTTTGAGCTGAGCTCTGTCTTTTCATCCCTCCCGGCAGCTTCAAGCTATCATTTTCATTTTCTGTAAAACTGTGTTTCCAAATGCTAGTGCAAATCATGCTGCATGCTCGCGTAATTCTCTACGCACGTACGTACCTGGTAGTTCTAGACCCTAGCTAGCTAGGAGAAAAACCTTACGTGCCGGCAATTTCTTACAATCAAGCTTAATTTCCCTGGATTTGAATGATATAAATATTGTATCTTGAATTTGTTTCCCGTTAGTCTAGTCTATAAGAGATCAACCGTGTTTCGAACTGCCACTGGGCAAGAACTTTTTTATTTTTCAAGTGCTTTTTTAGATATCCATGTGTTTATGGTTATGATTATTTGAAAAAAAAAAGAAGAAGAAGAAATGCTTTTATTTTTTTTATTTTTTAGATGTTTTTTAATTGTTTTGATGAGCTAGTTTTAAAAATAAAAATATTATAAAAAAATAATTTTAATGTATTTTAAGGTGAAAAACATTTTAAAAAACTAATAAATATAATACCAACAACTTCTCTCAATTCGATCAGGTCGTCACTAGCAGCACTCCGATTATAAAACAATCGACAAATCCAAGATATATTTTTACAAGTAAAAGAAAACGCACTAACAAGTTTATATATACTTTTCAAACACCCCATGTCATGAACAAACAAAAACTAGGACATGGTAAAAAGTATCTTAAAAATTACATGACTGGTGAATTTCTTTTTCAATCTTGCCCAGCACTGTGTGATATATTCTTGTGAAAAAGGGCAGTTCTGATCATCAGTTAATGGATGGTAGGGCCATGATCATGGCACCCCACTACTTATTTCTTCTTCTTTCTGCCCAACCAAAAAAAAAAACATAGATCATGCAATCCACCACTACTTTAATTCTCTTTTGAAAATTAGGTGATAGCTCAGCAACCAAACAGCAATAATCCTACCTTCTTTGACAGAGAAAGAGACGAGGAGGTAGGTCCTCTGATTTCCTCTTCCAGCAATATATAAAATCTCTTTCTTCAATATCCCTCCCGCTCGTTTTTGCTATGATTTCTGTGAGCTAGCTAGATTATACTTTATTCATCGTAAAACAATGAATGCGAAGAACAATAAATTATAAGAAAAAAAAATAATGAATCAATTCTTAATTAAGAGTTGACTTGATGGTTAAGGAGGTAATTAAGTTCAATTTCTTGATTTCTCAAATTTAGATTTTGAGATCAATCAATACTCGGAAGAATTTATTAAATTTTTATGAATACAACATATAGATAGATGGGAGAAATATTCCTTTAAAATCATCAAGAGAGATCTAAATGTTTAAGAGTACAATGATTATTTTTAAAAATATTTTTTATTT
>Ga0307513_10005125_pt1 | contig 17345 bp, 15 predicted proteins | sample 15_EM_MG_FD_202174 | JGI IMG/M metagenome (GOLD analysis project Ga0307513, IMG submission 202174) | Populus trichocarpa ectomycorrhiza microbial communities from riparian zone in the Pacific Northwest, United States - 15_EM | ecosystem: Host-associated > Plants > Roots > Unclassified | place... | reverse complement strand
TACTCCAACCACCTGCGCGCCACAGCCACCGCCGGCCGCCTCCTCGGCCTGCCCACCATCGGCATCGTCCGGGGCCAGGAACTCGCCGACCGCCCCCTCAACCCCTCCCTCGCCCACTGCACGGCGAACGGCATGCGCCTGCACTTCGTCGACAGATCGACGTACCGGCACAAAACCGAGCCCGACACCGTCGCCACCGTCCTCCGGGAGGCCGGCGCCGAGGACGCGTACGTCGTACCGGAAGGCGGCAGCAACGCCCTCGCCGTACGCGGCTGCCGCGCCCTCGGCGAGGAGTTGCGCGGCCACGCCGACGTCGTCACGGTCGCCTGCGGCACCGGCGGCACCCTCGCCGGCCTGGCCGCGGGCCTCGCCCCCGACCAGCGCGCCCTCGGCGTCCCGGTCCTCAAGGGCGGCTTCCTGGACGCGGAGATACGGGCCCTCCAGGACCTCACCTTCGGCGGCCCCCGCGGCTCCTGGACCCTCGACCACCGTTTCCACTTCGGCGGCTACGCCCGTACGCACCCCGAACTGCACGCCTTCGCCGACGACTTCGAGGCCCGTCACGACGTACCCGTGGAACGTCTCTATGTCGCCAAGATGCTGTACGGACTTTTCACCCTCGCCGAAGAGGGCGCGTTCGCGCGCGGGACCGTCGTCGCGGCGGTGATCACGGGCCGCCCGTTCCCGTAGGGACGACAACGCGAGAAGGCGACCCCCCTCACTCGGCCTCCCGGAACGCCGCCGCCTCCTCCAGGTCCAGCCGTCGCAGCAGGGTTCGCAGCATCTCGTCGTCGATGTAACGCCCGTCCCGCAGCCGCACGAACATCTCCCGTTCCGCGCTGATCATCTCCCGGGACAGCCGCCGGTACGTGTCGTCCACCGTCTCGCCGGTCACGGGGTTGACCGAGCCCAGTCGTTCCCAGACGGCGTTCTGGCGGCGTTCCAGGACCATCCGGAGCCGGTCGGCCAGTGGGGGCGGCAGGGCGTTGCGCTCGTCCTCCAGCAGGCCCTCCAGGCGCTGCTGCGCCACCCTGGACGCCTGCGCCTGGGCGTTCGCCTCCGCGAGCGTCTCGGCCTGCACGTCCCGCCCGGGCAGTTTCAGCAGGCGGATCAGCGGGGGCAGCGTCAGCCCCTGGACGACCAGCGTGCCGATGACCGTCGTGAAGGTCAGGAAGAGCACCAGGTTCCGCTCCGGGAACTTCTCGCCGCCCTCCATCGTGAGCGGGATCGAGAAGGCGATGGCCAGGGACACGACTCCCCGCATCCCGGCCCAGGAGATGACGAACGCGCCCTTCCAGGTCGGGTTCGGTTCACGGTCCCGGATCCGCGCCGACAGCAGCCGGGGCACGAACGTCCCGGGGTAGACCCAGGCGAACCGGGTGACGACGACCACGAGGAAGACGGCGATCGCGTACCAGGCGGCGTCGACACCCTCGTACGCCCCAAGTCCCTCCAGGACGACCGGCAGTTGCAGGCCGATCAGGGCGAAGACGGCCGATTCGAGAACGAAGGCAACCATTTTCCAGACCGCCTCCTCCTGGAGGCGGGTCGCGAAATCGACCTCCCACGCGCGATGTCCCAGATAAAGCGCCACGACCACCACCGCGAGGACCCCGGAGGCGTGCACCTCCTCGGCGACCGCGTACGCCGCGAACGGGATCAGCAGGGAGAGGGTGTTCTGGAGCAGCGCCTCCTTCAGGTGCGTGCGCAGCCAGTGGATCGGCATCATCAGGATCAGCCCGATCCCGATGCCGCCGACCGCCGCGAGCAGGAACTCGCCGATCCCGCCCGCCCAGGTCGCACCCTCTCCGATGGCCGCCGCGAGGGCGACGCGGTACGCGGTGATCGCGGTGGCGTCGTTCACCAGGGACTCGCCCTGGAGGATGGTGGTGACCCGCGACGGCAGCCCGACCCGGCGTGCGATCGCCGTCGCGGCGACGGCGTCCGGCGGTGCCACGACCGCGCCGAGCACCAGCGCGGCCGTCAGCGGCAGTCCGGGCACGATCTGATAGGCGGCCCAGCCGACGACGAGGGTCGCGAAGAGCACGTACCCCACCGACAGCAGCGCCACGGGCCGCAGTTGCGCGCGCAGATCGAGGTACGAGCTGTCGACGGCCGCCGTGTACAGCAGCGGGGGCAGCATCAGCGGCAGGACGACATGCGGGTCGAGGGCGTAGTCGGGCACCCCGGGGACGTACGCGAACACCAGGCCGGCCGCGACCAGCAGCAGCGGGGGCGGGACAGGGGTGCGGCGGGCCGCGGCGGCGATGGCGGCGCTGCCCGCGACCAGCAGGAGCAGTGGCATCACATGCATCGGTCTCGGCCCGCTCTCGTTTCCCGCCCCATCCGGCACCCCATCTGGATTCCGCGCGGCTTTCCGCGCACCCGTCGTAACCTGGCAATCATGAAACAGTGCACGCATGCCGACGCGCTGCCGCTCCCGGAACCCGAGCCCAAGAGCGAGACCTGTCCGGAGTGCCTGGCGGCCGGGACCCATCCGGTGCAGCTGCGCCTGTGCCTGGACTGCGGCCACGTCGGCTGCTGCGACTCCTCGCCGATGCGCCACGCGACAGGACACCACAAGGAGACCGGGCATCCGGTGATGCGCACCTTCGAACCCGGCGAGAGCTGGCGCTGGTGCTTCGTCGACCATGTCCTCGTATGACCGCGCGGAAGCCGCGTATCGTCGTGCGCCCGACCTCGCACCCGTGTGAGCAGGGGCATTGGTGACCGGAGGCGTACTCGTGTGACCCTGGATCCGGACGGTTCGACCGTCTGACGTCTGGGTACGTCAACCCGGCGCGCGCTGTTCCCAATTGGGCCCGCAGAACCCCTAGCCACTGTGCGTATCCGTATGTTTACTATGAGTGACAGCAAGGGGCTGGGGTCCCGGGGACAGGAAAGTCGAGAGCGCGGTAGCGTCACCGCAGAACCACGTATCGCGTTACCCCGGGGGGCGACCCTCGGCCCCCGAAAGAGCTTGTACCACCTTGGAGGTGAGGGTGTCCCAGTTCGCAGGCGAGCCCGCGACCCAGGACTTCGTGGAAGTCCGGCTGCCGGCCGCGGGTGCCTACCTGTCGGTGCTGCGTACGGCCACGGCCGGTCTCGCGGCCCGTTTGGACTTCACCCTCGACGAGATCGAGGACCTGCGCATCGCAGTGGACGAGGCCTGCGCGATCCTGCTTCAGCAGGCCGTGCCCGGCTCCGTACTCAGCTGTGTGTTCCGGCTGATCGACGACTCCCTGGAGGTCACGGTCTCGGCACCGACCACCGACGGTCACGCGCCCGCGCGCGACACCTTCGCCTGGACCGTCCTGTCCGCCCTCGCGGGCCAGGTCGACTCCACCGTCGCCGAGGACAAGACCGTGTCGATCAGTCTCTACAAGAAGCGCGGCGCGGGACCCGGGCCGGCGTGAGGAACGGGGACGGGCCGGTGCGGGACGAAGAGCGCGGCACACGGGAGCTGCCCGCGGCGGGCAGCGACGGCCCCGACGGGCCGCGGGACACGGCGGACGCCATTTCCGGCATCGCCGGTATCTCCGGCATCCCCGAGCAGGCCCGGCCGCACCCGGAGGACGACCCCTCGGAGGCCGGCTTCATGGACGACGGGCAGCTGGATCGGGAAGGTGCCGTGCAGAGTGCGCCCCTGGAAGGGCCAAGCGAGGTCTCCCCTGTTCGAGCTGATGCGCGAATTCGGGGAAGGTCGACGGGCGGGACGATGAGCGAGCACGAACGAGACGACGCACAGGGCGCACAGCAGACGGCGCAGGCCACACAGCACTCCCCGACGGACCGCAGCGGAGCGCGCGCCCTGTTCATCGAGCTGCGCGAGCTGGAGGACGGCAGTGCCGCGTACGCGGAGCTGCGCAACCGGCTGGTCCGTATGCACCTCCCGCTCGTCGAGCACCTCGCGCGCCGCTTCCGCAACCGCGGCGAGCCGTTGGACGACCTCACCCAGGTCGCGACCATCGGCCTGATCAAGTCGGTCGACCGCTTCGACCCGGACCGCGGTGTCGAGTTCTCGACGTACGCGACCCCGACGGTCGTCGGCGAGATCAAGCGGCACTTCCGGGACAAGGGCTGGGCGGTCCGCGTCCCGCGCAGGCTCCAGGAACTGCGCCTCTCGCTCACCACGGCGACGGCGGAGCTGTCACAGCGGCACGGCCGCTCCCCGACAGTCCACGAGCTGGCCGAGAAGCTGGGCATCTCGGAGGAGGAGGTCCTGGAGGGCCTGGAGTCGGCCAACGCCTACTCCACGCTGTCCCTGGACGTCCCCGACACGGACGACGAGTCCCCGGCGGTCGCGGACACCCTGGGCTCGTACGACGAGGCCCTGGAGGGCGTCGAGTACCGCGAGTCCCTCAAGCCGCTGCTTGAGGATCTCCCGCCCCGGGAGAAGCGGATCCTGCTGCTGCGGTTCTTCGGCAACATGACGCAGTCGCAGATCGCGCAGGAGGTCGGCATCTCCCAGATGCACGTCTCCCGACTGCTGGCCCGGACCCTGGCCCAACTGCGAGAGAAGCTGCTGGTCGAGGAGTAGGCCTCAGCCGCTATTCCGACGCGCGGCCGGGCCCCCGGATCCCGAGGGCCCGGGTCGTCTCCTGGTTCACCAGCAGCACCAGCGCGGCGACCGCCACGACACCGAGCACGATCCCGCCCGGAATGGCCGCGCTGTCGGCCTGAAGCAGGTTGTAGGCCACGGGCAGCGCCATGATCTGCGTGATGACGGCGGGCCCCCGGCTCCAGCTCCGCTGCCCCAGCAGCCCGCGCGCGGCGAGCAACGGCAGCAACGCGAGCACGATCAGCGTGACGCCACCGGTGACGGCCTGCTGCCGGTCGTCCGCGTCGCCCGTGATCCCCAGTACGAGGATGAAGGCTCCGCCGACGACTAGGGCGAGCCCCTCCAGCCCGGCGAGCACGGCGGCGGCGGTCAGCCGCAGAGGCCTGGGCTCTTCGGCGGTTTCGGGGATGGGGGTCTGCTCAGCACTCACCCCAGAAGGGTAGCCCTGGACAACGACGGCGCTCAGCCCGCGCCCCATAGGGGCGCGGGGAACTGCGCGACCAGCCACAACGCACCCGCAGCTCCATACGGCGCTTCCCGCGGAGCGCCCCGCTCACGCCCCCTACTTCTTACTGATCCCTAACCTGCCCTGGGCCGAGTACCACCGGGTAGGTACCCTGCTTCGCATGCGTGCACTTCTCGTGGTCAATCCGGCGGCTACCACCACAAGCGCACGTACGCGCGATGTGCTGACCCATGCTCTCGCGAGCGAGATGAAACTCGAGGCGGTCACCACCGAGTACCGGGGCCACGCGCGTGACCTCGGCCGGCAGGCGGCGGAGAGCAAGGACATCGACATGGTCGTCGCCCTCGGCGGCGACGGAACGGTCAACGAGGTAGTGAACGGGCTCCTCCACAACGGCCCCGACCTGGACCGGCTGCCCGGCCTCGCCGTGGTCCCCGGCGGCTCCACGAACGTCTTCGCCCGCGCCCTCGGCCTGCCCAACGACGCCGTGGAGGCCACCGGCGTCCTGCTGGACGCCCTTCGCGAGGAGCGGGAGCGCACGGTGGGCCTCGGAGTGGCGAGAGGGACGCCGGGTACCGAGGACGAGTCCGTGCCGGAGCGCTGGTTCACCTTCTGCGCCGGCCTGGGATTCGACGCCGGTGTGATCGGCCGGGTGGAACAGCAGCGCGAGCGCGGCCGGAAATCCACACACTCCCTTTACCTGCGGCAGGTCGTGCGCCAATTCCTGGGTGAGGCCAATCGCCGGCACGGCACGATCACGCTGGAACAACCGGGCGAGGACCCCGTTACCGATCTTGTGCTGTCCATAGTCTGCAACACGTCCCCTTGGACGTTTCTGGGCAATCGCCCGGTGTACGCGTCACCTAAGGCCTCGTTCGATACCGGGCTCGACGTACTCGGTCTCAGCCGTATGTCGACGGCCGCGGTTGCCCGGTATGGCATGCAGTTGCTCACTTCGTCCCCCGAACGGGGACCCCATGGCAGGCATGCCACGTCCCTCCATGACCTGACTGACTTCACCTTGCATTCGAAGGCACCTCTGCCCCTCCAGATGGACGGCGACCACCTTGGACTGCGAACGAGCGTGACGTTCACAGGCGTACGCCGTGCACTGCGTGTGATTGTGTGAGCGGAACGGGCTAAAGTCCTTCCACTCGAACGTTTAGGCCAGGGTCCACCCCATGGAAGTACGGCTGTGACCGAGCCGACACCGAGGAATCAAAAAAAACTTTCCGGTAGGGGTTGTATCCGTCGCTGAGGTTTGCGAGTCTCTACGTGGCGCTCGGGACGGCCCGCAACACCGGCCACCACAGAGAGCCAGAACCCCTCCTCACTTCAAAGGACCACATCAGTCCGTCTGATGATCGGCCCTTCACTTGTTGAGGGATTCGTGAAAGCGTTCACATTCACAAGCAACGTGCATGTAATACCAAGGAGAGGTAGCAGCCATGGACTGGCGTCACAACGCCGTTTGCCGCGAGGAAGACCCCGAGCTCTTCTTCCCCATCGGCAACACCGGTCCTGCGCTGCTGCAGATCGAGGAAGCCAAGGCCGTCTGCCGCCGCTGCCCCGTCATGGAGCAGTGCCTGCAGTGGGCGCTTGAGTCCGGCCAGGACTCCGGCGTCTGGGGTGGTCTCAGCGAGGACGAGCGCCGCGCCATGAAGCGCCGCGCCGCCCGCAACCGGGCCCGCCAGGCAACCGCCTGACAACCCACCCCGTAACAGCCTGAGCTTGGCGGCGCGTACAGCGAGTACGCATCTCCCGCCCCCGAGCCGCAGCGCGCAGTGCCCCCGATGCGCATAGCAACGAGCATCTGAGCCCCGGACCATCCCATGGTCCGGGGCTCATTGCTGTGCCTTGCTGTGAATCGCCTCCGTGCGCTTACTTGTTGGCGCGCACCGGGACGTCGAGGATCACCTGCGTGCCCCGCTCGGGCGCCGGCACCATGTCGAACGTGCCGCCCAACTCCCCCTCCACCAGCGTCCGTACGATCTGGAGGCCGAGGTTGCCCGAGCGGTGCGGGTCGAAGCCCTCGGGGAGGCCGACGCCGTCGTCCTGGACGGTGACGAGGAGGCGGGCCTCCTTGCTCGTGCCGCCGCGGACCGCCGAGACCTCGACCGTGCCGGTCTCGCCGGGCCCGAAGCCGTGTTCCAGGGCGTTCTGCAGGATCTCGGTCAGCACCATGGAGAGCGGGGTGGCGACCTCCGCGTCCAGGATGCCGAAGCGTCCGCTGCGCCGGGCGGTGACCGTGCCCGGTGAGATCTCGGCGACCATCGCGAGTACGCGGTCGGCGATCTCGTCGAACTCCACGCGTTCGTCCAGGTTCTGGGAGAGCGTCTCGTGCACGATCGCGATGGACCCAACCCGCCGTACGGCCTCCTCCAGGGCCTCGCGCCCGCGCTCCGACTCGATGCGCCGGGCCTGGAGGCGCAACAGGGCAGCCACCGTCTGAAGGTTGTTCTTGACCCGGTGGTGGATCTCCCGGATGGTCGCGTCCTTGGTGATCAACTCGCGCTCGCGGCGGCGCAGTTCGGTGACGTCCCGGAGCAGGACGAGCGAACCGATGCGGATGCCCTTGGGTTTGAGGGGGATCGCCCGGAACTGGATGACCCCGTCGCCGGACTCGATCTCGAACTCGCGCGGCGCCCACCCGCTGGCGACCTTGGCGAGCGCCTCGTCCACCGGCCCCCGGGTCGGGGCGAGTTCCGCGGTGGTCATGCCCAGGTGATGGCCGACGAGGTCGGAGGCGAGGCCGAGGCGGTGGTACGCGGACAGCGCGTTCGGCGAGGCGTACTGGACGACACCGTCGGCGTCGAGGCGGATCAGCCCGTCGCCGACGCGCGGCGAGGCATCCATGTCGACGACCTGGTTCGAGAAGGGGAACGATCCGGCGGCGATCATCTGGGCCAGGTCGGAGGCGCTCTGGAGGTACGTCAGTTCCAGGCGGCTCGGGGTGCGGACGGTGAGGAGGTTGGTGTTGCGGGCGATGACCCCGAGGACGCGCCCTTCGCGGCGCACGGGGATCGACTCGACGCGGACAGGGACCTCTTCGCGCCATTCCGGGTCGCCCTCGCGCACGATCCGCCCCTCGTCCAGGGCGGCGTCCAGCAGGGGGCGGCGGCCACGGGGGACGAGGTGGCCGACCATGTCGTCCTGGTACGAGGTCGGGCCGGTGTTGGGCCGCATCTGGGCGACCGAGACATAGCGGGTGCCGTCACGCGTGGGGACCCACAGGACGAGGTCGGCGAAGGAGAGGTCGGAGAGCAGCTGCCACTCCGACACCAGCAGATGCAGCCACTCCAGGTCGGAGTCGCTGAGCGCGGTGTGCTGGCGTACGAGTTCGTTCATGGAGGGCACGTGTGCGAGCGTACCCGGCGGTTCGGACATGGCCGGAAACCGTGGCTGAGGGAAGGCTCGGAAGAGGCCCGGAAACACCCGCGGGCCGCGGCGCCTGAGAGGGACCCTCAACCCTCCCGGCACCGCAGCCCGGAGCAGCAACGACCGTGGGGTGTGCGGTCCCAGTCGGCCGATGGATGAGGAGCCGGCGCAGTCAGGGCAGAGAGCCCCGGTTCCTCGATCCGCCTTCCTGTGCGGGGAAGACGGAGGCTCTGGTCGTACCTGCAGCTGGTTGTACCTACAGCTGATCGATCGTACGTTTCTCTACGCATTGTGGACTAGACCACAGGCCGTGTCCATGCGTTGAAGAGTGTTTGTTGCTGTGTCTTCGCGAGCAGTTCGGATGCCTCAAGGCCGCCCGTTGGAACTAGTCGGACGTCCCAGGATCCACCATGCAGCCTAGCCCTGTTGGTTCATGTGCGGGGCCAGAACTCCATGGCAATTTCCGCGACCGCCTCCAGTTCCTCCCGGCTCGCGCCGTCCCGCGCCTGTTGCGACATTCCCTGAAGGATCGCCCCGGCGTACCGGGCGAGTGCGGCGGCATCGGTTCCGGCGGACAGCTCCCCCGCGGCGACATCCTCTTCCACCCGGCTCTCGAAGGCGGCGATGTTCGCGTTGCGTCGCTCTCGCAGGGACGCCTCGACCTCGGGGGTCGTGCAGTTGGTGGCCGCGTGGATGACGAGACAGCCGTGCGGGTGACCGGGGTCCGTGTACTCGGCGGCAGCCTCCTTGAGCATCCGCCCGATGGCGGCCCGGGCGGTGGGTTCCTCGGCGAGGGCGCGGTCGCCGAACGCCCCGTGCTTCACGCCGTACGCCTGCACGACCTCGGCGAAGAGGGACTGCTTGTCGCCGAACGCCGCGTACAGGCTCGGGGCGCCGATGCCCATGACGCGGGTGAGGTCGGAGACGCAGGTCGCCTCGTACCCGTGCTCCCAGAAGGCGAGGACCGCCTGCTCCAGCGCGGTTTCGCGGTCGAAGGAGCGGGGGCGGCCTCGCGGCTTGGGTGCGGGCGCGGCCGTGGTCGCGGGTGCGGCTGCCGGTGCGGACTTTTCCCTGGTCAGGGGCTCCTCGTTCACCATGGAGTGAATTCTATAGCGGGCACTAGCAAAATGCCCGCACCTCGTTGTACGGTTTTTTCTGTAGCGACCACTAGAAAAATGCGAGGGGGATGTCGGTCATGGGTGTGCTCACGGGCAGGACGGCGCTGGTCACCGGTGCGAGCAGGGGAATCGGGCGGGGAATCGCCGAGCGGCTGGGGCGGGACGGGGCTCGGGTCGCGGTGCACTACGGACGGGACGAGGCTGCCGCGAAGGAAACGGTCGCCTCGATCGAGGCGGCGGGCGGTTCGGCGTTCACGATCGGGGTGGAGCTGGGGCGGCCGGGGGACGCCGAGGCGGTGTGGAAGGCGTTCGACGAGCGGGCGGACGGCGTGGACATCCTGGTCAACAACGCCGGGATCGGGACGTCGGCGCCGATCGGGGAGATCGACGAGGAGGAGTACGACAGGGTCTTCGCGGTGAATGTGAAGGCGCCGTACTTCATCGCCAAGCACGGCCTCGACCGGCTGCGGGACGGCGGGCGGGTCATCAACATCTCGTCGGGCCTGGCCCGCTCCGCCGGGATGCCGGACCTCACGGCGTACTCCATGACCAAGGGCGCGCTGGACGTCCTCAGCCGGGACCTGTCAAAGCTGCTGGGCAGCCGGGGGATCACGGTGAACTCGGTCGCCCCGGGAATCATCGACACGGACAACACGGCCGAGCTGCTGCACTCGACCGAGAGCGCGTGGGCGGAGGCGGCGGCGATATCGGCGCTGGGGCGCGTGGGAGCGCCGGCGGATGTGGCGGACGTGGTCGCGTTTCTCGCGTCGGACGGTGGGCGGTGGGTGACCGGGAGCTGGGTGGATGTGACGGGAGGTTCACTGACGTAGGGCCTGGGCGGACATGACATAGGACCTGGGCCGGGGAACCCCGTTCTGTTAGATTGGTCTAAACCACACGGTTCCCCTATGTCCCCCTCCAGGTCTCGGTCGGGTCCTCTACTGAAGACCTCTACCGAAGACTCAGGTCGTCACTCCAGATCGGCAGGCCCAGCGTGGAAGTTGTCATCGTTCCGGACGCCAAGGCGGGTGGCGAGCTGATCGCCGGGGCCATGGCGGAGCTGCTCCGGCACAAGCCGACCGCCCTGCTCGGCGTGGCCACCGGCTCGACCCCGCTGCCCATCTACCAGGCGCTCGCGGCACAGGTGAGTTCCGGTGCCGTGGAGGTGTCCCGGGCGCGAATAGCCCAGCTCGACGAGTACGTGGGGCTGCCGGCCGAGCATCCGGAGTCGTACCGTTCGGTGCTGCGGCGCGAGGTGCTGGAGCCGCTCGGGATCGGGATGGACGCGTTCATGGGGCCCGACGGGACCGCCGAGGACGTGCGGGGGGCGTGCGAGGCCTACGACAGGGCGCTGGCCGAGGCCGGCGGGGTCGACCTCCAGTTGCTGGGGATCGGGACCGACGGGCACATCGGGTTCAACGAACCGTGTTCCTCGCTCGCCTCGCGGACCCGGATCAAGACGTTGACCGAGCAGACGCGGATCGACAACGCGCGGTTCTTCGACGGGGACATCGGGCAGGTTCCGCACCATGTGATCACGCAGGGCATCGGGACGATTCTGGAAGCGCGGCATCTGGTGCTGCTGGCGACGGGCGAGGGTAAGGCTGATGCCGTCGCGGCGACTGTGGAGGGGCCTGTTGCTGCGGTGTGCCCGGCATCGGCGCTGCAGTTGCATCCGCATGCGACTGTGGTTGTCGATGAGGGGGCGGCTTCCAAGTTGAAGTTCGCTGATTACTTCCGGCACACCTTTGCCAACAAGCCTGACTGGCAAGGGATCTAGAGGGATCTAGGGATCTGAGCGTCTGCCGGGTTCGGTTGTCTGTCGGCTGACGGTTCGTTGTGGCTTGTCGCGCCCACGCGGCGGAGCCGCAAATGTCACAGCCCCGCGCACCTAAGAGACAAAAGCGGCGCCGGGCCCCCGTTAAGAGGGACCGGCGCCTGTGTCGTCGTACGGCTACTCCCCCGCGATGAACTCCGCTGCCGCCTGGCCGCAGACTCTGGCCGCTCCGTGGGTTGCGAGGTGGAGGGGGCCTCGGTGGGGGGACTGGGGGACGCCCATTTCCACGACGATCGTGTCGGGGCGGGCGGTGAGGAGGGTGTCGAGGGCGGCCGACATCCAGGGGTGGCGGTGTTCGTCGCGGACCACGGCGACGATGCGGCTCGGGCCCGCCTCGGTCAGGGCCGCGTGGCCCGCGTCCTCGCCGGTGAAGGTGCCGGTGCGGGTGCCGGGGAGGAGGCGTACCAGTTCGGCTGCCACGCCCCACGGGGTCTCGTCGCCGACGGCGAAGTTCGCCACCGGAGTGAAGGCGGCCACGTACGGGGGTTCCCGGAGGGGTTCATAGGGCTCGGAGTGCGTTGCCTTCAGGGCGCGGCGGGCCGCTGTGAGGCCCACGTCCGTGGCGGCCGTGTCGGAGGGCTGCGGTGCCGAGGCCGTCCAGCGGGACAGGGTCCGGACGCGTTCCGCCGCGTCCGCCAGGCGTTCTTCCGGGAGTTCGCCGGTGCGGACGGCATTGATCAGGGCGTCGCGCAGGCTGCGTACCGTCTCGTCGTCCGCGAGGCCGCCGCCCACGCAGATCGCGTCGGCGCCGGCGGCGATGGCGAGGACGCTGCCGCGTTCGATGCCGTAGGTGCCCGCGATGGCCTGCATCTCCATGCCGTCGGTGACGATCAGGCCGGTGTAGCCGAGTTCGCCGCGGAGGAGGTCGGTGAGGACGGGGTGGGAAAGGGTGGCCGGGTGGTCGGGGTCGAGGGAGGGGATCAGGATGTGGGCGCTCATCACTGCCCTGGTGCCGGCTGCGATCGCGGCACGGAAAGGGGCGAGTTCGCGGTCGAGCACGACCGAGCGGCTCGCGTCGATGCGGGGGAGGGCGTGGTGGGAGTCGACCGCTGTGTCGCCGTGGCCCGGGAAGTGCTTTGTGCAGGCGGCGACGCCCGCGCTCTGGAGACCGGTGACGTAGGCGGCGGTGTGACGGGCGACCAGCTCCGGGTCGGCGCCGAAGGAGCGGACGCCGATGACGGGGTTGGCGGGGTTGGAGTTGACGTCGGCGGAGGGGGCCCAGTTGAGGTTGACCCCGCAGACGCGGAGGCGGTGGCCGAGTTCGTGTGCCACCTCCCGGGTCAGCTGGACGTCGTCGATCGCGCCGAGGGCGTGGTTGCCGGGGAAGGAGGAGCCGGAGCGGACCTCCAGGCGGGTGACGTCGCCGCCCTCCTCGTCGATCGCGACCAGGACTTCGTCGCGTTCGGCGCGCAACTGGGCGGTGAGGGCGGCCAGTTGGGCGGGGGAAGCGATGTTGCGGCCGAACAGGCCCACGGAGGCGAGGCCTTCGCCGAGGCGGCGCAGCAGCCAGTCGGGGGCGGTGGTGCCGGGGAAGCCGGGCTGGAGAACCGTGAGCGCGTCGCGGGTCAGGGTGTCGGGGCGGCGGGCGAGTGTCGTCATCGGGTGGGGTTATCCCTTCACGGCGCCCGCGGTCAGGCCCGCGGCCATCTTGCGCTGGACGAGGAGGAAGAGGACGACGATCGGCACGGCCATCATCGTGGAACCGGCCATCATCGGGGCGTACTCGGTGCCGTGCTTGGTGGTGAAGTTGCCGAGCCAGACGGTGGCGGTCTGGTTCTTCTGGCTCATCAGCATCAGGGCGTAGAGGTACTCGTTCCAGGCCTGGATGAAGCCGTAGACCGAGGTGGCGACCAGGCCGGGGGCCAGGAGGGGGAAGACCACGCGGAGGAAGGCGGTGGTGCGGGAGCAGCCGTCGACCATCGCGGCCTCCTCCAGCTCCTTCGGGATGTTGACGATGAAGCCGCGCAGGGTCCACACCGTGAACGGAAGGATGAAGGTGAGGTAGGTGATGATCAGGCCGGTCAGCCGGTCGTACTGGCCGAGGTCGTTGAGAAGCAGGAACACGGGGATGATCATCGCGACCAGGGGGACCATCTGCACGGCCAAAATGCCGACGATGACGATCTTCCGGCCGCGGAAGGCGAAACGCGAGATGGCGAGGGCCGCCAGCATGCCGACGATGATGCCGATCACGACGACCGTGAGGGACACGATGAGGCTGCGGCCGACCGGGCCCCAGAAGTCGGCGATGTTCAGCGCGCGGCGGAAGTTGTCGAGGGTGAAGCCGGTCGGGAGCAGGCTCGGGTCGGGGTCGATCGCGTCCTTCGCCGGTTTGATCGCCGTGTTCAGCATCCAGTAGACCGGGAAGCCGGCGGTCAGGAAGACGAACAGGCCCAGCAGGTTCCAGCCGGCCTTCGACTTCCGGGGCTTCCGGGGCAGGGCAGGGGCTGCCGCGCTCACGCTGGTCATGCTGGTCATTCGACGTCTCCGATCTTCAGCATCTGGCGCATGTAGACCCCGATCACTCCGAGCAGCAACAGCACGGTCAGCAGTGCGATCGCCGAGCCCTGCGCGTAGTCGTTGATCATGAACGCCTTGTCGTACGAGTACGTGGTGAGCAGTTGGAACTCGGCCTCGGGGTGGCCGCCCCGCATCACGAACACCTGGGGGAAGACGCCCATGTCCCAGATCACGGACAGGGTCGTGAGCATCACGATGATCGGCTTGAGGATGGGGAGGGTGACGTATCGGAAGACGCCCCAGGCGCCCGCGCCGTCGAGCCGGGCCGCCTCCTCCAGTTCCTTCGGGACCTGGGTCAGGCCCGCGCCGAGCGTGATGACGACGAACGGCACCGCGCCCCAGACCACGAGCAGCATGATCACGGCCAGGCCCTGCGGTCCGCTCGCGAACCAGTTGTGGCCGATCATCTCGACGCCCGGCAGCTTGCTCAGCAGCGCGTTGATGATTCCGTAGTCGGAGTCGAACAGCCACTTGAAGACAGTGGTCGCCACGATGATGGGCATGCCCCAACTGGCCACCAGGACAATGTTGATGAGCGTCTTCATCCAGCCGCTCACCCGCTGGAGCAGCAGGGCGATCAGCATGCCGATGACCATCGTGAAGACGACGCAGCCGACGGCGAAGACGATCGTGCGGACGACGACGTCCCAGAACTCGCTGTCGCCGAGCACAGTACTGAAGTTGTCGAAGCCCACCGACTCGGCGGGCTGGAAGCCCCACAGCTGGGACTGCCCGAACTTCTGGAAGGACAGGGTGACCAGACGGACGAGGGGATAGCCGAGGACCAGCGCGAGGATCAGCAGACAGGGGGCCAGCAGGGCCCACGGAATCGCGGCGGCGCCCTTGGCCGTCCGCTTTCTCCGTGGGGTGTCCGGGCCGCCGGTCTGCGGTGATGGTGGCGCCTGCCGTGTCGACGGCGGCAGTTTGGCAGGGGTGGTCGTATCAGCGGCAGTCATCCGCGCGCTCCTCAGCGGTCCCTCAGGTCGTACGGTCGTGGCGGTCGTTGCGGTCGTCCAGGTCCTGCGTGTGTCGAGCAGGTTCTGCCTGTGTCAGCAGGTCCTGCGTGTGGCGAGCAGGTCCTGCGTACGGCGAGCGAGCGGGGCCCTCCCGAGACAGGGCCCCGCCTCGGCTCACTTGACGTTGATGACCTTGTCGATCGCCGCGTCCGCTTCCTTCGCGGCCTCCTCGACCGTCTTCTTGCCGGTGCCGATGCTCTGGAGCATCGTCTGGAGGATCTGGGCCTTCTCGACCTGGCCCCAGCCCGGTGCCATCGGCACGAACCAGTTGGACTCGGCCGCCGTGGCCGGGACCGCCGTCGCCGGGTCGTTCTTCAGGGTGGCGAGGTCGGTCTTGTTGTTGGGCAGGTTGCCCTTGGCCATCAGGCCCTTCTGGCCGCTCGCGCCGGTGTAGGCGTCGATCCACTCGGCGGCGACCGTCTGGGCGTCCGACTTCACCGGGACGGCGAGGTCCGAACCGCCCAGGAACACCGGCATGTTCTTGCCGGACGGGCCGGGCATGACGAAGTTCTCCAGGTTGCCCTTGAGCTTGCCGGTCTTGTCGTTCTCCGGCGCCTCGGCGGTCGCACCCTCCCAGGCGGCGGCGAAGATCATGCTGGTCTTGCCCTGGCCGTAGACGATGTAGCGGTCGGACTCGTCCTTGGTCTTGTCACCGTGCATGTACTTGTCGATGACGTTCTTGAACTCCGTGAGGCCCTTGACGGAGTCCGGCGAGGAGAGGTTCGCCTTCCATTCGCCGCCCGACTCCTCGGCGATCGAGCCGCCGGCGTCGTAGACGAAGGACATGGCGGCGTACCAGTCGCGGGTGGGCTGGTACCAGGCGTTGTACTTGTCGCCCTCCTTCTCCTGGATCTTGTCCAGGGCGGAGGTGAGTTCGGCGTACGTCGTCGGCACCGACTTGACGCCGACCGAAGCGGCCACGTCCTTGCGCCAGTTGGCGACACGGCCACCGGCGTAGTAGGGGACGCCGTACGTCTTGCCGTCGTAGGTGACGGAGGCCTTGAGGCCGTCGAGCCAGGCGGCCGAGTTCTCGAACTTCGCCGGGTCGACGGGGGCGAAGGCGCCCTTGACCATGTAGCTGAGCATCTCGGTGTTGCCCATCTCGACCACGTCGGGCGCCTTGTCGGTGGCGAGGACGGCGTCGAGCTTGGCGTTCTTGTCGGGCCAGCCGTAGTACTCGTGGTTGATCTTGATGCCGGGGTGCTTCTTCGTCAGCGCGGCATCGGCGGCCTTCACCAGCTCGGGCCAGTTGTTCTGCGCGTCCACGGTCAGCCAGACGGTCAGTTCCTTGGCGTCGGCGCCGGTGTTGTCCGAGCTTCCGCCGTCACTGTCCCCGCATGCCGCGATGGAGACCATCATGCCCGCGATACCGATCGCGGCTATCAGCTTGCGCTTCACGCCACCCTCCTCAGGGACCTGGACCAATGGTGTAGACCAGTAGGCGGAGCTTGGCTCAGACCAAACAACGTGTCAAGGGTGCGGGAACGCCTTTGACCAGCCGTTATGCGACCTACATATGCAGGAACCTTTAAGTAAGAAGGTGGCGGAAATACCCTGCACACGCGTCCGGTTCGAGGTAGACCACTCCGAGGGAACAGTGGGACGCGATGTGCGCATGGGTTTCCGTACGGTGGACTAGACCAGCGAGGGGCGTGAAGGTATACAGAGGGGATCACGGAGCGCGCGCGGGTCCGACGAGACCATTCACAGGTCAATCGGGGCGTGAGCCGTGCCACGATGTGGACGTGGACCGGCGGGACGCCGGCCCTAGCGGCACCAGGAGCCGGGAAGGCGGAGCATGAGCACCGACGTGAGCAGTGCGGAGAACGAGGGTGGGGCTACCGTCCGTACCGCGCGCGTGCCCAAGTACTACCGTCTGAAGAAGCATCTGCTCGACATGACGGAGACCCAGGCACCCGGCACGCCGGTCCCGCCCGAGCGCACGCTGGCGGCGGAGTTCGACACCTCCCGTACGACCGTCCGCCAGGCCCTTCAGGAACTGGTCGTCGAGGGCCGGCTCGAACGCATCCAGGGCAAGGGCACGTTCGTCGCCAAGCCGAAGGTCTCGCAGGCGCTGCAGCTCACCTCGTACACCGAGGACATGCGTGCCCAGGGCCTCGAACCCACCTCTCAGCTCCTCGACATCGGCTACATCACCGCCGACGACACCCTCGCCCAGCTGCTCGACATCACGGCGGGCGGGCGGGTTCTTCGTATCGAGCGGCTGCGGATGGCCAACGGCGAGCCGATGGCCATAGAGACCACCCACCTGTCGGCGAAGCGGTTTCCGGCGTTGCGCCGGTCGCTCGTGAAGTACACGTCCCTGTACACGGCTCTCGCCGAGGTGTACGACGTGCATCTCGCGGAGGCGGAGGAGACGATCGAGACGTCTCTCGCCACTCCTCGTGAGGCGGGGTTGCTCGGTACGGATGTGGGGTTGCCGATGCTG
>Ga0307513_10005124_pt1 | contig 17345 bp, 13 predicted proteins | sample 15_EM_MG_FD_202174 | JGI IMG/M metagenome (GOLD analysis project Ga0307513, IMG submission 202174) | Populus trichocarpa ectomycorrhiza microbial communities from riparian zone in the Pacific Northwest, United States - 15_EM | ecosystem: Host-associated > Plants > Roots > Unclassified | place... | reverse complement strand
CCCCCAAAATGTGGAGAAAATGGAATACCTACATCCGAACGGGGCATTAAAGGATATTATGAACATAGCTCACCAAGCGATCACCCATTACCCTTCCCTCCGGCTGTGACTAATTTATTATTGACAAACAAGTACCAGGCACGCCCCGCCCATGGCTATCCCAGACCCGCCTACCTCTCCACCCGGTGCGCGTCGCTGGGACCCAGCCGTAGCTGTTCATTCTGGGTAAGATGAACGGGTTACCAGATGGAAGGGGCATGCGCACAGATAAGGGCGATGTTGAGAACACGGGTGAAAACAGGGATAGGTAGTAGAGGTGGGTAGCTGTAAAGCAGGAAGGGGGCAGGGTGGAGGATGGGGGAACAACTGGGGGTCTTGTTTCTGCTGCATAATTACGGGTTCGATTAGTAAAATGTTAAGCAATGGAGTTGGTGTGAGACTCCGGTTTGAGTGATTGGATGTGATAGTATGTGTGGGGTAAGTAACTTGACGCTGGGAGGTGTACACAGAGACTGCGCGAAAAAAACATGTCATTATATCATAGTTGTATCATATATTGCTGCTCACAAGGGAAATTCTCCACCAGAGAAGAAGAGGAAAAAAATATCTTGTATTACCAAACACCACCCACAAAACTCCGCTCATTTGGCAAACATCAGCTAAATCTAGAATACAGAGAATGCATCAATTCCACTAGGTGAACAAAAATAAAGTCAATAACTGGATGAAATTCCCAAGCTCCAAACTGTTATAAAGTAACTTTTATCGCTGTATTTTTCCCACGTCCCTTTCCTATGTCCTGCCAAAACCGCCATCTAATATACTACCAGAACGCAGTCAGAATAGAACGTACTCGTGTCCTCATCTCGGCTTCTATATACAAAATGTATATGATGAGGTCAACCACTCGTAACCAGATCCAGAGCTCACCCTTCTGATCATATACACTAGCGCTTCAACTTTCCACTTTGTCCAACTTGGTCTAAACCACATGTTTTTCTTTTCTCTAGTCATCCATGTCATACGTATAGAACCTTCGCGAAAATTCTAACACAAACTATCGGATGACTCTCCTAATTCTGCGCATTTTAAGAGTCTCTTGTTGCCCCCATCACTCCATTCCCATTCCGACCGGCCCCACGGCCTCTGCCACCACCCCTACCCCTCCTTTCATGCTTTGGAGGACTTTAGATTTGCTGGTAGGGGAACAGTCATACAGTCATCAGCAGAGGACCCAGGCCTTTGCCAGATCATTTGAGGGGGCACCGTGGGGTGGGAGATATGCTGTCCTTCTACAGCTGGTACGCCATGGAGGGGGTGTGTATCCCTTGTGACGACTGGTTTTTTTCGAGGTCCCGGTAGAGGACTGTGATTCTTACTGTTGGATCTGATTTCCTCCGTGACTGAACCCTGTCATTCCACCAGGGGGGCACACTTGTCGCCTGGATAAAGCGGCCACGCAGGGAGGCCGATGTGATAAATCTAGTTCAATAATGTGAATGCGTCACACCATATTCGATGGGGATAATGTTGAACGTGGATCCTTCAGCAGTGCTCACCATTTGCATATATTCCTATGTAAGTGGGATTAGGAACCTTATCGCCCCAATCTGTTACACACGAAGCCTTCGAAAGACCTCTCCCAACCATTAGCTTCATACTGATCTCTGACATCAACCCTGCAGATCTAGTGAGACATCATCAAAACCTCGATTCTTCGCTCATGAAATACGAGCTATCATCAATAGGCAAACAATCATGGCATCCACCGTTGTGCAGTCAGTATTCAGCATACTAGTTAACCACAACCTCGGTGCTTGAGCTTTCACCATAGATGAGATTCGGCTGCAAAGTAGGCAATGGTAACTATGCGGGAGACACTGAGGAAAGAATAGCAAGCGCAGGAAGTATGCTGTGGAGAAAAGGTCTCATCTTAGGAAGGATATAAGAAAGCCCCTTCTTTCCTTTGTTCATTTGTTTTCTGTCACTTGGAACCATCCTATTGTTGAGCAGGTAACGTAATTTACAGGGATGTGGCTCACCTCAAGGATCAGGCTCACCCATAGCAACCATTTGAAAATCATATCTACATTTGATTATCACAACAAATAATTGAGATACTATCCTGAGAATCAAGCCACAGGTACTTTGAAATATAGAGAATCTGAAAATCTAGTTTTTATTTTCTGGTGATAAACTGTTATTCTGATATAGTGGTTTAAAGATTGCCTATTTTATATATAAAGTGTGGTTTTTTATAAGCATAAAGAAATTGAAACCCCTGGAAGAATTACATAATAAACTAGATAGAAGGATAGTATAAGTCTTAGATACCCAGAATAACAAGGTTCCAATTTTCTTGATAATCATTTTTGAAAGCCACAGTGATTAAAAAAGAGGTAGAAAATACATTCAAATTACAAACAAATTGGATCAATTTTACCATGTAATATCTATATACATAGTTGGCCTATGAACTCAATATCTTGGAATAACCTTTATGCTAACATCTGAAGTTAGTATATGAAGTTTGAAGTCAGATAAATACCACGTTCTATATTTCATAAACATTCTTAAAGATGATTGCTATTCAACAAAAAACCTGTATGTTAATTATGAACTAAGTGAAATCAAATCCTTGGGCTAACTACAAGTCAACTACCAATAAGATCAGGTTTAGTAGACTAGAGTAGACAGTATGGGGCATAGTTTGGAGTGTATATTAATTATAATAAGTCGTATAGAGAGAATTATTGATTGTAACTAGAAGCCATTAATATAGAATCTAATCAACAGCTATTATTGAACCTTGCTCTAAATACTGCTGCTAGACTCCCTGGAACCTGTAACTTAGTCTAGTGACTTGGTGTTTGTTTAAATATGTTATTGGAGCAAAATAAATATATGATAAGAATTTATTCGAACCATTTGATTAGTTTGATAATAATCAATGCCCAAAGTATGTAAAGCTTCTTGATTTACCCTCAAAATTTATATACCATCTTAGGATATGATAGTCAAAGGGATTCCCAAATATTGAGTTTATTGGCCAACTATGTATATAGATATTACATGGTAAAATTGATCCAATTTGTATGTAATTTGCATGTATTTTCTACCTCTTTTTTAATCACTATGGCTTTCAAAAATGATTATCAAGAAAATTAAAACCTCATTATTCTGAATATTCAAGACTTACACTATTCTTCTATTTATTTTATTATGTAATTCTTCCAGGGGTTTCAATTTCTTTCTGCTTATGAAAAATGACACTTAGTATAAAAGATAGGCAATCTTTAAACCACTATATCAGAAGAACAATCTATCACCAGAAAGTAAATATTAGATTTTCAGATTCTCTATATTTCAAAGTACCTGTAGGGTAATTCTCAGGATGGTATCTCAGTTATAGGTTGTGATAATCAAATGTAGATTTGATTTTCCAAGTGTTCCTTTGGGCGAGCCGGATCCCTGTGGTGAGCCACATCCCTGTGAATTACGTTATTCAACAGGCAACGAGAGTCATCTTGTATGTAAGTGAGGCCTGTGTTTCTTCACTCAGGACTGGACACGTACTATCTCTTCAGATATTATGGAACTGGCTTGCTTGTCTTGAATAATACTATCTCATCAGATTGTTAGCAGGATGGATTGTCTTGCTTGATAGAACTATCACTACTGTTCTATGTGTAATGGCCCATCATTGAGACAATCAAAATAGTTTCTGGATTCTTAGGTTGTAGGTTCTCGTAGAGAAGCAGAGCTTGTCGAGAGAGAGACAATAATTGTATGGCAACTTAGGTATAGAAAAGTACTTAGATAATCGAGTAAAGATCCTAGCTCTTGATTGGAACCAAGCTGCCTATATTGGCATATTCCCACAACCGTCACACTGGGGACCCATCCTTTGGCGTCAACTGACAGCTATAACTAGTAGTGAGTCATAGTATGAAATGCATCAGCTGACTCTCTTGAGCCGACTGCGTAACATCTTTTAACCAATTAAAACTCATAAAACTAAACGTGTGCTCCAATGAGTCACTTGTGTGAAACCTAGGACTCATAATCTCAGTCATGTGCAAAAGTCATTATATTATCTGACATCACAATTGTGAGTTATAAAACAATCAACCAAGCATAATAGAATAATTACTAGCAAGTGTGTAGTCATGTGAGATCCTATCAGTCAAGTGACATCAGTGCATGAAACCAACATACGTTATAACAACTAAGTATTAGTCATGTAAAATGTGCCTTGCTTAGTCACGATTTGTGACAGTTAAACATGTTCGTACTTATGTTTCTTACATAGTTTTCCCTATATTTGTTTCACACATATCGGTGCACACTTTTGAATAAATATGTCGCTACCCCCCACCTGTTTTGGAATAATTAAGAACCAGAACTCCCACCAAATCTGCTTTATACTCCTCAACCAGCTTGTCTCGCAACCCCCACTCACTTCACCATCATTATCCACATCAAATATATTATACCCCTGGCGTTCAGATGTTGAAAAACTGGTCTAGTTACCTGCAGGTTTGTTCCACTAGCTCAGTACTGGTGGTGGAAACACTTCTAGGCAGCACCCCTATTTCCATTAGCCTATTATAGGCAATGGAATGATCATAACTGCAATAAGTTAATTAGTATCCAGGCATGCAACTCGTTTCCCTCAAATCTGAACTTTGTACAGAATGGGCTCCTACTCTCTACAGAGATACACTGGCAGGAGACATTTGATTTTTACTCTTTCTAGATAAATCAAAATGCATAAACACTTCCATCGTCCTGGGGTTGTGGCTAATAATTGTATAGGACAACTATAAGATGATATATATTACTCCGGAAGCTGAATATTATGAGATTGGTGATCACCACACAAATGCCAAATATATCAACAATCCATGTGGTCCCCATAGCGACCTGCTATCTGGGAATTTTCCTATGGCTGATCTCTCTCTTATGAAAAGGAATTAAGTGCTCTCTGCTGCAGAGTGACCGCTTCTACACTCACCTGTATCAATAGTGTCATGAAGTAAAGAAGTTATGGAGTGCGAATAATATCTTATATGAAGGGGGAATATTGTCTGTAGTGAAGGGGCAACAGGTTAAAAGCTGTTCAGTAGGTTTGTGATAATAGTGAATTGGTGCCTGAGCAAAAGGCAGGCCACAAAGTGAGGTTTCTTGAGTATTGTCACAAATTCTGACTTAGCCAATTTGTTTTCATATGACTAAGCAGGTATTTGTGATCCCCTGTTTATGTTTTACGCTATGCAGTCATTTGACTGGTAGTTGTCACATGACTGCCGACTGGCGAGTCATTGTTATATTATGATTGGTTGATTGTTTCATGACTCATGATTGTCATGTGATATGATTTAAGGACTTTCGCACATGACTCAGATTATGAGCCATGGGTTTCACGGATGTGAGTTACATGAGCACATGATTTGTTTTATGAGTTTTGATTGGTTAAAGGATATAAGTAATTGACTCAGGCGAGTCAGCCGATGGATTTCACGCTATGACTCACTATGAGTTATAGAGGTTTATGTAGCACGAGGTGATGAGTCACCAAGGTTAGGGTTGAGGGAAGATGCCTATAAATTGGGCTTGGTTCTGACTAAAACATAGGCATACTCCTCCGCGCCCTCTATTTTCCTGCCCCTACTTCTCATAACACCTTGTCGTATAGTGCACGATCCTGTCCTCCCCCTCATTCTCGCACCTCACTTAGGCTTCGCGTCCCTGAGCACCCCCACCATGGCCCAGCCTGGTTCGTACGACTCGTTTACGCCAATGGAGGACCTCCCCTCTGCGACTGCTTCTGTGGCAGACATCGAACCTGAAGACCGTCACCTTCATCACTTCTTCCTAAAGACAAGGCAGCTCACTGGCCTCACGGCTGAGCAGCTCCCCGTACCCTCCCTTGGCGAGATAGGAGACGTCTCCCTTGCCGATAGCACAATCCTTCCCCTCCTGGGTTCCTTGGTCCATACCATGTCCGTGATGGGTAAGGAGATGGAGGAGCTCCGTCTCCAGACAAGCGACCTCGAGTCTTGTGTCGCCAATTCCCTCCCTGAAGGTGTGGACCACTCCACACAACTAAACCAAATCCAGTCTAGCCTACGTGACGTGTCACATAGGGTGGCACACCTCCCACCCACACAGGTCCCTGCACCACCCCCACCCCAAACATCTCGCCCCCACCCCTCGGCTATCCCAGCCCCATCACGCCCCTCCGCCAGGGGTGCTCCCTAACGACCATCCAAGGAACCCACGCAGTCCTATGCAGCAATTGTTGGTGGTACCAGTGAGTTCGATAAGGTGGCCCGAGAAGTGCTAGCCGCCAAGAACAACAACAATAGCAACACCATCAGAAGGAAGAAGAACTCTCCTACCAGCACCTCGCCAACAAAAGTCTCAGCGGCCGCCAAGGAAGCCTCTCCCCCGAGGGCTCCCCCCCCACTTGCCATTGCTGCCAGGAGATTCTTTGCCCCTCGCCCTTCCCCTGCTCCTCACCCGGACGCTGCCCACATAAAGGCAGACCTGCCAGACTGGGCCGCTTCCGTGCTCTGTGAAGCAAACTGCTCTCTCCTGCGCTCTCTCAAAGCCATTGTTAACGACAGAGGCTCCGTCCCTCTCATTGTAGTAGCCACATCGGTCCCTGCTGCCTCCTATGCCCCATACTTCGAGGCCCTAACCACCAAACTCAACCAATCTTTGCCCGTTGGGTCAAACCCCTGGCTTCCCTTCAGACTCGCTCCTACCTCCGTCCAGCTTGGTATCCATTCGCTACCGGTGGACTACATGCCCCGTCAGGATGAGGTCTTGTTCAGCCACCACTCCGACGCGATTAGTGTTCGTTACAGGGCCTGGCGGGGCGGGTTTTCAATCGCCAGACCCCGCCCATACACGGGGCCGCAGGGGGTATGTTTCGGGTAATCCCCGCCCTGCCCCCGTCAGGGGCCCACCCGCACTCATTCCCTGGACGGGCCCCGTTTGTTAGCATCTATTTTTAATGGGGACACGTCTGGGGTATGGGTGGGGCGGGGGCCTGAGCGGGGACAGGGGCAGGGAATGCCGAAAAAGACACCCCGCCCCGGGCTGTTGAGTGGTGCGGGGCGGGGAAAAGGGCCGGGGGCCAGCATTCTTTGGGGCCCTGTGCGCCCCGTAACGAAGTCTAGACTCGATACTTAACTCCAAGGATGTTACCATCTCTGTTGCCCGCTTGCTCAACCCAAACCGTCAGTCCCGTATGGAAAAACGTGCCTATTCAGTGGTTGTCAACGTCGAGCCTGATTCCGTCCAAGCTATGCTCCCGTCCATCTACCTATTCGGCAACTCCAGGACTGTTGAAAAAGCCTACTCGTGCTCTCCCCTCACCCAGTGCCAGAAGTGTTGGTAGTATGGTCACGTCAAACCGCTATGTAAAGCGGAGACTCCTACATGCCCACTGTGCTCCCTCCAACACACCAAGGCCGAGCATCACTGCCCCAACCCCTCATGCCCCAGCGGGGGAAACCTTAAAGCGATACTTGGGTGCTGCCTCGCCTCCCCAGCCAGATGGTCCAACTGTGGCGAAGCGCACTCGGCCAGGAGCCGGCACTGCACCGAACGACCCCCTCTCCTGCCCCGCTGTCGAAGAGAACCAAACTGTCCTAGACGCCGACCAGATGGACGTCCACCAAGATGCCCCACAGGCTGTTCCCAACCGCCCTACAGCCCCGGGATCCAACACCCCCCCCCAAAGCCTCCTCCTGCCGTTCCAGGATAAAACCCCAAGAGCCACTCGTACTACAACAGCAGCCCCCCCCGCCATGACAAGATCAGCCTGCAAGGGCGGCCCCCCCCCCCCTGAGGGGGAGGCCAGCCCCTCACCTGCCACTCGGCACTCAGCAGGCTCAGCCTGGTAAGATGTCATACACCCGCGCATCTTTGCCGCCAGGATTGGGCCCTGGACACACTCTCTCCATTGTACAACACAACTGCCTCGGGAGCTGGGATGTGTTGCTTTCCTTATGTAATTTGTTTGCTTCAGCCAAAAACCTTCCTTTGATTGGTTGCCTTCAAGACCCTCCAGTCTGGAGGAACCGACTGCCCTCTTATTCAGGCTTTACTTCTTTTGCCCCATCAGCCACCGTGCGCCGCTCCCGGGTGGCCTTTTATGTTTTCAGGTTACTCATCGATATGACCACCATCACTCCTATGTTTACGGGCAGATCAGATATGGCTACCCTCGAGATTACCGCTCCTTCCATCTTCGGCACGACAGTGGAGAGGATCCATATTATCAACTGCTACAGTGTGTGGGGAAAGACCATTACGGAAAGAACAATCGCACCCACGCCGGCCCTCCCTCCCCCTTCCTTCCCTACACTAGTAGTAGCGCATTTCAACCTGCACCACCCGTCCGCTGACCCCCTTTGAAAACACAACTCCTCTGAACTCAAGGCTTCCTTCCCGTACTTCGCAAGGGCCGCCGAGTATCGATATACTCTTCTAAACATCCCGGTGGTACATACACGCTTCCCGCTTCAAGGATCCTCCAGGTCCTCAGGTCTAGACCTCGCATTGGTGTCCGCTGCCCTGGTGCCTTTCTTGCAAGAATGGGCTACGGACCTCCGCTCCACTGGGTCTGACGATGTTCCTATCTCGATAAGGCTGCTACACCCAATTACCTCCCCGCCGCCAGAGGCCCTGAACTTGGTCAGGACGGACTGTCCCAACCTCGACCCTCAGCTTAAAGAAACCAAGATCTCCCCCCTCCGGCCCTCCCCACTAAACAGGCCTTCGAAGAATGGTTTCATCTCCATCTGGGCACGCTAATCGAACTCCTCAAAACCTACACCCCCTCCTGCCATCCGTCCATCAGGGTGAAACCGTGGTGGTCCCCGCTATTAAAGACAGTCCGGAAAGAGTTCTATTCATCCTCTCGGAAGGCCTGCACCTCGGATGACCCACAAGACAGGGTAATAGCCAAGCTCTCCAAACAAGGATACTGCAAGGCAATCAAGGCTGCCAAGGCCGATCATTGGAAATCCTTCCTGGCGGACGCCACGCCACGTACCATATGGAGTGCAAAGAAGTTCGCTGTGGGGAGAGTCGCTCCTAGGTTCCCTAACCTGCCTGACCCCACCTCCCCCGAAGAGGTCAACCAAGCCCTGCTCCGACACTTCCTTCCCCCGAAGCCCCTCCCTATCGTTCCGTCTATCCTGAGACCCTATAAAGGTTGCGAACCTCTCCTCCCTGGGGAGATAACGTCCGCCCTTCGAAAGTGCTCCTTCTCCTCCGCGCCTGGGCCAGACACGATCCCTTACTCTGTCTGGAAAAGAGTCCACCTCACAGCCCCACGGCTGCTCCCGGACCTTTTAGGTCCCCTCCTGAAGTTCGGATATCACCCGGTCTCGATGAAGAAGGCCAATGGCATAGTGCTGGACAAGCCTGGCAAACCCTCCTATGACTCAACTAGTTCGTTTAGAGTCATCGTCCTACTACAGACTGTCTCCAAGATTCTTGAGAGAGGGGTCGCCTCCCGCCTCTCCCTGACTGCCAGGATACTGAAGCTTGTTCACAACAACCAGTGTAGCTCCCTCCCCGCCCTTTCATCATTTGACGCAGCACTCTCCTTGGTAGACACAGTCAGGACTCTTCAACGCCCTGGGCTCAGAGTCTCCACCCTTTTCCTGGACATTAAAGACGGGTGTGATAACGTTAATGCCTCCAGCCTTTGCTCATCCCTCAAAAAAGCAGGGGTTCCCCACTACATGGTATCCTAGATCGGCTCGTTCCTCTCTCAGAGGACCTGCCGCCTGTTGTTTCAAGCATCCCCTAAACCTTTCTCCGCTGTCCAAGGGGGCACTCCGCAAGGCTCCCCGATTTCTCTTCTACTATTCGTCATATATGTGGCGACTGTACACATTCAGATCCCGAGAGGCCTGTCCCTATCATACATCGATGACTTTGCTCTGTCAGCGGCGTCCACAGCTTACAGGACGAACATCAGAACACTACAAAGGGCGTTCAGGTGAATAAGGGCCCGAGCAAGTGCTCCAGAAGTAGCCTTTAGTGTCCCCTAAACTGAACTCATTCATTCGAGGACCCCACTCCAGAGGGATCCCCCTATCCCCAGCCCCTCCCTCAATATGCCTGGATCGCCAGTTATTCCCCCCTCTCCACTGCGTCAGGTGGCTCGGGTACTGGTTCACACCCAACCTGGCATCGTCGGCACACTTCTCCAAGAGACTTCGACTGGCACAAGGGGCCTTTGCTACTGTCAAAGGACTCTCACTGCCTGGCTCGAGCCTCTCCCCCCATCTTGCATATCGCCTAGCGATATCCCGCTCTTCCCCACCCTCCTGTATGGTGCCGACCTTAGGGTCCCCGCATGGGAATGCTAACAAAGATGGACGGCTACTGGCTCAAAGTCCAACGTTGGGTTTCACACTACTTCAGATCAACCCCAATACCTGTCCTAGCAGCGGAAGCCTGTATTCCTGCTCTGTCGGCCATTGTCCCGCACAAGCGACGTATCGCTGGCCTCAGACTACTCTGCGCCCTCCCCACAGTCAACCCTGCAGCTGGCCGTCTCTGCCCAACCTTCCCCTCCCTACTTAAGAATAGGGCTCCAGACTCGTACAGGCGACTCTGCACCCGTCTCCCCCCCAACGTGATCCCCCTCTCGTGGAGGACCAGTCGCCCGCACTCGAAAGTCAGATCCCATCTCCCAGTGTACGAGCTTGCCAACCTAGCGAGTCCTATACTTGGGACCCTGTCCTTTGCCCCCCTAGCGAGGGCCAACCTCCTCCCGGAAGCCGCTCACTCCCGCCGCACGACACCATGACAAATCCGTACAGAGCCCTCAAAGGACGAACAAGACTCCTACTCCTAGAAGAATGGAGGCGGCTTGCGCCGCCTCCCTCATACAACACCTTCCCATTGTCATTGACCCCCCACCCGTTTATGAGATTGGGCAAGTTCATGGCCGGTCGTATCCACCAGATGAGAGCCCAGAAGAGCTACCTTGCAGCCCACCCGTCATTGTCCAGGGCAGCAGAGCCCAGACTCTGCCCTAGATGCGGTGAAGAGGAAGAAACCTTTAGCCATGCTATACTCCGCTGCCAGTCAACATCCTACCCCAGGGAACGCCTCCTCCAAGGCCTCTCTGACGTGGGCCCTGACTCCCCCCTCTGGTCCGACAAAGAACTCCTGCTAGCCCTGGCCGCCGTCATACGGGCCACGGGCACCAACTACCTGCTTTTCATGTTCCCCTCCCTCTCCTCGTCGCCTGCCTCGATGGTCTTCCCCTCCTCCCCACCCAGCATCTCGAAAGGGCTGCTCTCCTCGTCGCCTCCACGCCCCGTTTAAGGTCTTCTCATGTCATGGGTTTATTTTTCCGCACCCAAGTGAGCTGTTGTTATGATTTCTCATGATTATCCTGTTATTTGTTAGCCGTGTGTTGGCGATGTGTGTACACGACTTGGAGATGATTTTATAATTTTCGTTTGTTTTTTGGTTGACTGAGAATAAGGTTTTCTTACGCCATAGCTAGCGCTGCATGCGAGTTCTTGTTCCTTAACAATGAATACATGATATGAAAAAAAAAAAGAAAAAAAACAAAACATAAAAACTGACCAAAACATAGGATTCCTCGCAGTCATGGTATTGCACTCCCTCTGGGCCCGCCGCCAATGGCTTGGATTGACTGCTATAATCACGCCGGGCCATTGACTTTGGTTCGGTGTTGGCCCACAAGTTTTGTGATTTTCTCGTATGCTCCATGAGACTATCCCGCCCCCGGGCCCCGAAAGGGCTTTAGCGAAGTTGTCGTTCTTTTTGTTTTGGGGAGCCTGCGGAATGTTGTGAGTCTTTCTCCTGTACGTCTCTATGAATTCTCTCCTTACTTGTTTGGGGTATTATATCCTACATGCTAGGCGAGGGGGGTTTTTGCCTATGGATTCGGGGTGTTTGATTTTTCCCATAAAGAGGTGAAGCAGGCGGTGGTTTTGTATTTATAGGTTTTGTTCTCTCCATAGCTCGTGCTGTATGAGGCTTTTTGTACCTAGAAACACTGCACGCATGACGTAGAAAAAGAAAAAAAAGTGAAAAAAATGAAAGAAATGACCAAGAGATGGGATCTTCACGAAACCATCTAACTAATACAACACTTAGATAGAGTTTGTTATGGGCCGGACGGGGCCCCGCCAAACGTGAGCCACAGGCCCTTTTCCCCGCCCCGCCCGCGTGCCACTCAACGGCCTGGGGCTCCGTGTCTTTTTTGACCTTCCCTGCCTCAGTCCCCGCTCATGCCCCTGCCCCACCCATACCTAAGATGGGTCCCCGTCAAAAGTAGATGGTAACAAATGGGGCCCTATCCAGGGAATGACTGCGGGTGGGCCACGGAGGGGGGCGGGGCGGGAATTACCCGAAAAAAACCATCCCGGGGCTGTGTAAGGGCGGGGTCACGTGATGGAAAACCTGCCCCGCCCCCCCGCATGAGCAAAAAAACTTTTTTCACCAGACATATCGAGCCTGCGTCCGGACGAAGCCAGTCCGCTCTTTGCCTCCCGTCCTTCCGGATCTCCTGAGCCCTCTTTGCCTTTCATCTCTTGCGTCTGCTGCGCCCGGACGCCCCACTGTCCCTCCAAAGCGTCCGACGCTCTCTTTGCCACCCCACCCCCTCCCAGCGCCTTCCTGTTGTATCCGCCCTCTTATCTTCTGGTCAACAGGCCTCCTGCCTACTCTTACCCACTGCGCGCATCAGGCGGCCCTCCCAGATCCCCTCTCACCTCTAGCGACCTAGATCTGTCCGCTCCCGTCGGCTGACATCATACGTTGCGCTTTTTTTAGCCCGCGCCCTACTGCCACTTCCATAATTCCCTTACTGTTTACAAGGAGGCCGGTGCGGCCGCCATGGAGACCACCTACTTTGATTGGCTTCGCCACAGGGCAGAATAAATTGGTATTATTAATCATCCGGAGAACTCAGGCGGCCGAGTTGAAGCCGGACACTCAATATGCGCACTGCCATCTTAAGTGTACGGCTTCAACTTGGCCACATAATCATGCAAAACAATTCAACCTATTTAAAATATTCCTTTAAATGCCAGGGGATTGTGTAGTACTCCCGCGGCCAAGTTGAAGCCGGACACTCAATATGGTAACTGCCACCTTAAGTGCCCAGCCTTAACTCGTATAAATACTGTACATAATTGGATAGAATAATTTAATATATTTTATTAAACGTCCGCAGATCAATCCTGTGATTCACTATCCATTGCCTCTCCCCGCTAGGAATTACCTGCGCCTGTCCGATCACTGCCCCTATACTGACTATTCGCATCTCTCGACCATTGACCCGCCTGCCGACTCGAATATGTCCGCCCGCAATGTGAAATTTGCCACTATTGACCGGATCGAGTATGCAAAGCAATGCCAACCGATGGACAGCTCCCGCCTCAATGAGAATATTTCTTATCATGAAACGTGCTAGCAACCAAGCCACCACCCGTCCTCGTAAATCTCCATAGTTCGCTTCCCCACCAGTCTGAACCCATACCCAATCATTTCTGGGGCCACCGTTACGGAATGCCTTTGTTCCAGTGCAGCGGGCCCGGTGGATCTGGAACCTGTCAGTTTCCTGAAAGTCGGCGACTGGAATTTCAAGCTGAACAAATCCTTGTACAGCGAGTAACCATAGTTCGGAGGGGTCAGCTGGCAACTGCCGGTCATCCGCAGCAGTCAGCCTAGTAAAACGTAGTATCTCCTTCATCATGTCGGAATAATGGATATTGAGAGTTGCGCATAGTTCGGTCAGCGTGCTGGTGTTCTTCATACGGCCTTTAAGAACCCGGCGAGGCGTAGTGTGACTTGAAAAAGCGGGCATTTCCATCCCACTATCTTCAGCCACGATCACACCTTTAACTTGCGAAACTGCTTCTATAGTCTGCAACCCCATTCCTAGGGCATGTTGGCGGCCATATTGCGACAAGATCTCCCGGGCGGCGTCATTCTTGTTTGACCTGCGGTATCCATCTTTAATCTGATCCTTATGTGCTAGTTCACCGATCTCTGTGGAATACATCGATATGGATCCAAAACGCCGTACGTGGGAGGCAAAGTGAGTCATGTAGTGCATCTTGATGAAGTTGAAGTGGTTCTCACGCCGTATCCAATCCGCCCGCCGATCGGACCTTTCAACCCTCTCTTGATCAGCCTGTCGACGGCGATTAGCGACCGTTCTATGGTGGACTTCTTTAGCACGCTGATCCGGCATCAGTTCCCTTAGCTCTCGATCCTGGGGATCTCCTCGGGTGCGAATAGCCTTCGAAGTATGGAACTCGAGAAAAATGTCCTTTGTCCGGGGAAATGTCTGCAGGTAGCTTTCCATGTAAGAAAGTGTATCTGGTGTATGACTCCGATATTGAGCCATGAGAGAGAAATGAACCAGCGCGCTAACACACTTCAAAGCGCTCTTGAAATCATGATACTGAGAACTGTCCGGATTTCGCAATGCGGACGCCAATACGGCTGAAATACAACCGCCGAGATTGCGCATCTCCTTTCCCTGCCATGGTGTGATTTTGCGATAAGCCTTTTTCGGTATGATGAATCCGGGGTAAGTAGGAATTTCTTTCCAAGCATCGTCGAACGCCGGTTGTGGTTTATGCTTTTTCAGGAACCCTTCTACCCACTCCATCATATGTGTGAATAAGCCAAGGTAGATGTTGTGCAAGAGGTCCGGCTTGTGTAGGTCCGCGGGGCTTACTCGATCCAGTCCAATGAATCCCTTATTTCCTATTTTGACGCCCAACGGCTGAAACTATTCTGCAATGCCGGCCGCTTCTGCCGGCTCATGCCACAAGGCTTTCGCCCTATATCGCATGTGGTCGCGGGTCTCATATATCCGCCGCGGATTCCCACCGAGCTCCTCGCACAGAACCTCACACTTTGGGCATGACTTAGTGCCTATTCCTTGCAAGGCTGAATGCGCAGCATGGTCCGCGATCCAGGCCGACAAAATGGGAAAACAAAGGCGTGTTTTGCCGTCCGCACAATCCATTACCGTTCCTTCTTGGGCAACCGGCTGTAATGGTGCCAGGACAAGATCGAAGACAGCGCGCATGGTATCCGCATTTGTCTGCCACAAAACTTCATTAGCACGGGCTGATTCGCCAGTGAACTTTGGGGGTACTGGAAGCAATGCCAGAAGCAGGATTGCCATCTTGGCAGGGCTGTTTCTCGTCCGCGAAAGGATATTGCCGATCGTTATGTATACTGGCCAGGCTTTCTTATCTCCTGAGAAATTGGTAAGGTGGGTCTGGTCAGACAATCCGATAATGGGAACCACTGTTGACCCGGCAGGCAAAGTTTTCTACCAAGGAACGGAATGGGCTGTTAGCACTGCAAACACCTCTCCCAAGACCTGTCAGGACCTATCTCATACCTGTATATCCCAGGACCAGTTCGCCATATGCATCTCGGAATCTAATCGCTCCCCACTCAAATCATATTCTCGAATAGGTGCGTAAACTATATCCGAGCTATACCCGACCTGGCCGATCAGGTAGAGGACACAGTCCATAATATTTCGATACATCAGCAAAAATTATTATATGCGTCCTGAGCGTCCCGTCCATCAGACGCCCAGGACGCTCAGAACGTTAACCGTTACTCTGGAATGCGACGTCGGCCGAACGTCAGGTCCGGACGCCATTCCCTATCTACCCCTGCGTCCTCGACGTCCCGACGACGTCCACCACCAAGCCCATGCGTCCAGATGCCCTCAGACCCTAAGCTCTCCCGCATCCCGACGATCTCCTTCCTGTGCCTCCCTCGTCATGGCGGAATCCAACTCCACTCTCGCATCCGGATAGTCTTCCGGATACTACACAGCGATATTTGAACCCCCTCTGCATCAATTGCCATGTCTGGCTATAGGCTCCAAATGCCTTCCAAATAGCTCACAGGTTCGTCGCGACAGCATCGTGATGGCTCACTTGCATACCCTCGACGGCGTCGTGATAGCACACATACGCCAGACGCCGTCTTGACGACGTCGTGATAGCTCACATGCATGCTCTCGACGGCTTCGTGATAGCACACATATTCCAGACACCGTCTTGACAACGTCGTGATAGCTCACATGCATACTCTCGACGGCTTCGTGATAGCACACATATTCCAGACGCCGTCTTGCCGACGTCGTGATAGCTCACATGCATACTCTCGACGGCGTCATGATAGCACACATATTCCAGAGGCCGTCTCGATCGCTCGACTATTCATTTGTATTACTGACTGCCATTCACAAAAGCTTCGAGGCGCTGGTGCCCCTTGTATCGTGACTTTGAACCTCATCCGCATCTTGATATTCTATTATTACTAGTCTACTGCCGTGACCAGGGCATCCAGGACACCCTGGCCACGGCGATTCTACGTTTCTGAGCTCTCGCTCAGATCTCGCTCAGAAATACACCCCAAATTGTCCTCACGGCGCCACAGATCGGCCAACCGAAATCTAATAGTTTACATTTCCTGCAAATCAAATTCCATAAACTCAACGGTTCAAACATCGCCAAGTCTACAAAAAACGATTCTCTCCGACGCCTGCGTCACTTTCCTGCGAGTCGGCCAGGCTCAACGATAGCCGACTGGCGAAACCCGGGGTCGCTGGCCCCTCTTGCGCTAGTCCCAGCGTCAGCTCCTGTGAGTTACCTAGGCTCACCGGATCTGAATCTTGCATCTGAAGCGCCTGGGCGAACGACGCCTGGTTGTAGTCAAACGACTGTTCGCTCCCCTGGGATGCATCTTGACTCTGCCGGTAGTGCTCTAAACCCCCGGCGTGATTGTTGAGCGGTGTCTTTTCCCGCACAGCAGCTCGTCTTGGATTCCGGCTGGATAGCTGACGCCTGGATAGCTGAAGCTCCAGTTCGGCATGAACTGCGTCATGATTGTCAGCAAAGCCTTCACGACTTTCCTGCATCATACGATGATTTTGCTGGATCCTGTCTGTAATCATCTCACGCAGATTCCTGAGCATGAGTTGCTGCGTTGGCAGTGGTACTGCCCGCCAGGTGTTCTTCTGCCGTAAGAAAAGGTCTTCCAAGATTGGTTAGTCATCAGAACAAAAACCAAGGACGGGGGGGACATTCAGGGTCTCTTACCTCCAACTGCGTCAGGCTTGAAGTCCGGAGGATCCTGATGCACCCCAAGTCGATATGTGCGTAGTTGATGGCACAGGATTGCACAAGTGAGACACACCATCGTACCATTGACACGATTGATGAATTCCGGGTCTAGCATCCCAAGCTTTCTCTTGCCATTGAAATACTTACCATAGA
>Ga0307513_10005123_pt1 | contig 17346 bp, 26 predicted proteins | sample 15_EM_MG_FD_202174 | JGI IMG/M metagenome (GOLD analysis project Ga0307513, IMG submission 202174) | Populus trichocarpa ectomycorrhiza microbial communities from riparian zone in the Pacific Northwest, United States - 15_EM | ecosystem: Host-associated > Plants > Roots > Unclassified | place... | reverse complement strand
GATTCGTAGGGATTGGCGCCGGAATCGCAAAACCGAGAGGTGGTGGGGGGATAACAGCAAAACCAGGTGGTGGGGGTGGGAATGGTAGGCCAACCGATTCCACAGGGTGTTCCATTGGGAGAGGTGGAACACCTGTTGGGATACCCATAGATATGAGTGGTGGTGGCGGTGGGCCTTCTCGTAAAAACAATGAGAATATGAAGAATAAAGAATAGATTACCTGCCTTTGGGCAACGGAGGCATATGTCTTGGTGGCGGTGGGCCAGGAGGCATCGGGATGTCGTTGTCCGGATCATCCGAGTCTGACATACCCGCATTAGGCGCAGGACCTTCCGGCATGACAACATCGTCATCGTCGTCACTTCCTTCTGGATCGTCATCCTCCTCCATTGCGTCCGGTGGCATTGCTAGTCAATGATTTCAATTGAGTGACACAGAGAGCGACTTGACACGTACGTTTCTCCATATAAGGCATACCCGGCGGTGGTGCACCATACCGGTTTAACACAGGGTCGTAGTATATGCTGCGTTCTGGGTGGAGTGGCAGACCGTCTTTCCCAAAGAGTTGCCTTACAGCGCCGACAGCGGGTTTGGTGCCACCCCCACCACTCTCCCGTGATTCCTTAGCAGAACCTTCTCCGTAGACGAGCTTCCGATGTTCTGGATGCTCTTTGACGTATTCCTCCTTGGCTTTGCGAAGCTTGTCCAACTCGGCTTTGAGATTGGAGAGGCGAGTTTTATCCTTTCCATCAAGAGCTGGATCAGTGTATTGGGTAAATGTATCACAGTTGAGGTATACGACATCAAACGCACTTGGTTTAGCTTCGATTTCGCGGATTTCCTCTTCAAATGGCGCAGTATCCTGCTTAACATTGGCCAACTCTCTTGTCTTCTTTCTTGCTTCCTTGTTCTGTTGAAAATATGAGTTTTGAGTCTATGAGGACACGTGGGGCCAACCTTTGCAAGCTCTTTCTTTCGCTGGGCCTTGCCTGGAGCGCATCAGAAAGGAGTTGTATCGTTCAGATGCTATAGACTCACGATAAGCCTCAGCAGGATTCGTTGATTTCGATTTAGCCATTACGCGCCGTGCCGAGGTGGTTTCAAGGATGGACCTTTGTTTACCGCTTTCGCTTTCGGCTTGGCTTCGTGAGGCTGGGCGCTCGAACGATTCCCGATAATTTTGCTCGTTCGACAAGGGGTCGGGCACTTGGGTCCGACCACGTCCTTTTGCTAGACATTATGGCTCTACAGTCAAAGACGCGTGCAGCAAACGACGGTGGCTTTTTTGGGAAACTGCGCGCCTCGAGATATTCCATTTGGGCGTTCAGTCTCCTTGTTTTTTACTGGGCATGCGTCTTCCTGGATACCATCAAGGTATGCTCATTTTGGTACCCATGGCTCAGCACCAGACTCACCATACGTTTTATAGGGCAGATGGTACATAATGGACCCAGAATTCCTCCACCAGCTCGCTCAGACATCTATCGCCGCACACGGGAACGATACCGCGAAAATAATTGACTTCATTGTGACTAATCTTACCGAAACTTACGGTTCTCAGCACGTCAATCCTCGACAAGACGAATGGGTGCTTAATAATGCTGGCGGTGCAATGGGTACGTCCCCAGTGACTCTCATAGCATAAACCACCTTTCCCACACGATTGACATTGTGATTGACGTCTTTCGCGATCGTCATATGGTACAGGCGCTATGTATGTGATTCACGCGTCCATCACGGAGTACCTCATCATCTTCGGCACGCCTCTGGGGACTGAGGGGCATACCGGAAGACATACCGCTGATGACTACTTCAACATCTTGGTTGGTGAACAGTGGGCGGCCCGAGCCGGTGGCCTTGAGATGGAAGTAAGTGGCGCGGATCATCTCAGTTCACTATGCATGGATGCTACTATCTCGATTGGAGGCAAAGAGTGCCACCGTTTTTTGCGGACCGGGCGGAAGTTACTACCCGTACCACCTCTGAGCAGCTGGTGGAACGTTCCATGGCCAATCGTGCGCTTAAGACGCATGATGGTATTGCGGAACCGAATGCGTGGCATTGCGAGCCCAGTCACCCGTACCATAAATGGCTCAATAGCCCCAACAGCTGGACGTCTTTCTAACTCTGTATCCGCAGGTTTACCCTGCAGGCTCCGTTCACCACCTCCGTCGGGGAGAGGTCAAGCAGTACAAGATGCATCGTGGTTGCTTTGCACTTGAATACGCGGTTGGTGGGTTGTATCCTTTGGCTCCTTTTGTATCCGCACTGATGCGAACCCCCATAGGTTGGATACCTCTTATGTTGCCGTTTGGATTTGCCGATGCCCTCACGTCAACGTTGGACGGCCCAACCCTATACCACACCGTTAGGATCACTGGAAGGGAGATGATTAAGAACCTTTTATATGGAAAAATATAGAGTCTGGAATGTATCCATGCAAAACGATCGGGCAACGCCGGAAGGGCCGAATGCTTTCCAGACGGTCTCCGTGAATTGCACATTCTAGCTCGCCATATGGCACTACCCTTCCTTACATTCTGCGCACGAACCCAAGGATCTGGTAGATTGCCCCCGTTGCCCTCGGGACACTTCTAGGTCGCTTTGGGTGGCGTTCTGGGGACCCATCGGCATCGGCTAGCAGTTCAGGTGGACCTGACGCCAGGAACTGAGCCTCTAGTCCTTTTTCCGATTGACCTTAAGGTGCGGGGCAGTTGATACGGTGGGCATTACTTCCAGGTTGGGCTGGGGCGGTGAAGGCTGACTGGATTGTCCGGTCCGGGGATGACGTATTAATGTGTCTAAGGAAATTCCCTTGCTCTCTACTTGGAGCCCCGTGAACCCCCATAGGGGCCTGGAGAACATCCAGGTCTGGATTTGGTAGATTTACTTGCTCACACTGAACCACTGCTACGTGTGCACGGAAATCAGGTTGGGCGCTAAGCTAGCTACACTGACACAGCACAAGCCACTTAGATCGTTCAATGCGGTCTTCAACTTTGTCGACGGCTATCGTTGACAGCAAACGCAAACATGCAAGCGCCTCGGCGCTGATTTCGAGCGTTTCGCAAGGTCGTAGCTTAGCGGGCGTAATGGTCTACACCATGTCATAGATGGGTCGGAGCAACCATCAGAGCCGGTGTATTGGCATTGGCAGCGCTGCCTCGACCTCGCGGGGGAGCGGCGTCTGGTGCGGCACGCATGCGGAGGTACTGAGCAGCCACGACGTCCTTGTTGGATAGCTTCTAGTGGGACTGCCTCCAGGGGACCGCCCGTTCGCTCCTACTGCACTGGAGACACTCTTTCGCTGCGGCCGCCCACACTTGAATGCACTCGATCAGAGCGCAAACGCAAATTGTTCTCGGTGAGGTTCTACTAGCGATCATACCTCTTTCGGACCGGCAATGGCACTTCCTTGATGCACGTCCGCTAGCGCCCGGCCGTTCCATTCGCGCGCTGGCCGTGCAAATCCAGTGCGTATTGAATTCGAAATTCACTTTAAACATTAGGAATTCAACGGAACTCTCAGGCTGTACACATATGCGCTCCATCTCGATCTATTCGTCCACGTCTATATAACAGTGGCCCAAAATCTGGCTTCCCCCCCTCATCATTATTCGCCTTCGACTCCCAACTTCGAGCAACCGTTTCACTATATCTTTCACGACCTATTTTCTTTTCTACCTTATATTTCTTTTGCACCAGTTTCTTATCCATGTCCACCGCCACCACTAGTTCCACACCATCTCGACAGCAGAACGCTTTCTATGTGCACACGTCGCCTACCGACTTTCTAGCTACCACCCAAGCATGGCTCCTCGCCCATGAACGCCGCGCCAATATCATCTTCCCGCATGCGGAAAAACTCAGAGAACAAGAACAATCAGGCACCCTCTCCCCCGGTCATTTCTGGGTAACCGCATGGTCCGCTTCGCCTCCCACTCCCGCTTCAACCACTCCTGCTCGCCGCGGCCCACACCTCGACTTTGTTCTGGCCTGTACCGAGGGGCACATGGGCACCTATCCTCTCTTCCTCTTTTCGACACACGAGATCGTAACGCTCCCCGAACAGTGGCTCGACCAATGCATGCACCAGCTGGCACAAAAGCTCATGACACTTGTCGATCCTGCTCGCGTCTTCTCAATCTTCGGCCAGGAACGCGCTGTTCAGATGCTCTGTCGCCACTGGTCCAACTTGACGGGTTTTCGCCCCGTCTCTCAACCATATTATGAAGCGAGCTCGACCTATTGCACTCCTGAAACATTTGTCCCGACTCGCCCCGCACTAGAGGCGGGCCATGTCATGCGAAAGGCCGTACAGTCCGATGTCGATCAAGTTGCCGGGCTGTGTCAGGAGTTTGCGGAGGATTCAGTGAGCAGCTATTTTCGTTTCAGTCTGAATATACGATTTACCAGTCCTCAGCCCCCATTCACTCTGAGCATGGACCGAGCCCGGCAAGAGGCCCAATATCTTGTTCACCATGGCCTCGTATGGGTCTACCTCATGGATGGCGCATTGTCGACCATAGTCGCAGTCACTCGGAGTAGCCCGCACGTCGCCGGGATCACCAAAGTCTACACGTCTCCTCAATTTCGTCGTAGAGGCTGCGCCGACCGCCTCGTGGCCCACGTATGCGAACAGTCAGTGCATTTATACCTCTCCACTGTCCCATCAAACTCTAACCGCCTCCTTCCAGGCAATTCAAAGCCGGCAAGTCGTACGCCGTTCTCTTTGTTGGCCATACTCTCTCTGCTGCACGTGTCTATAACCGGGTCGGATTCGTCGGCTTGGGCACCCCCAAAGGCCAGCATCGCGTGCAAGATCCCAACGTGGAACGGTGGCTGGAGGTCGGTTTCGAGGGCACTCGCATTGGCTATTGGTGATCTGTTCCCCATGCCGCTTGCCCGTCTCTGTGCCCCCCTTTTATCTATTTGTATTATATTCCCTTAGCCTCTGGTCTTCTTGCCCCCTTCACGCCACTCTGCTCTCGTCCCCCTCTTCGACATCCACACTCGCCTAGGTGGACGCTGTTTGATTGTCGTTGCTCTTCACGCTTGTTTCCTTTCTCGATATGCAGCGCCATGGATCTCTTCGTTCCTCTCATCTGGCACTCGATGTAGCACTTCACTTCCAACGGCTTGCTCGCCAGGAACTCAGTACTCATACGTCATCCTTATATTGCGCCATACTGTAGAGACTAGAGTAATTAACTTGATTCAGTGTCTGCACGCTGGGAATTCTTAGCGTATCCATGTTTCATCCATACCCGCTTGCGTGCCGTTCAACAGTGAGAAGTGCTTATCACCCTTGTGTCCTTCAAACCGCCTTCGGCCTGACCCGCCTTTCTCTGGCCTGCTTGGATGGTCGATGATCCAAGCACAAAAATGGTAACAATTTTCGTGTGTTCGTCACGGTGTGCCCTCAGTATGGTCGGAGATGCGTGATGGGCGTTGGAGAGTTCAAGAGGAGCACAATATTTGCAGACGAAAGCTCGAAGAGGTGGGAGGGCCACAGGGTCCCTCAGAAAGCGTGAGTAGTTAGTTAGGGTCTTGTTTAGTAGCATTACGAGAACGCATGATGTAGAAACCTACAGTGCATCCCTTTTCTCATACCGTGCACTATCCATCGCGACCTACCGTGTACGAGTGAGGTTTGATACATAGAGAAAAGAGGTGTCAAGAATTCGCTCAACGGCATATGGAGCACAGTGGTCCAGCATGCGCATACGTATAGGGTGATACGTACACTTAGGAGATGGCACGCGGGAGAGGTGAACACACCATCGGGTCATAACGGGAGAGTGGGACTGCAAATGTTCGTCGGTCCACCGCGCGTACGTACCAGCGCCGCCGGGTCGAGTGGATTTATAGATCACACGCATCTGCACCTGCGCAGCAGAGAAAATGGGAAAGGGCGTTCGAAGAGGATTGTGCATTGTGCTTGTAATGCGCCACGGGGCTGACCACACCAGGGAAAGGAGGAGAGTATGAGACGTAAAGCCCGGCTGAAGCCCCTTCCGCACGAAGGCGAGCAGTACGGTTCGTTTTTTTATTATGCCACGAGATATATTTCGAGTCTGCAGCGGATAGGTGACATCGAAGATACCGCAGTACTCTTCCAAAGAGAGAGGGTACTCAGGAGAAAGGACCGGCCAGCCGTCGATATCGGTGGGCTGAAGCTGCATGATGAAGCTGGTACTCGGTGTTGAAAAAGCAAGGCCGAGTTCGGGACTAATATGACAAGCACTCCAGCATGCCATTGATGTTCAGAGGCTTCACTGATACATGTCCAAATGCATCCCCGTTGAAAGGAGAGTCGAAGGTTGCGAATGTGGAGCGACTCGGGGAGACTAGCCACCGCCAGCGAGGACATCGACAGGTCCTATGGCGACTTAGACGAGGTCGAGGATTCTATCGCCGTCACTTGCTTCTGTCGGGCATTTTGGCCCAGTTGCGTCGCAATCGTTGACAGTGGAAGGCTTCGACATTATCATGCATGATTATCTCTTGTCCAGATTACCGTGCCGAGTGCTTGCTCACATTTTGAGCTCGTGTGTGCCCTCGAGTTCGCTTAAAAGCGGACTAGCACGGTCTAGGCGGAGTTTGAAACCGATGCCTCTCGTTCCCTGCAGCCAACCCCATCGACATCGACCGACACAGAGGGCAGCGGGACAAATCACAAACCAGGCTACCTCGTCTTGTCTCCTTCAGTTTGGCGTAATTCCCTTCTGGCCAGGCGCGCCGTTATGTCCGGTACCCTTTTTTCTGCGGCGGATCAGCCGAATGGCAGCGCTGCGAACAATCAGATAGCAGAACGAACACCATCAACACCACCAACAGCGGGCTCCTCTCAATTACCAGATTTCGCCACTGTACTGGGCATGGATCCCGCCCTGGCGTCCCTGTCGGCTGCTCCTGGGCCGCAGACCACGGGACTTACCCCCCCTACCTTTAACCTCTTCTCTACTCCCTCTCACCCCATGAACTCCCTCCCTAAGTCTGGCTTCACCCCCTTCACGACGCCGTTGGGCACCCAGGGTGTAGCCGTTGGTGGCCTAGGGCCGGGCGCAGACCCTGCCGCACTGGTGGCAGCAGTCAACGCCGCACGAGCATCTGTGGAAGCCGCTGCCGGTCGTCCTGCAATGACCACGGCTTTCCCAGGATCAACCCCCGCAGCCGAGTTCAAGGAGAACATCCGCCTCGCGCTCGAGGTGCACCTCCCTCGGCTGGAAGCGTTGGCTCGCGCCGTCGTTGAAGGAATGTACGTTCATTCCGAAGGACCCATCGCCCCTTCCCGATCGTACCTTACCCAAGGTACTGACTCAATTGACTGCCTAGCGAGAAAGCCTATCATCCACAAGTAAACTCAAACCGAACAGCGCGTGAGTACCTAACAACATCGCTCTATCTAATCTGTCAGGGCCTTGGGCCTTGGGCGACTGAACGGTCTGTTTGTCGGGCAACAAATAGAGGACCTCGCGTTGCTTGTCCAAGCCATCAATCTATTCTACAACTTCTTGAAGGAGACAGGTGTTGGCGCATTGCCGCTACTCGAGCTGCCGTCACTTGAGCAGGACGGCAACGCATTAGTAATTGCGAACGATCTGGCAAGCACCAACGATGAAGTTGTGAAGAAGAAACTGGATTCCCTCGTTGATGCTCAGTTTGCCCACCAAAAGCGAGTGAAGGATCGGGCAAGTATCGTGAGCAATCTGCTCCAGAGAGGGTAACGGTGTATTTAAAGTCGCTTCAAACACCCAAAAGCTCGAGCGGTGCTTGCTTATCCTGTAGTATCGCCGTGTCCGACAATAGAATGATACTCAAACGCGTCTCGATCACGCGAGCCGAAAAGTGCTGTGATCAAGTCAAATCGATTGACGCAATAGGTACCGTTTATGGTACCAATAATGTGTAAACGCTAGTTGTTAAACCGTAGCAGCGAGGTCTTTCGTCATCAAGCCACTCTTGACGCTTTTCACGGGCAAGAAATGCACCGTCCAAGGGACACCTATGGGCGCAACTGGGTTATCAGTACCTCGGTGAGTCAACCAAACAGCAGGTACCACGTACGAGTAACTTCACGATTCATCTTCAACGCTTCTTCCCAAAGGTTGACCTTCCACGTCGGCCATACGTCCTCCGCATCCTTAGGTCCCTCCCACTTCCTCCGCATCATCGTCTCCAGCAACAATTCAAGCAACAAGTCACTCGTCTTCACATCACCTTCGCCCTCCAATCCTCTGTGTTGATCTCTCGAGTGAGCAATAGCCTGGGCGATGATGAAGGAGACGTCAAAATATCCTTTGTCATTCATCAACCTCTCTGAAACAGAGTGGCCCATCCGATGCAAAACACTCGCGAATGTCTTCCCGCCCCTGTAGTCGCCTGACTTGTCTTGATGACCAGGTATCGGTCCTTGTACACAGACCTGAGCCACGTCGAGAACGTGGTGTATTGTCTGCGCGTGATGTGCTTCGTCCGCGGACTTGTCGAGAACAGCACGAAGTTGGAAGCAGAGAATAGCAAACGTCTTCGACTTTGTCACCGCATCGAGGGTATATATGCGGGTTTGGTGAATGAGAGAACAGAACTCGACGAGGCTGTTCGCAAAGGAGGATGCTAACCATTCGCGAGGCGCTTCGATAACTTGATGCAAGACGGCCTGGTAGTACACCTGAGGGAGTTCTAAGTTGACAGTGTTTGTGTGCGGTTTTCCCACGTCTGATGGCGAGGAGGCGGGGTCAGTAATATCTGCGACAAGCTTCAGCAGCCGAGTAAGAATCCTGGGGTCCTTGACTTGGGAGGAGAGATAGGTGGCGATATCGTGGCTGGGTCCTTGTACGAACCATGAAGAAAAGCTTTCCCAGTCAATTGAGATGAGTCGTTGCGCGCACGAGTCGAACGTGCCGAGGAGACTGAGCACCAGCGGGTCAGGGAGCGTGAGCAGGAGCTTGAAGCCAGATTCTAGAATATCGTCCCATGTGAACCCATTTTCAGGGGCGATATTTTCTATTGGAGAAACGAAGGTAAGACCGAATTGGCGAGCAGCGATGAGAGCCCAGAGGCAGTCGTCAGGTTGTTTCGAGATACGCAGCTTTTGGGCGAGGACGTGAAGTCCCTGTAGGCAGGAATTGTCCAGATTGAAGCGGACCTCGGCATGTAGACGAAGCACGGTTCGGACCAGTAGTTGAGAAAGCGGGTGAGGCATCGTGGAGAGGTACTGGGCACCTTCCGCAAGGCTCTCTTGAACGTATGACTTGGCCTCTTTCCTGGCCAACGGATCGATCTGATGTGCTTGGGAGCCAGCCACGACCTCGAGGAAAGTGGTTTGGGCAAACGTGTATTCATCATGGGAACGCGTCTCTTGGAGCAACCAAGCGCTAGCACGCAGTTCCAGGCCTCCTTCAGCTCGTTCACGAGCTAGGACGCGTCGTTCGCGATCGTTTGGCCGGTATTTGGAGAATAGGAGCGACCCAATCACGAACCACATGCTGACTAGAGGGCCACGGTATGGTCCAAATGGGATAGAAAGAGCGACTGTCGAAGTGAAAACGAAGAGCAGAAAAAAGCTGGACTCGATGGAAAGGAGCACGTACGCAAGGACGACCTCGATTTTAAATAAGAGGTCAAGAACGGCAACGAGGAAGAGGATGATACTAAATTGAATAATAATTGGGGTGAACAAGACGATTTGAGGGAGAAACCATTGCTGGGCTTTCTCGAGGCGGAGCTGACGGGCCAGAGCTCTGTCGCGCGGGGTGGTGAATTGGGGGCTGTCCCGGAGGTAGCTCTTGGCCCAGTCTTTGACAAGAATAGAGGTAATCGCGGCTGCGAGGTTGAGGGCAAGGCTCGCAAAGAGGAAACAGTTGACTCGAAGGATATGGGATCTCCGAGAGAGCTGTTCTTGAGATAACAAGCTAGGGAGGTCACGCGGCAACTGGTGGTACGCATCGAGAACGAACGAACCGAGCACCCCACCAAAGAGGCCGGACTAGCATGATGGTCAGGGGTAGAGCAGTGAGGAAATCGAAGCCACTGCACTTACGAAAAGCAGAACAACGTTGACGGTGGACGTCCAGTGATCTACTTGTTCTTTGTCATATGCCGCAGCGCGTTCATTGTACCGCAGCCACAGGGGGCTCGACGCGGAGAGTGCGTCGAACCCAGCGCGGGTGGGTGATTTATCGCTATCGCCTGTAAGTAGTATTGTTATGAGTAAGTAATACTTTGAATGTGGCAGACACCCTGAACTCATCGTCCCAGCTCACTGCTTGACACTTGAGGAGGAACGGGATCAAGCTCGCCACTTTGTTCTCCGCTTCAACCACTGGTTTTGAGCCAAATGCCCCCGCGACGCGCTGCGCATGCAGCATCGAGCAAGATAATCGCAGACTCTCCGCCAGAGTCAGACGCAGAGCCATCGCGCAAGCGACGCGTAAACAAGAAAATCGCAAGAAAACCCTATGACGGTTCGGACGCGGCTCCGTCTCCACCAGAGGACGAGTCGGATGAAGAGGCATTTCAGGTCAAGAAACCAGTAAAGAAGGTGGCAAAGGCACCCGCAAAACGCGCTCCAGCAGCCGCAAAGGGCAAGGTAAAAGCCACGACGACAGCAAAGGCAAAGGCGGTTCGGGCGCTCGCTGATGAAGACGACGCAACAGAATCTCAGGCAGATGCAACAGAGGATGACCCACCAGCACCCAGAAAGATGGTCGCGAAGGGCAAGGCAAAGGCATCAGCATCCCAGGGATCTCGGATTCCCCTGGCTCTCACAGACGCGGAGGACGACGAACCTCTTGACGAGGCTCCTTCTTTTCGCACGCCTAGACCCAAGGAGAAACGGGTCGTTGCGCCTATCGAACTCGATGACGAAGAGAACATTGTTCTCGAGCCTCCCACCCCCCGCCCTCCACCGATCTTCTCACCTGCTAAACCAACTCAATCGGAAGACACTGGTCCAAAGCCGCGCTTGGTTATCCACAAACTCGCGCTAGTCAATTTTAAATCATATGCCGGTCGTCAAGAAATTGGGCCATTCCATAAGGTGCGTAGCTGAACTTGTCATTTGTGTGAAAATTACTGATGTTGTTTTAGTCGTTCTCCGCGATCGTAGGACCTAATGGTTCTGGCAAGTCAAATACCATCGATGCTCTGCTCTTCGTGTTCGGGTATCGCGCCTCTAAGATGCGTCAAGGCAAGCTGAGCGAACTCATCCACAACTCTGCCAACTATCCCGATCTCGACGACTGCAAAGTTGAAGTGCATTTCCGAGAGATCATCGACTTGGTAAGAAGCCCGGATATATCCACCCTGTCTATTTTATTTACATCCTAAATAGCCCGACCCGGACGCATACAAAGTCGTTGCAAACTCATCCTTGGTCGTTTGCCGTACTGCGTTTAAGAACAACTCCTCACGTTACACAATCAATGACAAAGTCAGCTCCTTCACCGAAGTCACCACCCTCCTCAAAGCACGCGGTATCGATCTGGAGCATAAACGTTTCCTCATTCTCCAGGGCGAGGTCGAATCCATCGCGCAGATGAAGCCTAAAGCTCAAACGGAGCACGATGAAGGTCTTCTTGAGTACCTAGAGGACATTATCGGTACCTCTGGTTACAAGGAACCAATTGAGGCTGCTTTTGCTGACCTTGACAAGTTGGGTGAGGAGAGGTCACAGAAGCTAAATCGGGTAAGGATTGTTGAGCGCGAAAAACTGGCGCTGGAAGAGAGGAAGAGAGAAGCCGATAATTATCTCAAGGACCAGAACGAGTATGCCCGCGCTTTGAGTCGACGCTTCCAGTGGGCCATGTGGGATTCGGGTAATAAGCTCGAAAAGGCCAACGAGACTATTGTGAGTTGACGTTCGAAGGAAATTATCGCGATCTATTAAGAGTCGTAAATCTAGCAAACACTTGAGCAACGACTAGAGGAGGAAACTCAGGCGAATGCAAAGTATATCGCGCAAACTCAGGCCCTCCAGGCCGAATATGATGAAGAGAATAAGCTCCTGAAGGTACGGGCCGTTGACCCACTCTCCATGTCGGTTATGCTTACAAGGTATGTTAGATCGCGGAGAAGGAGGCCGAGAACACCCACGCTCGCCTACGTACGTATGTCAAAAGCGAAGTTGAGCTAAGCGAACGGAAGAAGCATGCGGAGCATGAGAAGAAGAGGCTGTCCAAGACTATAAAGGAGGTTCGTCGACGTCCGGAAACAAGCAAACGTCAGGCTCGATCCGTTGATGCGTCATTGATCCATAGGGCAATAGCCACAAGTCGGAAGCAGTCCACGCTGAGCGGAACCATGGCGAGACACTCGAAAAAGCGCAGGAGGAACTCAAACGGCTCGAGGTCTCATTGGAGAAAGAAGAGAAAAAACTTGAGGAAATTCAGGAGGGGCTCAAAGGTTCGTTTAGTCCCCCGATGATGTAACTCATGACCCCATCACCCTGTGCATAGATAAAACTCAGGGATTCAGCGACCAAATCAAGGCCAAGCAGCAGACTCTCCAACCTTGGACCGCACAGATCAGCGAAAAGCAGGCAGAAATTGATATTGCGAGGAGTGAACATGCCACGCTGAGCACTAAGGTCGAGGAGGCAAGAAATGCAGGTGCACAGGCGCAAGAGCAACTCGAGAAGATCAAAGCGGATAGACAGGAAAAGGTAAGTTCATGACTAAAGGCTTCGAGGAGATTCTATTTGACGCGATTGGGGAGGCGGACGAGTTTGAACGGCTTAAAGGGGAGAAGGCCACCCTTGCAAAGGCATTGAAAGATACGGAGATGAAGCATTCAGTGAGTGCCGGATATCACGAAATCTGATACTCACTATCCTTTTAGGACCTCCAAGAGACTATCCAGCAACTCCGGGCCAAGGCAAGCAGCGCTCGACATCAGGTCGAGGAAGCCAAGGCATCGCAGGCGCAGAACACCAGCCGCCATGCAGTCAATGATAACCTAACCCGGCTCGCGAAGATGGGCCGTATCCAAGGCTTCCATGTAAATCTTCGATCTTATACTCCTGTTACGATCACACTAAAATTCCATAGGGTCGTCTTGGGAACCTCGGGACGATTCCCGACAAGTACGATGTAGCAGTGTCGACTGCCTGTGGGATGCTTGACAACATGATCGTAGGCCACGTAGAGCAGGCGCAAGAGTGCATTGAGTACCTCCGTCGGCAGAACTTGGGTCGTGCGTCCTTTGTTGCTCTGGACAAGCTCCCCAACAAGCCCATTGAACCGATTCAAACTCCGGAAAATGTTCCTCGCCTATTCGACCTTATCAAGCCCAAAGATCCCAAGTACGGCCCTGCCTTTTATAAAGGTGTCCGTGATACGCTCGTCGCGAATGACCTGGACCAGGCGAACCGGATCGCATATGGAACGAAGCGGTGGCGTGTTGTCACCCTCGCGGGGCAGCTCATCGATGTGTCAGGGACAATGAGCGGTGGTGGAGGTAAACCTAAGAGCGGAGGGATGAGCTCGAAGTTGGCCTCTGACATAGTCTCGCCCGAGGAACTTAAACGTTTCGAGAAGCAGAGCGAAAGTGCGGCTACTGCGCTTGCGCAAGCTCATCTCAAGCTTGCGAGCTTGGAGGATGAGCTGGAGGGGCTTAGGAGGAAGGCACCCACTCTTGACATGGATATTGAAAAGGCTCAGATGGCGCTCAACACGCTTAGGCGGAGAATTGAGGATTCGGAGAAGCGAATGAGACAGATCCAGTGAGTAGCTCATGCGCTCCGTCCCGACACAGTGGCTCTTACGCACCCACAGAGCCCAGAGCAAACCGGATGATGCCGACGTCAAGCGCATGGCCATACTTGAGAAGGAAATGAAGACAGCGGAGAAAGACTTAGAGAGACTCAAGCAGCGTTCTCAAACCATCGAAGCCGAGATTACGCAGTTACAGGACCAAATCCTTGCAGTTGGTGGCATCGAGCTCCGCAAGCAGCAGTCCAAAGTCGATGGTATCAACCAGATGATTGAACTCGAAAACGATAGGATCACCAAGGCGGAGGTCGGCGTGAACAAAGCAAGAAAAGATATCGAAAAGCACGCCAAGGTCTTGGACACCAGTCAGAAGGAGTTGAAAGATATCGAAACAGTGCTAGAGAAGCTCAAAGCCGACTTACAGATTATTGCCAATGACGTTGCTTCGGTACGGCAATTGGTAAAGGAGGCCCAGGACCAATTTGAGGAGCAAAAAGAGAAGCTGGATGCGATCAAGACCGAACTGGATGAGAAACTCGAGCTGACCAGGAACTTCAGAAAACGGGTGGTGGGTTCAATCGTAATCTTTGGAGGTCGTGCTTAAAAAGGGACAGAGCGAAATAGAGACTGAGATCGGTGACGCAAAGAAGATCCAAGCCGAGAATACGAAGAAGATTGACGAGTTCAAGAAGAGGCATGATCAGCTTGAACTCATTGAAATCGGGTACGTTGGTGCCAAACTTCCCCGAAACGACACTAATTATCCCCCCAGGGATGATGAAGAAGAGGAGGCTGCGGCGATGGCAGAACTCGCAGCTCGCGCCAACCGAAACGGCGAACAAGGAGATGGAGAGCTTCTGATGGATATTCCTCCTAAGCCCGACCAACAAGAGTTTTACTGGTACACAGAGAAAGAACTCGCAACCATGAACGGTCAACATCTACTCGCCGACGTCGCCTTGTACGAAGGTGTGCCTATACGTTTCTCTTCCACTTCCACTCCTGATTTGTCTTAGAACGCGTGCGGAATGCGAAACCCAATCTCGACGTTCTCAAGCAGTATCGAAAGCGAGAGGCAGAGTTCTTGGCCCGTGCCGAGGAGCTAGACAAGGTCACTGAAAGGCGTGACGCCCGCAAAAAGGAATACGACGACCTGCGCAAGCGCCGACTAGACGAATTTATGACAGGCTTCAGTTCGATCTCATCAAATTTGAAGGAAATGTACCAGGTGAATATACTAGTCTCGAGCACCTCCTGTGACTAGCCCGCTCTGCAGATGATTACTCTTGGGGGTAACGCGGAACTGGAACTTGTCGACAGCATGGATCCCTTCTCGGAGGGCATCATTTTCAGTGTAATGCCGCCCAAGAAGAGTTGGAAGAACATTTCCAACTTATCAGGTGGTGAGAAGACGTTGAGCTCTCTGGCTTTAGTATTTGCCCTCCACGTCTATAAGGTAGGTGATTTGACCCGGATCTTATTGTTCCTTATTAACAATCAATTAGCCAACGCCACTGTACTTCATGGATGAGATTGACGCTGCCCTTGACTTCCGTAATGTGTCTATCGTGGCCAACTACATCAAGGATCGGACAAAAAATGCCCAGTTCATCATCATATCTCTTCGGTGGGTCCTGCTTTTAGTGAACCTATTCTGACTCACTAAGCAATAACCTGTTTAGAAACAATATGTTTGAGCTTGCTCACCGCTTGATTGGCATCTACAAAACATCAAATGCCACACGAAGTGAGTTTTGGGTTTCTCTGGCTCATACAACCCGAACTTAGACGACCCTAGGCATCACGATCGATAATCACGACCTCAATTCCGCCCCCATTTCTGCTAAGGCTTAGATTCCCGTAGAGTAGTGTCAATTCACCCCTGCAAGATATGCTGTATCACATCTGTATCACAAATATCTTCCCTTGAACGCTTTTGCACACCTGGAGTTTTCTTCTTCAGTGTCGACCGCGAATCAGAACCTCTGATCAGACTTTCTCGCTTGATCAGCGCCATATCGGAGGATATTTGGTCCATACTCAGGCACTGATAGTTTAGTGCCATTAAAGGGGATATTGTAGTCTTCAAACGGTCAAAGGGCCATTGACCACATCTATCTCTGAACGACGATGCCCAAGGACCTGATTGCCGTAAGTCTCGTTCTTGCTCCTATACGGAAATACTAACGACAGAAGATTTATCCGAGCCCCAAGCAGCAGGGGCCTGAAGAGGTACTGGTGTCAACATTGCTTGTGATCTGATACAGACAGCCCCAACAGGAGCATTACCTGATCCGCAATACCCATAGCGCCAATATATACATAGCAAAATCCCGTGATGTATCTTGGGTTGTGAAAGTGATCTCCCGAGTGAGTGCAACGCTTCGGCGACCACATAATCCAGCAAGAGAGGCGGCTGTGATGCATAAACTGCATCACATAAATGTACGGACCTCTTGTTCCCCATAATTCCTATCATCGTATTAAACTAGGCCCATTAGATTACAGAGTTACTCGCCGCCTTCTACGATCCAGTCATGGAGACCTATGAACTTCATATGCCCAGATATGATGTCCCTCTCAGTAACCTCTTGAACCACCCGTGCTTCTCTGCGAGCGCTGAACGGCCGCCTTTCATCTCGACTGCTTCTTTCCCTGCCTTGAAACCACAATGGCACGAGGCAGCCACAAAGTCAATATTCTTCCAGCTTCTTCGAGGAGTGGCCTACATTCACAACCTCGGTATTGCTCATCGGGATATTAACCCTGGCAACATCCTGGTCACTCGTGACGGAATAGTCAAGCTTATCGACTTTGGAATAACCTGGGATCCACGATGTGATATCCCTTCACTGGTTGAGAACGAACCTTTGGAGGATTACGAACCCCTGAATGACATGTGTGGTCAGGTCGCGACTGGGTGAGTGATTGCCCGAAATTTGACGCTTTCTTACAACGCATACGCAGGGCGTTCCGAGCCCCAGAACTGATGCTCACTCCTCGCACCTATGACGCAGCTGCAACAGATTTATGGAGTACCGGTGTTCTCTTGGCGAATTTTTTCGCCCCTTTAACACTCATGTTGGATGCGGATGACTGGGAGGAAAGGGAATACGACGATTCAGATGAAGGAGAGGGAGACGCAGCCGGCACTACTACGCTGCAGCATTACATTTATCCCAAGCAGATGCCTGCCCCCTCATTGCGAGGCGCTTGGGTTCGGACACCAATCTTTGATGCTAGTAAGGGGGAGATAGGACTACTTTGGAGCATCTTTAGGACTCTTGGTACGCCGAATGAGGGTTCATGGCCGGTAAGTGACTCTTATGATTATTTCTGACTATTCGGTTCTGAAGATCTCGCAGGGGTTCACACAGCTGAAAGGGACTTCGAGTATCGTGTTCAAGGAGGTTCCAGGACAACCTCTCTCAAGATTTCTTCCCCATTTACCGTCAAGTGAATCAAGCACCGTGCTCTCCCTGGTTGAAGCCTTTTTGACTTATCTTCCTTCGAGTCGAATCGAGGCAAAAGCGGCATTAATGCATCCCTGGTTTACGTCCAATGGTGTGGTCCTCCTTCCGCGTAACTATCCTCTGGCCGAACCCCATACTTTCAATGTGGGAACGAGCGA
>Ga0307513_10005122_pt1 | contig 17346 bp, 18 predicted proteins | sample 15_EM_MG_FD_202174 | JGI IMG/M metagenome (GOLD analysis project Ga0307513, IMG submission 202174) | Populus trichocarpa ectomycorrhiza microbial communities from riparian zone in the Pacific Northwest, United States - 15_EM | ecosystem: Host-associated > Plants > Roots > Unclassified | place... | reverse complement strand
AAAGAAGAAGGAATAGAGAAAGACCAGTTAGCACATGGGAGGAGTTGAAGACAATAATGAAGAAGAGGTATGTTCCTAAACACTATTATCGGGAGTTGTTTAATTGTTTACAAATGATTACATTGGGTAATAAGAGTGTGGAGGAGTAACAAAAAGAATTTGATTATCGGCTCAAAGAGGGCATAACTTTTGATCCGACCGTTGAATCGCGCTCAAATTTTTAAAGGGGTTTCAAAAGGCTATTTTCCTTGGGTGCACTATGGAATCGTTGATCAATGATGGGTACGTCTGGTCGGCCAGCCTTGAGTACGGCTCAAAAAGGCCATAACTTTTGATCCGATCGTTGGATCGCGCTTAAATGTTTACAGGGGTTACCAGAGGCTGTTTTCCTTTGCGTAACTATAGAATGGCTACTCGGTGACGAGGATGTCTGGTCGACCATACTTGAGTATCGTCTCAAAAGGGTCATAACTTTTGATCTGACAATTGGATCGCGCTCAAATTTTTACAGGGGTTTCAAAAGGTTGTTTTCCTTGGGTCTGCTATGCAATCGCTACTCAGTGACGAGTACGTCTAGTCGGCCAACCTTGTGTTTCGGCTCAAAAGGGTTATAACTTTTGATTCGACCGTTGGATCGCACTTAAATGTTTACAGGGTTTTCAAGAGGCTGTTTTCCTTGGTGTAACTATGGAATGGCTACTCGGAGATGAGGATGTCTGGTCGGTCGAACTTGAGTATCGGCTCAAAAGAGCCACACCTTTTGATATGACCGTTGGATCGCGCTCAAATTTTTACAGTGGTTTCCAGAGGCTGTTTTCCTTGGGTCAGTAGTCGAATCGCTACTCGGTGACGGGGAGGTCTGCTCGGCCAGCCTTTAGTATTGGCTCAAAAAGGTCAATAATGTTTGATCTGACTGTTGGATCGCGCTCAAAATTTTACAAGGGTTTCCAGAGGCTGTTTTTCTTGGGTAAGCTATGGAATCATTGTTCAGTGCCGAGGATGTCTGGTCGGCAACCTTGAGTGTCGGCTCAAAAGGGCCATAACTTTTGATTTGACCGTTGGATCGCGCTTAAATGTTTACACGGGTTTCCAGAGGCTGTTTTCCTTGGCCTAACTATGGAATGGCTACTTGAAGACGAGGATGTCTGGTCGGTCGAACTTGAATATCAGCTTAAAAGGGCCATACCTTTTGATATGACCGTTGGATCGCGCTGAAAAGTTTACAGGGGTTTCCATAGGCTGTTTTCCTTGGGTCAGCAATAAAATCGCAACTCAGTGACGGGGAGGTCTACTCGGCCAGCCTTTAGAATCAGCTCAAAAGGGTCATAACTTTTGATCCGATCATTGGATCACGCTTAAGTTTTTACAGGGATTTCCAGAGGCTGTTTTCCTCGGGGTAGCTATGGAATTGCTACTTGGTGACAAGGAGGTCTAGTCGGCCATTCTTGAGTATCGGCTCAAAAGGGGCATAACTTTTGATCCGATAATTGGATTGCGCTCAAATTTTTACAGGGGTTTCAAGAGGTTGTTTTCCTTGGGTCCACTATGCAATCACTACTCAGTGACGGGTATATCTGATCGACCAACCTTGAGTATCGGCTCAAAAGGGCCATAACTTTTGATCCGATCGTTGGATCGCGCTTAAATGTTTACAGGGGTTTCCAGAGACTGTTTTCCTTGGCGTAACTATGGAATGACTACTCGGTGACGAGGATGTCTGGTCGGTCGAACTTGAGTATCGGCTCAAAAGGGCCATAACTTATGATCCGACAGTTGGATCGCGCTCAAAATTTGACAGGGGTTTCTAGAGGTTGTTTTCATTGGGGTAGCTATGGAATGACCACTCGGTGACGAGGATGTCTGGTCGCCCGTAGTTGAGTATTGGCTCAAAAGGGCCATAACTTTTTATCCGACCGTTGCATCGTGCTCAAAATTTTACAAGGGTTTCCAGAGGCTGTTTTCCTTGGGAAAGCTATGGAATAGTTGTTCAGTGACGAGGACGTCTAGTTGGTAACCTAAAGTATCGGCTCAAAAGGGCCATAACTTTTGATCTGACCGTTTGATCGTGCTCAAATTTTTACATGGGTTTCCAGAGGCTGTTTTCATTAGGGTAGCCATGGAATGGCTACTCAGTGATGACGATGTCTGGTCGGTCGAACTTAAGTATCGGCTCAAAAGGGGCATAACTTTTGATCCGACCGTTTGATCGCGCTCAAATTTTTACAAGGGTTTCTAGAGGTAGTTTTGCTTAGGGTAGCGATGGAATGGCTACTCGGAGAAGAGGATGTGTGGTCGGGCGAACTTGAGTATCGGCTCAAAAGGGCCATAACTTTTGATCCAACCGTTGGATCGCGGTCAAATTTTTTTTTGATCAAATGTAAGTATTGTATAGATCAAAAAGAGCAAGGCAAGCTTGCAGTACAAGCTGGAAACCAGCAATACAAAAAGGACATACAAATCCAGGCAAAGGGAACAGGCTCCCTTGAACAAACCATAGTAAGATCAACGGGAACAGACTCCCGTGAACGGGCTAAAAGGAACAAGATCCCATAAACAAAGAGCATGAACATCCCTCATACAGGGAACAGAAAAAACAAAAAGCCTAGGGGACCATCCTCCCACTAAGCCGAACCAGAAGCCACCAAACAGCAAACCAGCGCCAAGACAGCCTAGACCAACTCCAAGCGACAGCACCAAAGGGCGGCCATCCTTAACACCAGCAGACCAGCCCTGCACTAGCGACAACATGTTTGGATCGCGGTCAAATTTTTACTGGTGTTTCTAGAGGGTGTTTTCCTTGGGGTAGCTATGGAATGGCTACTTGGTGACGGATACATCTTGTCGGCCAATATTGAGTATCGGCTCACAAGGGCCATAACTTTTAATCCGACCGTTGGATAGTGCTTAAATTTTTACAGGGGTTTCTAGTGCCTGTTTTCCTTGGATAAGCTATGGAATCGCTGTTAAGTGACGAGGATGTCTGGTCGCCCGTACTTGAGTATCGACTCAAAAGGGCCATAACTTTTGATCCGACCGTTGGATCGCGCTCAAATTTTTACAAGGGTTTCCAGAGGCAATTTTGCTTGGGGTGGCTATAGAGTGGCTACTCGGAGACGAGGATGTCTGGTCGGGCGAACTTGAGTATCGGCTCAAAAGGGCCATAACTTTTGATCCAACCGTTGGATCGCGGTCAAATTTTTACTGGGGTTTCTAGAGGGTGTTTTCCTTAGGGTAGCTATGGAATGGCTACTTGGTGACGGATACGTCGTGTCAGCTAGCATTGAGTATCGGCTCACAAGGGCCATCACTTTTGATCCGACCGTTGGATCACACTCAAATTTTTACAGGGGTTTCCAGTGCCTGTTTTCCTTGGGTAAGCTATGGAATCGCTGTTAAGCGACGAAGATGTCTGGCCGCCCGTACTTGAGTATCGGCTCAAAATGGCCATAACTTTTGATCCGACCGTTGTATCGCGCTCAAATGTTTACAAGGGTTTCCAGAGGTAGTTTTGCTTGGGGTAGTTATGGAATGGCCACTTGGAGACGAGGATGTCTGGTCGGGCGAACTTGAGTATCGACTCAAAAGGCCATAACTTTTGATTCAACCATTGGATCGCGCTCAAATTTGATAGGGGTTTCCAGAAATTGTTTTCATTGGCGTACATATGGAATGGCAACTTGGTGATGGGTACGTCTTGTCGGCCATCCTTGAGTATCGGCTCCCAAGGGCCATAACTTTTGATCCGACCGTTGGATCACGCTCAAATTTTTACATTGGTTTCCAGAGGCTGTTTTCCTCGGTTAAGCTATGGAATCCTTGTTCACTGACGAGGATGTCTGGTCGGCAGCTTTGAGTATCGGCTCAAAAAAGACATAACTTTTGATCCGACCGTTGGATCGCGCTCGAATTTTTACAAGGGTTTCCAGAGGCAGTTTTGCTTGGGGTAGCTATGGAATGGTTACTTGGAGACGAGGATGTCTGGTCGGGCGAACTTGAGTATCGTCTCAAAAGGGCCATAACTTTTGATTCAACCGTTGGATCGCTCTCAAATTTTACAGGGGTTTCCAGAAGTTGTTTTCCTTGGCGTACCTATGGAATGGCTACTTGGTGACGGGTATGTCTTGTCGACCAACCTTGAGTATTGGCTCCCAAGGACCATAACTTTCGATCCGACCGTCGGATCGCGCTTGATTTTTTACAGTGGTTTCCAAAGGCTGTTTTCCTCAATTAAGTTATGGAATCGTTGTTCACTGACGAGGATGTCTGGTTGGCAGCCTTGAGTATCGGCTTAAAAGCGCCATAACTTTTGATCCGACCGTTGGATCGCGCTGAAATATTTACTGGGTTTCCAGAGGCTGTTTTTCTTGGGTCAGCTATGGAATTGCTACTCTATGATGTGTACGTCTTGTCGGACAGCCTTAAGTATTGGCTCAAAAGGTCCATAACTTTTGATCCGACCGTTGGATCGCATTCAAAATTTTATAGTGGTTTCCAGAGGCAGATTTCATTGGCGTAGCTATGGAATGGCTACTCGGAGACGAGGATGTCTGGTCAGAAGAACTTGACTATCCGCTCAAAAGGGCCATAACTTTTGATCCGACCGTTGAATCGTGCTTAAATGTTTAAAGGGGTTTCCAGAGGATGTTTTACTTTGGAAAGATATGGAATCGATGTTCAGTGAGAACGATGTTTGGTCGGCAACCTTGAGTATCAACTCAAAAGAGCCATAACTTTTGATCCAATCGTTGGATCGCGGTCAAATGTTTACTGGGGTTTCTAGAGGGTGTTTTCCTTGGGGTAGCTATGTAATGGCTACTTGGTGACGGGTACGTCTTGTCGGCCAGCATTGAGTATCGGCTCACAAGGGCCATAACTTTTGATTCGACCGTTGGATCGCACTCAAATTTTTACATGGCTTTCAAGTGCCTGTTTTCCTTGGGTAAGCTATGAAATCGCTATTAAGTGACGAGGATGTCTGGTCGCCCGTACTTTAGTATCGGCTCAAAAGGGCCATAACTTTTGATCTGACCGTTGGATCACGCTCAAATTTTTACAAGGGTTTCCAGAGGCAGTTTTGCTTGGGGTAGCTATGGAATGGCTACTTGGAGATGAGGATGTCTGGTCGGGCGAACTTCAGTTTCGTCTCAAAACGGCCTTAACTTTTGATCCGACCGTTGGATCGCACTCAAATTTTTACAAGGGTTTCCAGAGGCAGTTTTGCTTGGGGTAGCTATAGAATGGCTACTTGGAGATGAGGATGTCTGGTCGGGCGAACTTGAGTTTCGTCTCAAAACGGCCTTAACTTTTGATCCGACCGTTGGATCGCGCTCAAATTTTTACAAGGGTTTCCAGAGGCAGTTTTGCTTGGAGTAGCTATGGAATGGCTACTTGGTGACGGGAACGTCTTGTCGGCCAGCATTGAGTATCGGCTCAAAAGGGCCATAACTTTTGATCCGACCGTTGGAATGGGCTCAAATGTTTACTGGGTTTCCAGAGGCTGTTTTCCTTGGGTCACCTATGGAATCGCTACTCTATGATATGTACGTCTTGTCGGACAACCTTAAGTATTGGCTCACAAGGTCCATAACTTTTGATCCGACCGTTGCATCGCACTCAAAATTTTACAGTGGTTTCCAGAGGTAGTTTTCATTGGCGTAGCTAAGGAATGGCTACTTGGAGACGAGGATGTCTGGTCGGGCGAACTTGACTATCCGCTCAAAAGGGCCATAACTTTTGATCCAACCGTTGGATCGCGCTTAAATGCTTATAGGGGTTTCCAGTGGCTGTTTTGCTTGGTGGAGCTATGTAATGGCTACTCGGTGACGAGGATGTCTGGTCGGTCGAACTTGAGTATCGGCTCAAAAGGGCCATAACATTGGATCCGACAGATGGATCACGCTCAAAATTTAACAGGGTATCCAAATGTTGTTTTCATTGGGGCAGCTATGGAATGGCTACTTGGAGACGAGGATGTCTGGCCGGGAACCTTGAGTATCGGCTCAAAAGGGCCATAACTTTTGATCCGACCGTTTGATCGCGCTTAAATTTTTACAAGGGTTTTGAGATGTTATTTTCCTTGGAGTAGCTATGGAATGGCTTCTCGATGACGAGGATGTCTGGTCGCCTGTACTTGAGTATCGGCTCAAAAGGGCTATAATTTTTTATTCGACCGTTGGATCACACTCAAATTTTTACTGGGGTTTACAGAGGCTGTGTTCCTTGGGGTAGCTATAGAATGGCTACTTGGTGACGGGTACGTCTTGTCGGCCAGCATTGAGTATTAGCTCACAAGGGCCATAACTTTTAATCCGACCGTTGCATCGTTCTTCAATTTTTACAGGGGTTTCTAGAGCCTGTTTTCCTTGGGTAAGCTATGGAATTGCTGTGAAGTGATGAGGATGTCTGGTCGCCCATACTTGAGTATCGGCTCAAAAGGGCCATAACTTTTGATCCGACCGTTGGATCACGCTTGAATTTTTACAAGGGTTTCCAGAGGCAGTTTTGCTTGGGATAGCTATGGAATGGCTACTTGGAGACGAGGATGTCTAGTCGGGCGAACTTGAGTATAGGCTCAAAAGGGCCATAACTTTTGATTCAACAGTTGGATCGCGCTCAAATTTTACAGGGGTTTTCAGAAGTTGTTTTCCTTGGCGTACCTATGGAATGGCTACTTGGTGACAGGTATGTCTTGTCGACCAACCTTGAGTATTGGCTCCCAAGGACCATAACTTTCGATCCGACCGTGGGATTGCGCTTGATTTTTTACAGTGGTTTCCAAAGGTTGTTTTCCTCAATTAAGTTATGGAATCGTTGTTCACTGACGAGGATGTCTGGTTGGCAGCCTTGAGTATCGGCTTAAAAGCGCCATAACTTTTGATCCGACCGTTGGATCGCGCTGAAATATTTACTGGGTTTCCAGAGGCTGTTTTTCTTGGGTCAGCTATGGAATTGCTACTCTATGATGTGTACGTCTTGTCGGACAGCCTTAAGTATTGGCTCACAAGGTCCATAACTTTTGATCCGACCATTGGATCGCGCTTGAATTTTTACAAGGGTTTCCAGAGGCAGTTTTGCTTGGGATAGCTATGGAATGGCTACTTGGAGACGATGATGTCTAGTCGGGCGAACTTGAGTATAGGCTCAAAAGGGCCATAACTTTTGATTCAACAGTTGGATCGCGCTCAAATTTTACAGGGGTTTCCAGAAGCTTTTTTTCTTGGCGTACATATGAATGGCTACTTGGTGACGGGTACGTCTTGTCGGCCAGCCTTGAGTATCGGCTCCCAGGGGCAATAACTTTCGATCCAACCGTTGGATCGTGCTCAAATTTTTACTGGGTTTTTTAGAGGTTGTTTTCCTTGGGGTAGCTATGGAATGGCTACTTGGTGACGAGTACGTCTTGTCGGCTAGCATTGAGTATCGGCTCACAAGGGCCATAACTTTTGATCCGAGCGTTGGATCGCGGTCAAATATTTACAGGGGTTTCCAGTGCCTATTTTCCTTGGGTAAGCTATGGAATCGTTGTTAAGTGACGAGGATGTCTCGTCGCCCGTACTTGAGTATCGGCTCAAAACGGCCATAACTTTTGATCCGACCGTTGGATCGCCCTCAAATATTTACAGGGGTTTCTAGAGGCTTTTTTGCTTGGGATAGTTATGGAATGGCTACTCGATGATGAGGATATCTGGTCGGTCTAATAAGAGTATCGGCTCAAAAGGGCCATAACTTTTGATCCGACCGTTGGATCGCGCTCAAATTTTTACAGGGGTTTCTAGAGGCTGTTCTGCTTGGGGTAGTTATGGAATGGCTACTCGGTGACGAGGATGTCTGGTCCATTAAACAAGAGTATCGGCTCAAAAGGGCCATAACTTTTGATTCGACCGTTGGATCGTGCTCAAGTTTTTTCAGGGGTTTCTAGAGGCTGTTTTGCTTGGGGTAGTTATGGAATGGCTACTCAATGACGAGGATGTCTGGTCAGTCGTACAAGAGTATCAACTCAAAAGTGCCATAACTTTTGGTTTGACCGTTGGATCGCGCTTAAATTTTTACAGGGGTTTGTAGAGGCTGTTTTCGTTAGGGTAGATATGGAAAGGCTACTCGGTGATGATGATGTCTTGTCGGCAACCTTGAGTATCGTCTTAAAAGGGCCATCACTTTTGATCTGACCGTTGGATCGCGCTCAACTTTTTTCAGGGGTTTCCAGAGCCTGTTTTCCTTGGGTAAGCTATGGAATCACTGTTCAGTGACGAGGATGTCTAGTCGACAACCTTGAGTATCGGCTCAAAAGAGCCATAACTTTTGATCCAACCGTTGGATCGCGCTTAAATTTTTCCAGGGGTTTCTAGAGGCTGTTTTGGTTGGGGTAGTTATGGAATGGCTACTCGGTGACGGGGATATCTGGTAGGTCTAACAAGAGTATCAGCTCAAAAGGGCCATAACTTTTGATCCGACCGTTGGATCGTGCTCAAAGTTTTTCAGGGGTTTCTAGAGGCGGTTTTGCTTAGGGTAGTTATGGAATGGCTACTTGGTGACGAGAATGTCTGGTCGGTCGTACAAGAGTATCAGCTCAAAAGGGCCATAACTTTTGGTCCGACCATTGGATCGCGCTCAAATTTTTACATGGGTTTGTAGAGGCTGTTTTCCTTAGGGTAGATATGGAATGGCTACTCGGTAATGAGGATGTCTTGTCAGCAACCTTGAGTATCATCTTAAAAGGGCAATAACTTTTGATCCGACTGTTGGATCGTGCTCAACTTTTTACAGGGGTTTCCAGAGCCTGTTTTCCTTGGGTAAGCTATGGAATCGCTGTTCAGTGACGAGGATGTTTGGTTGTCAACCTTGAGTATCGGCTCAAAAGAGCCATAACGTTTGATCCGACCGTTGGTTCGCTATCAAATTTTTACAGGGGTTTCCAGAGGCTGTTTTCCTTGGGGTAGCTATGGAATGGCTACTGGGTGACAGGCACGTCTTGTCGGCCACCATTGTGTATCGACTCATAAGGGCCATAACTTTTGATCCGATCGTTGGATCACACTCAAATTTATACAGGGGTTTCCAGAGGCTGTTTTCCTTGGGTAAGTTATTGAATGGCAACTGGGTGACCGGTACGTCTGGTCGGCGACCTTGAGTATCGGCTCAAGAGGGCCATATCTTTTGATCCGACAGTTGGATCGCACTCAAATTTTTTATAGGGTTTCCATAGGCTGTTTTCGTTGGGTAAGCTACGAAATCGCTGTTCAATGACTAGGATGTCTGGTCGCCAACCTTGAGTATCGGCTCAAAAAGGCCATAACTTTTAATCCGACTGTTGAATCACGCTAAAATTTTTACAGGGGTTTCCAGATGCTGTTTTCATTGGGTAAGCTATCGAATCGCTGTTTAGTGATGAGGATGTCTGGTCGACAAGCTTGAGTATCGGCTCAAAAGGGCCATAACGTTTGATCACTCTCAAATTTTTACAGGGTTTTCCACAGGCTATTTTCCGTAGGGTAGCTATGGAATGGCTACTCGGTGACGGGTACTTCTTGTCGGCCAACATTGATTATCGGCTCACAAGGGCTATAACTTTCGATCCAACCGTAGGATCGGGCTCAAAATTTGAGTATCGGTGGGGCGAACTTGAGTATCCACTCAAAAGGGCCATAACTTTTGATCTCACCGTTGGATCGCACTCTAATTTTTACAAGGGTTTCTAGAGGCAGTTTTCCTTGGGTAAGCTATGGAATCGTTGTTCAGTGACGAGTACGTCTTGTCGGCTATCATTGAGTATCGGCGGACAAGGGCCATAACTTTTGATCCGACCATTAGATCGCGCTCAAATTTTTACAGGGGTTTCCAGAGGCTCTTTTCTTGGGTAAGTTATTGAATCTCTATTTAGTGACGAGGATGTCTGCTCGGCAACCTTGAGTATCAGCTCAAAAGCGCCATATCTTTTGATCCGATTGTTTGATCGCGTTCAAATTTTTACAGGGGTTTCTAGAGGCTGTTTTCCTTGGGGTAGGTATGGAATGGCTACTCGGTGACGAGGATGTGTGGTCGGTCGAATAAGAGTAGCGGCTCAAAAGGGCTATAACGTTTGATCCAACCGTTGGATTGCTCTCAAATTTTTAGGGGGTTTCCAGAGCCTGTTTTATTGGTTATGATATGGAATCACAGTTCAGTGACGAGGATGTCTGGTCGGCAACCTTGAGTATCGGCTCAAAAGGGCAAGAATGTTTGATCCGACCGTTGGATCGCTTTTAAATTTTTACAGGTGTTTCCAGAAGCTGTTTTCCTTGGGGTAGCTATGGAATGGCTACTTGGTGACGGGAACGTCTTGCCGTCCAGCATTGAGTATTGGCTCACAAGGGCGTTAATTTTTGATCCAACCGTTGGATCGTGCTCCAATTTTTACAGGGGTTTCCAGAGGCTGTTTTCCTTGGGTAAGTTCTTGAATCGCTATTCAGTGATGGGTACGTCTTGTCGGCTAGCCTTGAGTATCGGCTTAAAAGGGCCATAACTTTTGATCTGACCATCGGATCGTGCTCAAATTTTTAAAGTGGTTTCTAGATATTGTTTTCCTAGGGCTAGTTATGTAATGGCTTCTCGGTGACGAGGATGTCTTGTCGGTCGAACAAGAGTATCGGCTCAAAAGGGCCATAAGTTTTGGTCCGACTGTTGGATCGCGCTCAAATTTTTACAGGGTTTCCAGAACCTGTTTTCGTTGGTTATGATATGGAATCGAAGTTCAGTGACGAGGATGTCTGGTCGACAACTTTGAGTATCGGCTCAAAAGGCTCAAAAGGGCTGTAACTTTTGATACGACTGTTGGATTGTGTTCAAATTTTTACAGGGGTTTCCAAATGCTATTTTCCTTGGGGTAGTTATGGAATGGCTACTCGGTGATGAGGATGTCTGGTCGGGCGAACTTGAGTATCGGCTCAAAAGGGTCTTAACTTTTGATGCAACCGTTGGATCGTGCTCAAATTTTTACAGGGGTTTCGAGAGCCTGTTTTGGTTGGTTATGATATGGAATCGTTGTTCAGAGACAAGGATGTCTGGCGCCAACCTTGAGTACCGGCTCAAAACGACCATAACTTTTGATTCGACCGTTTGATCGCGCTCAAATATTTACAGGGGTTTCCAGAGGCTGTTTTCCGTGGGGTAGCTATGAAATGGCTACTCAGAGACTAGGATGTCTGGTCGCCAACCTTGAGTATCGGCTCAAAAGGGCCATAACTTTTGATCCAACCGTTGGATCGCGCTCAAATTTTTACAGTGGTTTCCAGAGGCTGTTTTCGTTGGGTAAGCTATGGAATCACTGTTGAGTGACGAGGATGTCTGGTCTTCAACCTTGAGTATCTGCTCAAAAGGGCCATAACTTTTGATCCGACCGTGTGATCGCTCTCAAAATTTTACTGCTGTTTCAAGAGTCTGTTTTCGTTGGGGTAGCTGTGGAATCGATGTTCAGTGAGAAGGATGTCTTGTCAGCAACCTTGAGTATCGGCTCAAAAGGGCCATAACATTTTATCCGACCGTTGGATCACGCTTAAATTTTTACAAGGGTTTCTAGAGGCTGTTTTCCGTGGGGTATATACGGAATGGCTATTCGGTGACGAGAATGTCTGGTCGACCGAACAAGAATATGAGCTGAAAAGGGCCATAACTTTTGGTCCGACCGTTGGATCGCGCTTAAATTTTTACAGGGGTTTCCAGATGCTGATTTCGTTGGGTAAGCTATGGAATCGCTGAGTGACGAGGATGTCTGGTCGCCAACCTTGAGTATCGGCTCAAAAGGGCCATAACTTTTGATCCGACCGTTCAATCGCGCTCAAATTTTTACAGTGGTTTCCAGAGGCTGTTTTCATTAGGGTGGCTATGGAATGGCTACTCGGAGACGAGGATATGTAGTCATTTTAACTTGAGTATCGGCTCAAAAGGACCATAACTTTTGGTCCGACCGTTAGATCGCGCTCAAATTTTTACAGGGGTTTCCAGCGGCTTTTTTCCCAGGGTAAGCAATGGAATCGCTGTTGAGTGACGAGGATTTCTGGTCGCCAACCTTGAGTATCGGATCAAAATGGCAAAAAACATTTTATCCGCCCGTTAGATCACGCTTAAAGTTTTACAGGGGTTTCCAGAGGCTGTTTTCCGTGAGGTAGCTATGAAATGGCTACTCGGAGACGAGGATGTCTGGTCGCCAACCTTGAGTATCGGCTCAAAAGGGCCATAAATTTTTATCCGACCGTTGGATCGCTCTCAAATTTTTACAGGGATTTCCAGAGGCTGTTTTCCTTGGGGTAAATATGGAATGGCTTCTGGGTGACGGGTACGTCTTGTCGGCTAGCATTGAGTATCGGCTCACAAGGGCGATAACTTTTGATCCGACCGTGGGGTCGCGCTCAAATGTTTACAGGGGTTTCCAGAGCCTTTTTTCCGTGGAGTATCTACGGAATGCCTACTCGGTGACGAGGATGTCTGGTCGACGGAACAAGAGTATCGGCTGAAAAGGGCCATAACTTTTGGTCCGACCGTTGGATCGCGCTCAAATTTTTACAGGGGTTTCCAAAGGCTGTTTTCGTTGGGTAAGCTATGGAATCGTTGAGTGACGAGGATGTCTGGTTGCCAACCTTGAGTATCTGCTCAAAAGGGCCATAACTTTTGATTCGACCATTGGATCGCTCTTAAATTTTTACAATGGCTTCCAGAGGCTGTTTTCATTGGATAAGCTATGGAATCGTTGTTGAGTGACGAGGATGTCTGGTCGCCAACCTTGAGTATCAGCTCAAAATGGCCTTAACATTTTATCTGACCGTTGGATCACGCTTAAACTTTTACAGGGGTTTCTAGAGGCTGTTTTCAGTGGGGTATATATGGAATGCTTATTCGGTGACGAGAATGTCTGGTCGACCAAACAAGGGTATCGGCTCAAAAGGGCCATAACTTTTGATCCGACCGTGGGATCGCGCTCAAATTTTTACAGGGGTTTCCAGAGACTATTTTTCGTGGGGTATATACGAAATGCCTACTCGGTGATGAGGATGTTTGGTCGACCGAACAAGAGTATCGGCTCAAAAGGGCAATAACTTTTGATCTGACCGTTGGAACCCGCTTAAATTTTAACAATGGTTTCCAGAGGCTGTTTTCATTGGGTAAGCTATGGAATCGCTATTGAGTGACGAGGATGTCTAGTCGCCAACCTGGAGTATCGGCTCAAAATGGCCTTAACATTTTATCCGATCGTTGGATCACGCTTAAAATTTTACAGGGGTTTCTAGAGACTGTTTTCCGTGGGGTATATACGTAATGCCTACTCGGTGACGAGGATGTCTGGTCGATCGAACAAGAATATCGGGTGAAAAGGGCCATCACTTTTGGTCCGACCGTTGGATCGCGCTTAAATTTGTACAGTGGTTTCCAGAGGTTGTTTTTGTTGGGTAAGCTAAGGAATTGCTGTTGAGTGACGAGGATGTCTGGTCGCCAACCTTGAGTATCGACTCAAAAGGGCCATAACTTTTGATCCGACCGTTGGATTGCGCTCAAATGTTTATAGCGGTTTCTAGAGGTTGTTTTCGTTGGGTAAGCTATGGAATCATTGAGTGATGAGGATGTCTGGTCGCCAACCTTGAGTATCGGCTCAAACGGCTCAAAGGGGCCATAACTTTTGATCCGACCGTTTGATCGCTCTCAAAATTTTATTGCGGTTTCTAGAGCCTGTTTTCATTAGGGTAGCTGTGGAATCGCTGTTCAGTGAGATGGATGTCTCGTCGGCAACCTTGAGTATCGGCTCAAAATGGCAAGAAAATTTTATCTGACCGTTGGATCACGCTTAAATTTTAACAGGGGTTTCTAGAGGCTGTTTTCCGTGGGGTATATACGGAATCCCTATTCGATGACAAGAAAGTATGGTCGATCGTATAAGAATATCGATTGAAAAGGGCGATAAGTTTTGGTCAGACCGTTGGTTCGCGCTCAAATTTTTACAGGGGTTTACAGAGACTTTTTTCCGTGGGGTATATACAGAATGCCTACTCGGTGACGAGGATGTTTGGTCGACCGAACCAGAGTATCGGCTGAAAAGGGCAAGAACTTTTGATCCAACCATTGGATCGCGCTCAAATTTTTACAGTGGTTTCCAGAGGCTGTTTTCATTGGGTAAGCTATGGAATCGCTGTGGAGTGACGAGGATGTCTGGTCTTCAACCTTGAGTATGGGCTCAAAATGGCCAAAACATTTTATCCGACCGTTGGATCGCTGTTAAATTTTTACAGGGATTTCCAGACGCTGTTTTCCTTGGGGTAACTATGGAATGGCTAATGGGTGACGGGTACGTCTTGTCAGCCAGCAATGAGTATCGGCTCACAAGGGCCATAACTTTTGATCCGACCGTTTGATCGCTCTCAAAATTTTACTGAGGTTTTTAGAGGCTGTTTTCGTTGGGGTAGCTGTGGAATCGCTGCTCAGTTAGAATGATTTCTCGTCGGCAACCTTGAGTATCGAATCAAAAGGGCCATAACTTTTGATCCGACCGTTGGGTCGCGCTTAAAGTCTTACAGGGGTTTCCAGAGGCTGTTTTCCATGGGGTATATACGGAATGCCTACTCGGTGACGAGGATGTCTGGTCGACCGAACAAGAATATCGGGTGAAAAGGGCTATAACTTTTGGTCCGACCTTTGGATCGCGCTCAAATTTTTACAGTGGTTTCCAGAGGCTGTTTTTGTTGGGTAAGCTAAGGAATCGCTATTGAGTGACGAGGATGTCTGGTCGCCAACCTTGAGTATCGCCTCAAAATGAGCAAAACATTTTATCCGACCGTTGGATCGCTCTTAAATTTTTACAGGGATTTCTAGAGGTTGTTTTCCTTGGGGTAACTATGGAATGGCTAATGGGTGACGGGTACGTCTTGTCAGCCAGCAATGAGTATCGACTCACAAGGGCCATAACTTTTGATCCGATCGTGGGATCGCGCTCAAATTTTTACAGAGGTTTCCAGAGACTGTTTTCGTTGGGTAAGCTATGGAATGACTGAGTGACGAGGATGTCTGGTCGCCAACCTTGAGTATCGGCTCAAAAGGGCCATAACTTTTGATCCGACCGTTGGGTCGCGCTTAAATTTTTACAGTGGTTTCTAGAGGCTGTTTTCATTGGGGTAGCTAGGGAATGGCTACTCGGAGACGAGGATGTGTGGTCGGTCGAACTTGAGTATCGGCTCAAAAGGACCATAACTTTTGGTCCGACCGTTGGATCGAGTCAAATTTTGACAGGGGTTTCCAGCGGCTGTATTCCCTGGGTAAGCAGTGGAATCGCTGTTGAGTGACGAGGATTTTTGGTTGCCAACCTTGAGTAACGGCTCGAAAGGGCCATAACATTTTCCGTGCGGTAGCTATGGAATAGTTACTCGGAGACGAGGATGTGTGGTCGCTCGAATTTGAGTATCAGCTCAAAAGGGCCATAACTTCTTATCCGACCGTTGGATCGCTCTCAAATTTTTACAGGGATTTCCAGAGTTTATTTTCTTATCCGACCGTGGGGTATATACAAAATGCATACTCGGTGACGAGGATGTCTATTCGACCGTACAAGAGTATCTGTAAATCCCAAGATAATCAAGGCTGGATTAAATTAAAGAAAATAAACTAAACTAAAAATAAGTTGGGGCAAAAAGAATACATTTAAAGAAAATGGGGTCTAAATACAAATAAGAATAATTATAGAGCATAAATAGTACTCTTCTTACCAAAAAACAGATCTAGAACTATCGTGAAGAAAGAAGAGAGGGAATTTTGGTATCTATTTTTACAGATCAAGAGAGAGACACCAAATTTCAAGAACCCATCCAAGATTTAGGGTTATAGGTAAAAATAAACACTGGTAGGCAAGGGATTAATAAGAAAAAAAATTGAACAAGAAGAGAAGAGGGGAGGGTCGGCTGTCATTAGAAAGAAAAGGAGGGATCGAGACCTTGTTTCGTATCGGGTCAGATATTCTAAACATGGTCTTATGAGTTGTTTTAAAGTCGATTATGAATTGATGCCTGGATGTTGAATGATAGATTTGAGTTCTATAACTCCAGATAAAGTTAAAAATCTGAGGGGAGGTCAGACAGTAACAATTCAAAAATAGACAGTCACAGTTAGACAGTAACAGTCCAAGTGTTCATTGATGAGTGATTTTTACTATCTTAGAGGCAGAACTGGGTTCTCCTCAAATCATAGAACTTGTAGCCTCATGTCTTATCTTTCCAACGAAACAAATTTCGATTGAATTGGAGTTCTATAACTCCAGATATAGTTAAAAATCTGAGGAGAGGTCAGACAGTAACACTTCAAAAAACGGACAGTAACAGTCCAAGTGTTCGTTGATGAGCGATGTTGACTATCTTAGAGGCAGAACTAGGTTCTTCTCAAATCATAGAACTTGTATCCTCATGTCTTATCTTTCCAACGACATAAATTTTGCTTTAATCGGAGTTCAATAACTCCAGATATAGTTAAAAATATGAGGAGAGGTAAGACAGTAACAGTTCAAAAAACAGACAGTAACAGTCCAAGTGTTTGTTGATGAGTGATTTTGACTATCTTAGAGGCAGAATTGGGTTCTCCTCAAATCATAGAACTTGTAGCCTCATGTCTTATCTTTCTAACGACATAAATTTTTCCTGAATTGGACTTCTATAACTCCAGATATAGTTATAAAACTAAGGAGAGGTCAGACAGTAACGGTTCAAAAACAGACAGTAACAGTTGGACAGTAACAGTCCAAGTGTTTTTCGATGAGTGATGTTGACTATCTTAGAGCCAGAACTGGGTTCTCCTCAAATCATAGAACTTGTAGCCTCATGTCATATCTTTCCAATGACACAAATTTTACTTGAATCGGAGTTCTATAACTCCAGATATAGTTAAAAATCTGAGTAGAGGTTAGACAGTAACGGTTCAAAAACAGACAGTAACAGTTGGACAGTAACAGTCCAAGTGTTCGTTGATTTGCAATTTAGACTATCTTAGAGGCAGACCTGGGTTCTCCTAAACATAGAACTTGTAGCATCATGTCTTATCTTTCCAACGACACAAATTTCGCTTGAATCGGAGTTCTATAACTCCAGATATAGTTAAAAATATGAGGAGAGGTAAGACAGTAACAGTTCAAAAAACAGACAGTAACAGTCCAAGTGTTTGTTGATGAGTGATTTTGACTATCTTAGATGCAGAAATAGGTTCTTCTCAAATCATAGAACTTGTAGCCTCATATCATATCTTTCCAACGACATAAATTTTGGTTGAATCGGAGTTCTATAACTCCAGATATAGTTAAACATATGAGGAGAGGTCAGACAGTAACGGTTCAAAAACAGACAGTAACAGTTG
>Ga0307513_10005121_pt1 | contig 17347 bp, 21 predicted proteins | sample 15_EM_MG_FD_202174 | JGI IMG/M metagenome (GOLD analysis project Ga0307513, IMG submission 202174) | Populus trichocarpa ectomycorrhiza microbial communities from riparian zone in the Pacific Northwest, United States - 15_EM | ecosystem: Host-associated > Plants > Roots > Unclassified | place... | reverse complement strand
ACGTCCAAGCGTTGGTGGGAGGCGGTCTCGTAGTAGCTCAGACGGCTGTTTGCTTCGGATCCATATTTCCATATGAAGGTCTTCAGCATATGGTCCCGTTCAGTCGCGAACGTGTCGTTTGTGATTCTGACGGTGGTTGAACTTGCTGTCATCAAGGGACAGGCGTGGAACATCGTTGAACCGTCGGGGCATGAGGTGAGCTGTTCTTCGTGCATTTAATTTTAGGGGTGGTGCTTATTATTCTTTAGGATGAAAGCTCTCTGGAGCTGACTCGGTGATGGGGGGTTTTGGTGTGGGATGATGAAGTCGAGTTTGCTCAGGAAACGTTCAAAGTCGAAGATGAAGAGCGTCACGAAAGCGGAGACCCCTTCGAAGGCCATGAAGGCCGTCCTTCATCCCCGTGCCTCTACCAATACTATCCCATTTCCTGTTCCCGTGGCGTGGCTCAGCTCTGCAAGATCGATAACACAGGGCCACCTCAAGCTTCCCTTCGAAACGGCCGGCGGATTTTCTCAATTTCACTCGACCGGCACCGTTCTCCACGACATATTCCAAGGTCCATTCCGAGACAACGGGAGTTGCGATCCTGGAACAGCTGGAGAACTTGGACGCCGTCCAGGTGAGCGTGAAGAAGTTCGGCAGCAGCGTTGGTGGAGGTAACTCTGGGAATGGGGATTGTGAAGTAGATGTGGCGGTGTCGCCAATCTCGCCAAGCACAAGGAACGGCAGACCATTGGGGTCCGTTTCAGCACCCGGGCGAATGTTTCGCTCGTCGTATCCTCACACCTACAATAACGACAATGGGGTGCCACCGGTGGTGACTGTATCGTTCTCAGGGCTTTTCTCGCCAAGAAGGATTCCTAATGGGCTCCCGGCGATGGTGGAAGATGCGCCTTCGTCTGATGCGTCAGATGCGGGAGATGAGGAGCACTGCCTTCGAGGTGGCTGAGTCAGGATGGGAACAGGCAAATGTTTGATTGAGTTATAGACGAGGGGAGACGCCAAAACCGAAGATGTTCCTACTGATTGATGGGAGGAGAACTGACCACCGTTTCTTCCTGTTGTAGTGAATTGGGACTGCAAATGCGGCCCTTCTTTTGTTGGTGAATTGAATCAACAACTCTTGATGTTTCGAACCCTTCCTTTCACGGGAATGGCAATCTAGTCCATGACCGTATGTATCTGCGATGGACCACATGTCCGTGTGCGCATCCAACCTTTCTTCATTTCATGTAACGTCTTCATACTTATATAGACCGCCATACTCCGCTCCCGTCCCAAAAACGGTAGATGATTTGTGATAATGTGCATAGGTTCCACCCACGGTAATCCAAGGATAAAAATCGATAACAAGACACGGGTTACTAGGGAAACTCGAGCTCAGGCTTCGCCTTCAATCATCCAAACCGTCGTCGTCATCGTCTGTTACTGCAATATCCATCCTGATTCCGCCCCAGGCCTTCCTGAATTCACGGAGGAACCCTTCCCAGACTGACTTACCCCAGGGCCACCGAACCAGTGTCACTGGCAGCTCCCCCTGAACCCCAGCGTGCCCAGCCAGCCGCGCTAGCCATCTATCGATTTCAACCCATCGACCCTGGAAGGGGTGCTCGACGTTTGTGTCTGAGTCGGGCCAGGCCACATGTCCCATGGTGATGGAGGTTAGCATAGGAATTGGGGGGATATGGCGTAGAATATTTGTGAGGCGGGGCGAGGGATCAACCATGCAAAACTCGATGCTCAGGGCGGCGAAGGTGGTTAACGATGACATATCGATGCGAGGGGGAATAACTCCCCAAGGAGTACCATCCAGGAAAATATCTTGGTGACCTATCGTTACGTCCGCTTCTGCTGCTTGGAAATCCATAAAAACAACATACCATATAGCTCAATTCCACCACCATCTCCGAAGAATGTATGATGAATTTTTCTATGCCTGGGATGCGTACAGCGAAGGAGAAACGGCGAGGGTCCGCTCACGTCTCCGCGTAACTCCAACAGGTCTAGTGGTCCCTTCTGCGGTGGGGCGAGACGAATTGAAAGTTGCTCTTCCAACTCGAACTTGGCGGCCATGATACACAACATCTCGAGGTTGAGGAGCGAGAGGATTTGACCCGGCAGCTCGTCAGGGATCTTCGTCCTGGACACGCATAATTCTGTCAATGAGCCGAGGCTCTTGAGCACACGGCCGAAAATCGCAGCAGTATACTAAGGGCCAATGTGTGAGAACCCAACGACATGAACGCAGGAGGCGATGCTGTTGGGATACGAACTTGATCCTCTGGAAGGCTTGTTGTTGGCTCCTTCGCCGCCATTGCTTCGAAATGAAGGAACAGGGGAGGAGGCTAAAACGAGGGAGATTGTCGTAATTGGTGGCGACAAAACTCTGAAATATCCCCTTTCAAGGTCTTGCGCATAACGATTGAACAAGAAGTACTAGGGCAACGACCTTTGTTCCGAACTCAGAGTTCCTGGTAGCGCGAGTGGCCCACTTTACGGAGGACGGCTCGACGCCTGGAGAACTTTTCTCTGCAAGTTTGGGGAGGCCATTATTGAGGCCTTGAGGCTTCGCTCAACTCTTCCTTCCTCCAATAATGTACAGCTATACAACCAACCGCGTTCAATCAAGAGCACCATTGACATGGTCGAACATACCCTTTGCTTTCGCCTGATCCATTCTTACGGTTATCTCAACCAGGCCGGGGACCACGATAGGACGATCTCGACACACCTTGACCGCGAGGTCAATATTCAATATCCGTCAAAAGACCCCATTGAGCTCCACTTGTTGGCAACGGTTTCTTTTGTAAATCCCATGCCCGACACCGCATCTCCCCACGTGACCTCGCATTTCCACCCTTCCACCCGCCATGAATTCACTTCCCCAGGAGCTCATCGACGCAGTCATCGACAGCCTCCCACGCTCTAGCCTCCTTTCTTCATCCCTCGTCGCGAAACAGTGGCAGCGGAGGAGCCAACAAAGAGCCCTCAAGAAAATCAGGTTCCCCTCCGAAGCCCAAGTCGATCGTTGGTGCACGGACTTTCCCCAGGACCCGGAAGGCATCGTATCCTACGTTCACGTCGCCGAGTTCGCAGGTATCGACTCTTGGTATGACTCCACGATTTTCGGCCGTGCGCTCAAGGGCCTCAGCTCGTTGACAGAATTACGGGTGTCCGTAACGGGGATCCCTGACGAGCTGCCGACCCAAATCTCACGTGGGGAGCTTGGGAAGGGAATTACCATCCTCCGCCTCCAGTACACATCCTGCACCCTCGCGACGACGATGTCTGTCATTCATTCCCTCCCCAACCTGAAGGTATTATCCATTGTCGACCCTAGGGTCGGATCGGAAGGGCCACTTCGATCCCATCCTGTCACATCGCGGAGGGCACCGCTGGACTCGCTGGAGTTATGGGGAGATGTGGATGTGGGCGGGATCGGAAAGGCACTCGCTGAATCTGGATTCACGTTCCGCCGCCTCTCCTTGGAGGTAGACCCCTCGGGCGTAGAGCAGCTCGTCATGCTTTCCTCTGAGACGGTGGCAAAACTTGCGCTCTATGGTGTGTGAATTTTACCAATTTTCATGGAGAGGAAACGATGATGATGGATTTCCCAGACGGTTTCGCTCGAAAGATTCCCCACCATACACTATCGTTACCTGCCCTTACTGCTCTGGATATCAACCTCCAGGCGGGTGACCCATCGCCTAACCTTATTACTATCCTGTCGTCCATTTCCTCAGCCCCAGCGTTAGACTCCATTACTTTTGAACATATTATGTGGTCCATTGTCCACCCTTCCTTCCAGGGCCCATGGGCTGACATGGATAGATGGCTGGTACGGGTGGCTCAGCAAGCCAGAGTTCAGGGAGGGTTGTCGGTGATGCTGAGATTGTGGCCGAAAGGCATGCCGGTATGGGAGGGATTCTTGCGCGATTTCAGGAGGGCTGGAGGCCAAATCAAGACAGATGCTCACAATTGAATGACAACGATTAAAAATTCAGAAACACATCCCCTTTCAAGGTCTTGCGAGTTTCGTACATTTTGTCCATTGAGCTTAGCGTTTGAATAGCTTGTGGTACCAAAATAACGAAATTTGTTCCGAGCTCAGAGTTCCTCCATGCCAACGAGCCTCCCTCGGTACACCCAAGTTCAGGCCGACACCGAGTAGACACGAGGTAGGAGGTAATTCAAGGAATGTCATGATTATGCACAATGGAGTGGCCAGCTCAAGTGGAGAGCCCGGCGGGGGCAGTGCGAGCTCGGACGGCTCGAAATCTGGAGAGTTTTTCTCTAGGCTTGGCGCTCAATTCTTCCTTCCGGAGTCCAATGCAGTTATACAGCCATGTTCGATCAAGTCGGTGGGGAGAGCACTGCTGACATGGACGAATACACCCCTTACTTTCGCCTGATCCGTTCTTACGATCATCTCAACCAGGCCGGGGGCTGGTTGCCTCCTTTGACGAGGACGGGTCGGAACAGAGTTGGTTCAGCCAAGATCACCTTTTCTGAGCTTCCGTCATCACTATGTCCTCGCGGTCAGCGCGAGCGTGTTGACTTTATTGGACTATTGCAGGCCACCGCCTCCATCCTGAGACATCATCTCGTCCAGCTTCATCAGGGATCCTTCATGGGGACAGAGCCCTCCGTCGTCGCCCTGCTGACAGACTAGGCGTATGAGGTCTTTAGAACGATGACGTGCAGCTCGGGACGAGTCTCATCCACAGAGAGCGCGGAGTCCACGGCGAAACCCTTACCTCCCAAGATGATCTTACTGCTGGTGTCTTCCCCGAATGACCACATCGTCAGATACATACCTCTGGGGATACTGAAGTGGTACTCCCGGAGACCAACAGTTCGAACCCTCGCCTTGACAACGTCCCAACATCCTGATCTGAGGGCTCGTAATCTCTCACGAAAATATGGTCGATATCGTCAATAGAACTGGAAACCCTGGGTGAGTCTGCGACTGGGGCCGCACGTACAGTCTCTAACTTACAATTCTGGGTGCTCTGGTGGTGGTCTGACCCCCTTGAGCAGCTGCTGAACGACATCTTCCCAGAGCTGTTTAACGTCTGACCCATAACAGTGGGGGGCTTGAGTAGCGTGGTGAAGATCCTGAATAGATTCCTCCGACATACGGTTCTTCTGTAAACCGGCGGCCGACCAAGAGGACTCTGTCGTTCCAACTTGGTCGGGTTCGAGAACGGAGCCGAAATATTCCTCGAAATTCCTCCGAACACTAGTCAAAGGTTGAAGTCGCAATCGTAGTAGCCTCAGGGTACTTTTCCGAGAAATTATAAATGAGATTCCCCCCACGATTGGTGTCTGAAATTTCACGGTTGTCGGATGATTACAGTGTGACGCGACTTGGGGAGGGCTGTGGTGGAGAGGGGGACCGCTGCTGATGTTGTAGTCGGTCATCTGGTTCTTTCATCGCCCGGTTCATGATTCCGAGGATTGTTGTGACTGATCGGATCAGGTTGAGGCGGCTGCGGGGGCAAGCACGGGATCACTCACATAACCATTTTCCACGAGCTCCACTCCCAGACCCATGCACTATATGCATACTTGAGCTGGAAATCTGGCCGACAGTTTCAGTCAACCAGAAAGAGATAACGGGGATACGGGAAGGGACACACTCTTGATCCTCGTTGACTTTCCTGCGCACGGCCCGTGTTAGGTAGGGACTGGGAACACATGTGGGACGGGTCTTAACCGCTTCCGTTTTGCCCGAGGAGGAGAACCTTCACCGCCCTGTTGTACCTCGCGAAGGCGACCTCGTCCCGCTCTATCTGCTTGCCAATGGCGTCGCTGACGGCCTTGGCACGTACCTCCGCTCGCTTTCGTTGAAACCATTCACCTGCGCGGGCAGGGAAGCCCTGTACGAAAGAGTTTGAGGTTATGGCGGAGGACATAGCGGAGCGCTCAGTGGTGTCTTGGAGCATGGCCGACAAGCATAATCGTGCCACCCAGCGCTTGGGAGCGTATGGGTCAGTTCGCTACCAATCTGCCAAACGGCACATGGCAGACGGCTTCGCCAAACAGGGCTTGTCCAGAATAGCGTACGTCTCGTTTATGATGGTGATAGGGTCGGATATTAAATGTGTTTCGGTTTTAGCATTGAATATTTCAACGGAAAGAGCATGGACAAGGGGCTCATCGGATACCTCAGTACGTTTGGAGTTGGGATGTTCCGCGTGCAAAGCACTTTACCTGACTCGCGTTTTTAGCTCTCGGAGTCGACTCTCGTGCCTCCTACGCCATCGAGAATCCCAACTTCCACGACGCGAAATGAGGGTGACGGATTTCGATCATGCTTGGGGACACGGCTGCCTATCATACTATAGTATACATAACAGTGGACGCTTGCGATCATATTTCTCTACGTACGAGATGAATCTTGATTTATACCGGGTTTGCCTCTGCCCCCTTTACATAGACTGAGACTCCCGAATGTCAAGTCATCTTCGCCCATGTTGACCGTTGGCCCAGGTGTGACCATTCCAAATTCGGCGAGGGCGAGCTGGGAACGACATTCATTTGTCTTATTACTTTCGTTTGGATCAGAGGCTTAGTGAACAACAACGTATGTAATTCTCGAGACCTCTCGGAGGGGACAAAGTTCCTAATCATTACCATCGTCGGCCATCCTTCGCCTCCGTTTTGATTTTGCCTCCGGCCTTCCTGAATTCATGTAGGAACTCTTCCTAGACCGACATACCTTCCGGCCAATTAATCAGCATCACCGACAACCCCCCCTGAGACCCGCCGTGCCCAGCCACTCGCGCCAGCCATCTATCGATATCAACCCATCGACCCTGGTATTCGGCGAGGAACCGCTCATTGCATCGAACAGCGATACAAGTTAACGTTGGGGTTGGGGGGATACCACACAGGATATTTGTGAGGCGGGGCGAGGGCTCGTACACGCAAAGGTCGATGGTCAGGGTAGTAAGGACAGGCAAAGACGGCAGGTGAACGGGAAGGTCGATCACTTCATAGAGAGGATCATCCACCAAGGCGTCTGGGAGACCCAACATTATCATCACTTCTGATGCCCGGAATCACGAAAACCACACACCATCAAGGCGTAATTCCACCACCGTCTCCGAAGAACGCATGATGAGTTGTTTTACGCTTGGGGAGCACACCTCTAAAGAGAGGCGGCGAGATGTCAATCGAGATCTGACGAGGGCTTCTCCGAGCCCGCACATGTCTCCGCACATCGTCAAAAAGTCCAGTGGCTCCTTCTGCAGTGCGACGGGATGAGTTGGAAGCGGCCCTCCCGAGTCGATTACATAGCCCATAATACACAGTGTCTTGAGATTGGGGAGAGAGAGGATCATTGACACGATCGGCGCGAGCGTGCAGCGTGGCCAAAAAATGTGGAGGATGGTAATTTCCTTCCCAAACTCTCCGCGTGAGATTTGAGCCGGCAGCTCGTTAGGGATTACTGATTCAGACACACGCAATGATGTCAATGAACCAAGGTTCTTGAGTACGCGGCCGGGAGCGACGGGATCGTTCCAAGAGGCGATGTGTTCGAATGTGACGTGCCGGACGTAGGAGGAAAGACCATCCGAGCCCTGCGAGACATTGGTGCACCAGCGATCCATCTCGTCTTCTCCGAAGAACTTGATCTTCTTGAAGTGTCGTTTTTGACTCCTTTGTCGCCATCGTTTCGCAACGAGAGAACAGGAGAGGAGGTTACAATGAGGGAAGCTATAACGAGGGAGGTGGTCGATGATTTTATCGATTAGCTCCTGGGGAAGTGAGTCCATGGCGAGCTGGTCGTATCGGTTGGGTATCGCTGGAGGCCCAGGATTAGAGCGGGTTGGCTGCAGTGGATTAGCAGATCTCCCTCGAGGCCCAGCCGAGGAAGCAGGAGAAGAACAGCGTGGGATCCCGGTTTGGTCAATGCCATCAATCTGAGGTGCGGTTTATGGCCACCGCCTGCTCGTAGCGTCCTCGGAGTATCCCCACCACGTCGACCATTCCACTTCCTTGCGATGCAAAACCGCTCGGAATAGCAACCAATCTCCAATCGGTCGGTCGGCCAGGAGGCCGGGGTCGCTGAGCCCGTTCCTTCTTCCTCCGTTAACTGGCTGCGCCGCTCGTCTACTTCCGAGAAGATAGACTCGTGGAAGGTGGACAATGCTTTCAAGTGGCACGTATTCACGGTCATGTTTCATCGTTGGTTCTAACGAGTAGGCCGTAGATGGACCGAGTCTGTTGTTCAAAAGATCAGGATGAAGACGGAGTTGAAGGCGGGGGAATTGAATGTCGGTAAGGAGGTCTGGAGGAGCGCGTTCGAGCCGTATGTCCCGCCGAGTCACCGGGACTTGGGGTATGTAAACTATTACCCTCCCTCCGGAAATTTCTGATCTCACAGCCCGTCCGACGCAGACCAAAAAACCCTAGACTACTGGCCTCCAATGTCTCAAGTAGAATTCGACACATTAGTGACGTCAACAGCTCTCAGCTGTCTCGTAACTCAGCGCTCGCGGTTTTGGTCCAAGGCGTTAGGAGGCTGCTCTGGACGGCATACACCCGAAGATGATTGCCGAGGGGTCCTCAGGCTCGTAATTTGCTCGATCGAAGGCGGATGGAAGGGTGTAGACCGTCGGGTGTGTATCGCACGTCTGTGTCCAAGGCATGTTCCTTACTCTCACAGACCTCTATGGGGTGTTCGGACCAAAGGACGAGGAACCGTATGGGTGCCTCCACCCGAGATATCCATTTGTTTTCGCTTGGAAATTTTCGGATTTCCGTCTCGGGGGCTTCTCTCGAATAGAGGACTGAGCGGTTACGTAGAAAAGTACGCAAGCGGCTTGCGCCCGTCCGAATGAGAACTTACCAATCTCCGCAGTTCAAATGGATCGTCCCCTCCGATCGAGCCCGCCTAACCCCAAGTCTGAGGTACGAGCCGTGACCCCCTTTCGCGAAGAGGAGGTTCCTAATCTGTTTCCAGCTACATCTCTGAGGTTGCTGCTTTGTTGCTTGATCGGAGACCAGAAATACATATCGTTTCTAGAACGAGTTTCGGTCCCCCGCCAAGCCAGGTACGGTGCATTGTAATTACCGGTTAGACAGGGGAACCTAACGAGAACCTGAGCTTCCTTCTACGATTGGATAGACCGGACCGCGTTCGAGAAGGGAAAACTTCTTCCAGACAAGGTCAATAGTCTGTGGTATTTCCTGAACGGGTTCGCAGGTGTGAAGTTCCCTCTCAGCGCCACCTCGGTTTTATCCATGAACCTCAGGGTTGGCAGATCCCTCCGATTTTCTGTGGAGGAACCCTTTCCCTGGGCATGCCATCCCTGAAACATATGCCAACGATCATTACAGACAGGGGACCAAAGTCGGGCCGTTCTTGAACGTCTTTCGCATCTGTTGTGGTAGTACGGGAGATGAGGATAACTTGTACGGCGAAGAATGTGGACACGATCACCGTCTTTTCGACGTCAGTGATAGCCTGGGGAATCAGCCGTATTATTGGACTACAGCGCTCCGAAATAGCTTCAGGTGGGCTCAAGAAGTGCGTCATTTTCTACATAATTTACCGTTCTAATCTTTTCATGTTTGGTTAGGCTCGTCATCCTGGATTACCCGGTACCAAACCCTGACCGCGATTCGGATAACATCAGATGATGCAACATTGACGAAGAAAAGGCTTCCGCCGACACCCCTCTCGTGAATACATCGCGTGTCGATGGACCTCAAGTGAGCGAAACCCCCAAACCAAATCCCGCAACCGGTGGAGTTATCGTCCCTCCCCCAGCTACACCCTCCATATCCGCACCTAGCGCCAAGGCTCCAGGGATGTCCATCCCAAACCAGCGGCCACCGAGGATTACTTGTCGTCCCCCCACGAACACCTACGCGGCTGGGGGTCCGTTATTTATGGATATTTGTATCTCCCCGTCAGTATCATCGGTCGCCCGTTCAGCGAATGGTCCCGAATTACCTCTTGCCGCTGTTGACGTCCAAGTGCTGGTGGGAGGCGGCCTCGTGGTAGCTCAGACAGTTGTTGTCTCCGTCTGAAGATGTTTAGCGTAAGTTCCATTCAGTCAGGAATATGTCGTTTGTGATTCTGATGGTGGTTGAATTTGCTGTCATCAAGGGACAGGCGTGGAACATCGTTCAACCGTTGAGGCATGATGTGAGCTGCTCTTCGTCCATTTCATTTTAGGGGTGGTGCTTATTGTTCTTTGGGTGGAGGCCCTCCGGAGATGACTTGATGATGATGGGGGGCTTTGGTGTTGGATGATGAAGTCGAGTCTACTCACGAAATGTTCAAAACCGAAGATAAAGAGTATCACGAAAGCGAAGACCCTTTCGAAGGCCATGAAGGCCGTCCTTCATCCCCATGCCTCTACCAATATTATTCCACTTCCTGCTCCCATGGCGTGGCTCAGCTCTGCAAGATCAAGAACACAGAGGGCCACATCAGGCTTCCCTTCGAGACGGCCGGCGGGTTTCCTCAATTTCATTCGACCGACACCGTTCTCCACGACGTATTCCAAGGTCCATTCCGAGACAACGGGAGTTGTGATCCTGGGACAGCTGGAGGGGTTGGACGCCGTCAAGGTGAGCGTGAAGAAGCTCGGCGGCAGCGTTGGTGGAAATAACTCTGGGAATGGGGATCGTGAGGTAGATGTGGCGGTGTCGCCAATCTCGCCAAGCACAAGGCACGACAGACCATTGGGGCCCGTTTCAGCACCCGGGCGAATGTTTCGCTCGTCTTATTCTCACCCACAATGACGACAATGGGGTGCCACCGGTGGTGACTGTATCGTTCTCAGGGCTTTTCTCGCCAAGAAGGATTCCTAATGGGCTCCCGGCGATAGTGGAAGATGCGCCTTCGTCAGATGCGTCAGATGCGGGAGATGAGGATTATTGCCTTCGAGGTGGCTGAGTCAGGATGGGAACAGGCCAGTGTTTGATTGAGTTATAGACGAGGGGAGACGCCAAAACTGGGAATAGTTCCTACTGATTGATGGGAGAACTGGCCACCGTTTCTTTCTGTTGCAGTGAATTGGGACTGCGAATGCGACCCTTCTGTTGGTGAATTGAATCAACAACTCTTGATGTTTCTAACCCTTCCTTTCATGGGCATGACAACCCAGTCCATGACCGTATGTATCTGCGATAGACCACATGTCCGTGCACGCTCCGACCTCTCTTCATTTCATGCAATGACTTTATGCTTATATAGACTGCCCCCGTGCTCTACTCCCATCCCCAAAATCGTTGACGATGTGATGGTGTGCATTGATTCCACCCGCGAGAATCCAAGGGTAAACATCGATAACAAGATACGAGCTACTAAGGAAGCTCGAGCTCGGGCTTCGTCTTCAATCATCGATCGCCGAGTGAGATCGTCAAGACGGTTTCGATCTGAATCTGCGCCGTCTCCTCGCGCGTCGTCGGCTTCGCCCTTTGAATGTTTGAACCGCTCCTGACCTACGTAGCAGCAGGCTTCCACTCGGCGGCCAGGGAAGAACCTGTCTCGTACTTTCAGAAGGTTGGGAGCGTGAGTGAGAGACTGAGGGACCGACAGGGTTTTTGACCGGTCGAGGGTGTAGGATGTGGTACCAGTGGGGCGTACGTAGGATGAGTTACGGGCGGTGCAGTGCATCCAACATGGCCTTTTCAGTCGCCAAACCTCCGCCAGTCTGGTAATTGTTCACGCAATCTGCAATACTAAATGTACCACGTTGGTTTGTTGTACCGGGTGGGAGTCAAACGTCAACCTTTCACGCTAACCACGAAGCTGGTGCTTCGAAGTTTTCCCAACCCAGATTCGTCACTAGTACTAGTAACTGGTGGACGGTAAACTCTCAAAGGGGGTCACGGTGAAGTCATGCGGCAGGCAGGAGGACCAGTCATCGAAAGTATCATAGACTTGACCCTTGTGTGCGAAAGGGGTCAATACGTGAGAAGATGGTGGTAACGCAAGAGCGGGAACCAACTTGGAACTTGACGGCGGTTGTCTCATTGTAAAAAATCTGATACCGGAAGCTGGGCGCGAGCCCGATTCCAATGGTCACGCCGCTGGTTGCGGCGACACCCTTAATAGCAGAGTCGACGGAGAACTTAACGAAGTCGGAGAGAGAAACCAAATAGTAGCATTCAACCTATATCGACAAAACCTGTGCAAGATCTCAGTACGTTGATCATAGTACCAACCTGAGAGAACCATGAGCCACGAGGGTACGTGGTCAGAATTCCCAAGGGAATCGATTCAGTAAACGCGAACGTACGGTATTCATGCCCCACCGCCACTCGCTCCGGACTTCACCCAAGATCTTCCAGGGACCCAGAGGACCCATCCCAGCCAGCACCCCCCAACCCTGCGCGTGGAGAGATGCAATCAGAAATTCCCCCCTTCGAACATGTTCGATATCCGATGCCGCCTCTTGAAGCGAGAAGATGTGAGCCATGACCAACGACCCAGGTCCCCCTCTCCGTAAACGGGCGATTCTTTATCATTCATCAAAAGAACGCCTTCCCCCGTTTCTAGGGCAGCAACTCCTGATCCTCCCCGTCACGGTTGTCACAGCTGCGAAACGGGTTCACATTCTAAGGTGTGAAATGTGTTCAGGCAGGGACGGGTTACTGGGGGCGGTGGAATAAGCCCCCCCCTAGGACATGTCTGAGGTGAGATGCATCGATAATGATTGGCTGCAGATGTCCAAGTCCAAGTCATGACTGGATTTTAGATCGTCATCCCGTTTAAGGTGGGTGAATCACTGGATATCCGGGAAGGAGCCTAGGTTGGGTTGGGTTGTTGTAGGGGGGACACCGGAGCCGGAGCCGGTCATCGTCGAGATGAGGATATTTCCACCCTCCTCCATGGAAACTAACAACCGTTACTCCTCTTGGTGAAGCGAATCAACGAATCGAACCTTCGGTTGGGAATGGCCGTTGAGTCCATCTCCGTGCACGTCTCCGACCCGCCCCTGCCCCATATAGTGTCTTCATGCGTAGGGTTTTGCACTCTGTTCGCATCTCCAAAAATGACGGATGAGTCGGACTCTTGTGCCCTAACGATGTACAAATGAATGGGTTAGCAGATACAAGGATGCTCAGGTTCAAGCTTCGTCTTCGTCCATCAACCACTGAGCGAAGTCGTCAAAACGTTTCCGTTTCGAGCCTATACCGTCTCCTATCACATCGCCGTCCCTGCCCCCCGAACAGTTGAGCAGTTGTTGACCAGTGTAGAGGCAGGCCTCCACTCGAATACCAGCGAAGAACCTCCTGGCATTATGCGGACGAGAGGTGAGAGAGAGGTAGAGGTGGGCGAGCAACGGTGGAAGAGATAACTCACGATTATGCACGCTTTCGCGCCGAGCGGGTCACGGAACTTGATTGTCATGATGCCCTCCGGTTCTTGTTGCAGAAACGAACGGACAAATATAATCAACGAATACCCAAAGAAGGTGCAGAGACTATGACCACTCTGTCGAGTGGCAACCAGCACGAGTCTCGGCTGTTGGAACCCTTCTACGACGTTTGGGGGTATCTATAGTCTTACGGAGAGTCACACATTTTAGTGCTATAAACTCGAGGGAATGGTTTTCTCACCACGCGCAACACCGATCATTACAGCGGTCAACGCGTTCTCTGCAGGGTGCTACTCTATCTTCCGTGTTGCTTGTCATGTCCACCTTTGCAGGTTGGCGTCTCGGAGCGAACACGAGCCCAGTGTGGGGGAAATAATTTAGGACCCTCCCGGAGACCTTCGGTCATACGCTGTCAAGTCACGCTGTATGGTCATCAATGCAGCGAGTGTTAGTGTATAGTGGTCCGAACCTTCGAAACATGCAACTGCATATGATAACTGGTCACCGTACCTGTCTTGGTGTTTTAGGGTGGGTGCGCCCGTCGATACATGAGTTTGACGTGAGCAAATAGATGCAAATCTTCAACGGGCATAGACAGCGAAGCTTGGTAATGAAAATGGATTGGTAAATTCGAAGATGCACTCGAAAGCAGGCAGTTGGTGCTTACATGCGTAGATGAATGGCGCAAAAATGTCCAATAACGTGCGTAAGCTCAAGATCCCTGCTGACCGCAGTCGGCTCCAGCATGTGTATGGATCCCGAAAACCATCGTCCCAGCGACCGTCGACGTCCCAATGACCGTCATCATCCCAACAATCGCCGTCATCTAAACTGTCGTCGTCACCTAAACCGTCGTCGTCATCGGCCGTTGCTGCAATATCCATCTTGAATCCACCTCCGGCCTTCCTGAACTCAAGGAGGAACCCTTCCCAGATCGATTGGCCTCGGGGCCACCGAACAAATGTCACGGACAATCCCCCCTGGACCCTAGCATGCCTAGCCAGCCGCGCCAGCCATCTATCAATCTCAACCCATCGACCCTGGAAGGCGTGCTCAGTGTCTGTGTCCGAGTTGGGCCAGGCCGCGTGTCCCATGGTGATGGAGGTTGACATCGGAATTGAGGGGATATGGCATAGGATACTTGTGAGGCGAGGCGAGGGATTAACCATACAAAACTCGATGCTCAGGATGGTGAGGGCAGTTAATGATGGTATATCGATGGGAGGGGGAATAACTGCCCATGGAGTACCGTCCAGGAAAGTATCTGGGAAGCTCATCGTTATGACCGCCTCTGCTGCTTGAAATCCAGAAAAACAACACACCATGTAGCTTAAGTTCCACTGCCGTCTCCAAAGAATGTATGATGAGTCATTCTACGCTTTGGATGCGTACGACAAAGGAGAGGCGGTGAGATGTCAATCGGGATTCTGTGAGGGTCTCTCCGAGTCCGCCCACGTCTCCGCGAAACTCCAACAAGTCTAGTGGTCCCTTCTGCGGTGGGGCGGAATGAGTTAAAAATGGCCCTTCCGACTCGAACTTGGCGGCCATAATACACAACGCCTTGAGGTTGGGGAGCGAGAGGATTTGACCCAGCAGCTCGTCAGGGATCTCCGTCCTGGACACCCATAATTCTGTCAATGAGCCGGGGCTCTTGAGCGTATGGCCGAAAATCGCAGGGTCATCCCAAGAGTTGGTGTCTTCGAACCTAACAACGTGAACGTAGGATGCGATGCTATCCGTGTCTTGTGCACCAACGATTCACTTTGCGTTCGGAGAACTTGATCTCCTGGAAGGCTCGTTGTTGGCTCTTTCGGCGCCATTGCTTCGCAACGAGAGGACAGGGGAGGAGGCAAGAACGAGGGAGGTCGTCGATGATTTTGTCGATTAACTCCCGGGGAAGCGAAACATGGTGCAGTGATCAACTTGTCGCGTCGTGACACGTACTTCCGTCGCCGGGCGGTGTTTGTTTACACTTCTTTGGCCTCGCCAAAAACATGCTCATTTATGGTTTGGGGTGGTAGAAACTTGAAAACCCAATTTGAAGCCTACGGAACACCCGCATCGACTAATTTAGACACAGGACAATATAGTGGGAGGCCGTAACGATGAAAATTTGTATGCACTCAGATTCCTCCGACTCTCCCAGTGTGTCTACCAAAAATGGTCTCCCTCACACGACCGACCCGGTTATCATCAAAAAGAAGAAACTTCATGACAAACGCTAAGCGCTTCATCTGTGGAAGGGTCAATGGTCAGAGTAGTAAGGGTAGGTAACGGCGGTAGGTGAACGGGAGGGCCGCATCACTTCTGCTGCCCGGAAATCCATGAAAATCACATACCATAGAGCCCTAGTTCCGCCACCGCCTCCGGGGGACGGATGATGAGTTGTTCTATGGGTTGCGCACGTCCAAGGAGAGGCGACGAGACGTGAACCGAGATTTTGCAAGGGTTTCTCCAAGTCCGCTCAAATATCCGCGTAACTGCAACAAGTCTAGTGCCCCCCTGCGATGAGTGGAAAGCGGCTCTTCCGACTCGAACCCGGCGGCGTTAATACCCAACACCTTGAGGTCGGGGAGCGAGAGGACCATCGACACGATAGTCCTGAGAGCTCAACATTCAAGGCGGGAATTAATCAAGTGACGAGGATGGCAATTTCGTTCCCAAACTCTCCGCGTGAGATTCGAGCCGGCAACTCGTCAGGAATATCCATTTTGGACATCCACAACGTTGTCAATGAGCGAAGGCTCCCGAGCGTACGGCCGAAAATCGCAGTGTTATACTAAGGGCCAATGCCCGAGAACCCAATGACATGAACGCAGGATGTGATGCCGTTCGGGTCCTGTGGAATATCCGTGTAGTAACGCTTCGCTCTGCGTTCGGATACGAACTTGGCCTTCTGGAAGGCTTGTTGTTGGCTCCTTCGCAGGGGAGGAGGCTAAAACGAGGGAGGCTGTCGTAGCTGGTGATGAAACAACTCTGAAACACCCCCTTCAAGGTCTTGCGCTTAATGAATGCACAAGGGGTACTCGGGCAACGAACTTCATTCCGAACTCAGAGTTCCTGGCAGCGTGGGTTTGACGGTTGTGGCCCATTTTACGGAGGACGGCTCGAAGCTTGGAGAGCTTTTCTCTAGAGACACCATCATTGATATTGAGGCCTCGTTGAATTCTTCCTGATCCATTCCTCCGGCTATCTCAACCAGGCCAGAGACCGCGATAGGACGATCTCGACAGGTCACCCACACCATAACCGCAAGGCCAATAATCAATATCTGCCAACAGACCTCATTGGGCTCCATTTCTTGGCAACGAATCGGAATGTTTCTTGTTCCAATCCCACGCCCGACACCGCGTCTCTCCACGTGACCTTGCCTTCCCTTTCGCCATGAATTCACTTCCTCAGGAGCTCATCGACGCAGTCATCGACAGCCTCCCACGCTCCAGCCTCCTCTCCTCTTCTCTTGTTGCGAAACAGTGGCGACGGAGGAGCCAACAAAGAGCCCTCGAGAGAATCAAGTTCCGTTCCGAAGCCCAAGTCAGTCGTTGGTGCACCGACTTTCCACAGGACCCAGAGGGCATCGTATCCTACGTTCACGTCGCCGAGTTTGCAGGTATCGGCTCTTGGTATGACCCCACGATTTTTGGCTGTGCGCTCAAGAGCCTCGGCTCGTTGACAGAATTATGGGTGTCCAAGACGGGGATCCCTGACGAGCTGCCGGGCCAAATCATACGCGGGGAGCTTGGGAAGGAAATTACTGTCCTCCGCCTTTGGTGGTCATCCTGCACCCTCGCGACGGTGATGTCTGTCATTCTTTCCCTCCCTAGCCTGGAGGTGTTAAGCATTGCCCACCCTGGGGTTGAATCAAAAGGGCCACTTCAATCCCATCCCGTCGCATCGCAGAGGACACCATTAGACTTGCTGGGGTTATGGGGAAATGTTGGCGGGATTGGAAAGGCACTCACTAAATCTGGATTCACGTTCCGCCGTCTCTCCCT
>Ga0307513_10005120_pt1 | contig 17348 bp, 12 predicted proteins | sample 15_EM_MG_FD_202174 | JGI IMG/M metagenome (GOLD analysis project Ga0307513, IMG submission 202174) | Populus trichocarpa ectomycorrhiza microbial communities from riparian zone in the Pacific Northwest, United States - 15_EM | ecosystem: Host-associated > Plants > Roots > Unclassified | place... | reverse complement strand
ATATGATGTTATCATAGACAACAAAAATTATGAAAATGATATCTCAAAAAACATAGTAGGAAAAATTAAACTTGATACCAAAAACTATCCATATTCGTATAAGCTCAAGTGGTTGCATACAAAAATTGAGATGAAGGTAAATAAAAGATGCTTAGTTGAATTCTTATTTAGTAAAAATTATAAAAATATTATTATGTGTGATGTTCATATAAATGTTTGTCATTTACTATTTGGTCAACCATGGCAATATTATACAAGGGTTATATGTGATGGCTACAAGAAAACATATTGTTTTATCAAAAATAAGTAAAAATTATATTAGACTCTTTCAAAATAAAAAGCCACTTTAAACCTTCTCAAACATAGAGAAATAATTTGCTTTCTAAGTCCTAATTTAATGAGTTTTGGAAGATTCTCATGTGACTTATGCTTTATTGGTAATTGAAGAAAATATGATTAAAAAAAAAATTCCAACCATTTTGTAGCTTGTGCTTCAAGAGTTTCAAGATGTTATACCTAATGAAATTTTGCCAAATCTTCCTCTAATATGAGAAATTCAACATTACATCAATTTTATTTTTAGTGCTTCCATTCCTCATTAATCTTCTTATAGGATGATTCCTAAAAAATATGAAGAACTACATAGGCCAATTGATGAACTCTTGTAAGAAGACTTGATAAAAAAGAGCTTGAACCCTTGTGTTGTCCCTATGTTACTTGTGCCATAAAAAAAAAATGGTTTTTAGTGCTTAATTGTGCATTGATAGTCATGTAGTGAATAAGATCTTCTTCAAATATCGATTTCTCATCCCTCACTTGATGATTTACTTGATCAACTTTATGAAGCTACTATCTTTTTTTTTTCCTTTAAAATTGATCTTATAAGTGGTTATCATCAAATTTAGACGAAATATAAAAATAAAAAGAAAATGGCTTTCAAAACAAGGGATGAACTTTACAAATGAATGGTGGTGTCTTTTTGGCATCTCTAATGCTCCATTTAATGTTATGCGTCTTATGAACTATATATTTAAATTTTTTATTAGGAATTTTGCTGCTATTAACATACAATAATAAAAATAAGGAGCATTTAGAGCATATGTACCAAATTCTCAATGTGCTAAGATAACAACATTTGTATGCCAAACTTGAAGAAATGCCACTCTTATATTGATAGTCTTATGTTTTTTTTGCTATGTTGTCTCCAAAAATGGTATTAAAGTTGATCCAAGCAACTTGGAATCTATTACCATCTAGCCTGTGCCGAATTCCATTATTTTATCAAAGATTCATCGAGAGATTCAGCGCAATATACACTCTTTACAATTACTGAATACCTTAAAAAAAAGGGCTTTTAAATGGATGAAAACGGCAAAACAAAGTTTTTCTCAAACCATTCAAATTCTCACTAAAATATGCAAATAGCTTTCCAATATTAGGATCATCACAACTTACTTCGAACACTATGTGGAAGTATGGTAAGGCAAGAACAAGCAAAAGATGTCATGCTTGGAAAGACCAAGGGTGGTGGATCTGCATTTTAGTGCACGTTGACTATGTTTAAACGGCCATTTACAGATGGTCAGAACGCGGCTTCTTTTACAGTCATCTCTATATTCGTTGTTTATTAATAATATTCACACACAAAGAGCCTTCAACATTTGGGGCAACTGTTTCTTATGCCATTTTGTGTTTTTGTCGTTCACGATCATCATGCATCAAAATCAATTATAAGAAGGTTTTTGATCCGTATTGCTCGCTACTCCCTCCTATATAAAATCCAAGTGTTCCTTAATTTCCTTCTTTATTGAAAGAGGTTGTTTGCTTCGTCCGTCGATGTTTCTCATGCTGTCTTGCACGCATCCATCATAAAATTGCAGGTGCTAGGAAGAAACAAAATTGACAACTGGAAACAAATCTGTTTATATTATTAGAACCTCTCCACTGACCTGTGGTATTTACATTGATTTCCTTCATGCTAAAAGAGTATAACTGTACTGATGTATCATTTCCTGGCAGAACCAGTAATGGATGATGCCTCTTCCGCCACCGCTTCAAGTGAAGTCTCATCGATTTCCGCCATCTTGTTGAGAGGACCCAGGGCATCTCCAAAAAGAGTAGAGAATATCTGCCTATGGCATTCTTCACAGAAAAAGTAGTAGGAGAAGTGGCCTTCATTTGGGAGTTTATGCAAGATGGCCCGAGGTAGAACCCGAGTTATGTAATCAGTCATTGATGACGGCACTGCTTGATCATCCATCCCCTGTTCAGCATCAATCAACACATAAAATGAAAACAACCTAGGTTGCACTCTGCAATGTTAACTGTATAATTAAATCAGTGGAGTATTGTGTGCTTTAATGCTTGAAAATTCAACAAATTTGACTGCGCTGCCACTAAGGTGTATTCCATTACCAAAATAGAGATGGTGATCTCAGAAAAATACTAAAAGGGGCAGGAATTTTTCAAATTATAAAACAGTATGCTAATGCTGGCTTTACTAAAACAACAGAGTCTAACTTAACTTCAAAACAAAACAAAGTATGCTATTCACTTGGAAATCTTATACTGTGAGCTATGAATCAGGATGGTGAAGCAGCCACTATCATGAAAGAAGATTTCACATTTCACAAACCTGCCATATGTGTATTGGACCAAGGAATCCTGCCCATTCACATTCTTCCTGACTGTACATGGACCTGAGCCAAAGAAGAATGCCATTCCTCAGGCACTTTCTCTGCACGTGAAGATCTGCTAGGCTGAAACCCCAGTTTGACACCTGCAGCACAGCTTCCTCAATGAATGGTTTTGCAATCCCCAGGCGTACCGACTCCTCCACGTCCCTATGCCAAAACTCCTCAAACATTGGCCCCTCGATCAGAATTTCATCCTGGACGTGTAAAGCATATGTTATACAAATAATTAACAAAATAACATCCATCACAACTAGTTCTAATTTATGAAGGCTATCCAGACAAGTAAATTGTCAGATGCATCTGAATCAGAAACTGCTATTTATTTCAAGTACACAATAATACAAGAAGGAAGTCATATGTTTCCACTCATAATAGTGGTTGTCGTTTACTAGATGAAATCCTCATAGGGGAACCCATCTTGTAGTAACAACAGAAAAAGGTTGAAGATTAGAAACAGGTGATGCAACTGGAGAAGTCTGGCAAGGCTTATATACTCTGAGAAGTAACTCAAGCTAATAAAAACTAACCTTCTTTCCAAGTGATTGAGACATCCACTTATCAATTCGACCATGATTTCCAGACAGGAAGCTTTGGTGAAAAAAATAAGGGAGGAACTTCGGGAATTTCCGAGCCAAGAAGTACAATAGCTTCCTTCTTGATGACCACTGATCCCATGTTCTTCTCATCTCTTCCTTGGTCATGCTTGGCTCATATGGATTAATCATTGGAGCAAACATGGCAGCACCTGGCAAATTCAGTAAAGAAGATCATGATAAGTTACATCATATATTTGACATTTATCCCATGAAATATTTGTTAAATAACCATCTCAACCCAATAGTTTAAGCTGTTAGATTAAGTCCCAAGATATGATTTATATTATTCTCTAACGCACCCCTCAAGTGAAAGCCCTTTGGACTTGAAATTTGCACAGGTACATATTATCTTGTGTTTAATTTTTATCAAATAAATAGGGATGGTGAGATTCGAACTCGTGACCGCTTGGTCATTAAGGCTCTGATACCATGTCAAAGAACCAATTTAACCCAATAGCTTAAGCTGTTAGGTTAGGTTTTAAGATATGATTTATATTATTCTCTAGCAATATTGACTCCTAGTTCAAATACTAAGAAATACCAATTATGAAAGATATGTTTCATTAAATTTTTATATCTATCAATATATAGTCGTGATCTGAGAACTTGAAACTTCCGCTCATGAGGCAGGTGGGGGTGGGGAGATGAGATGAGGGGTACAGAAATGCTATGCTCGCAGTAGCCAGAGTGTCCAAGAAGTTCAAAGCTTCCTTCATTATAAATTCAAATTATCGCATATTGTACAACAATAGTACCATCCCCTATCCAGGGAACTGCCTAGTGCACATGCATGGTACCATTGCTGCTGATCCCAGACCAAAATCATTACATTGATCCTGGCTTTTTATTTTTCTAATGTAAAATTAATCAATGTGATGAAGGCTAGTGAATGGCATTTTCTTAAGCTCCGAATTCATCTAACTATAGCTAGCCATGTACGAAACATTCAGCTAGATACGATGTTGCTGCAAGGCTTTAGTCACTGCTAGGCAGATTTCCATTCTCATTCTCAAAACTCAACGTTATCCTTGCATATGCTGCCAAATCCAAACCACTTCCCAACTTGAATTTGGTAATCCAGTGCCAACTAACTATAACTAAATTGAAAATATACTTACCTTTGTTGACATTATCAGGCCAGAAAACAAGAGAATAGCATAAGATTCCTATGAAAATAGAGGCCAAGTACCTAATCATACATTTATAAAAATAAAAGAGTTGGCGTACCAGCAATTCTGTCAGGAATGTATCTAAGTGCAGCCCAAGAATGCATGCTTCCACTGGAGTAACCCAGGACCCAAAACTTTCCAAGAATACCGACAGAATCAGCTAGGTAGAGCATATCCATTGCCGATGAGTTTAGATTTCTTCTGGTATGAGGATCACTCTCTCCAAAACCAGGAAGGTCATATGAGACCAAGCGCACACCAAACTCTTCAAGCAGTGATGTTTTAACTCCAGGTATACCTTTCAAAGCACAAGGCATTAAAGACATCAAATTAATAAGCCAGCTGGTAGAGTCTAGTAATTCCCAGTTCCTCACCCATAGCATACCATACCTGCAAGTCGAGAGGAAAGAAAAGAATGGGGAGCAATCACGGAAAACCTTGCCCTGTCAGCTGGAACGCCTTGCTCCAGATAAGCCATGTGTCGACCATCAGGGAGCAGTATGCGAGTAGCACTAGGTGGATGTACACGCATTTTCTTTACAGACGGAACCAAGCTATTATTTGTGCTATTTCCACTTATGGCTGCACATTGTTTGCAAACAACACAACAAATTTTGTATGTATGGTCAGTCCAGTCACAAAGCATATTAAATGAATGAATAAATAAATAAAATAGCAAAGAATTTGTTCACATTCTCAACACATACGCAGATCCAAGTTAAAACAACAAGCTGCATAAGAAGATGGAGAAATATACGTGTATCGATAGCTGTGACGATTACCTGCAAGAGCAAGGAGAAGGACGAAGAAAATGACAGGCCAAGCAATTGCAGGGTCACGATCCTCAGGCAAAAACTCATTCAAATACTTTAATCTACCCGACGCTTTAGCCATTGGCTTTCCTAATTTTTGCACAATGAACGAATCTTCGCTCACCAAATTACTCTGCGTCACTATATCTTTACATCCCTTCCCTAAATCCACCAACATCTCCCCCCACGACTTCAGAAACCCCGTCACTTGCTCCTTCAAACTCTCCGTTTCCGTCTCCGACTCCATCATTCTTGTTGAAGCGAGTATCGGCGGTGGAGCCGCCATTATACCGATAGGTTCTCCAGTGTATTGGATACCACTGTTCTCCACTAAACTCGCTAGCTCGTCTTGCCACGTGTTCACTCCTCTCATATCCACCATTTTCACTGAAACAAAGGAACAGCACTAGTACCGCTCTCTCAGTCTCTCTCACACACACATTATAAAACGACAGAGAGTTCGCTTTACTAGCGTGAGTTTCAAGCCTTCATCGAAACCAGCTAACCGACCATTATTAAAGAAGAAGAAAAAAAGAATCAAATCTTCTTCTATGAATAGAAAAGAAGAAAGGCAAAGAAATATAAGGGGAAAAAAGAAGAAGAGTCAGTCAGTCAGTCTCTCCCTGGTGTTGCTGCTCTCCTCTGTACTTTTGACACATTCTCCCTCCCTCTTCCTTTATTTAATAGTAATTATCAACTTTTTTGCAACTTTTTTTTTTTTTTAATGGATTGACCAATCCTCTCGCTCTCCCTCGCTTATCACTCCTCCTTTCTCGCTGCTTGTAATTGTGTTGAACCTTTTGTATTTGGAGAGAGACGTGATGGTATGTTTCGACCGTTGGATGCCATGGAAGGTGACGCTTTTGCCACGTAACTCACGGCCAATACTCGCACGCCGCGCGGTTAAGGCCTTCGTAAAACCGGCTATGCCGGTGCGTGTCTGGCGGCTCGGGGAGTTAGTTAGTGTGGGGACGACCATGATGATATTTCACTGGTGGTAGTTGCGTACGGCGCTGATGTGTCAGTGAGAAATATGTGGTGGATGCATGTGCACGGGAATGTTTTTGCAATTTTTTTTTTTTAAGCCGTCTTCCTTAAATTTTAAGCCCATTAACGGTTGCATTGCGTTTGCTTGTTTCTCAAAGAAATATTAAATTAATATTTTGTAAAAAAATTATAATAAAAAAATCTTATTTTAATAAATTTTTAATTAAAAAATACTTTTTTAAAAAAAATCATCCACCACATTATTGATAACATACAGTAACTAAGTAGTTTTTGGCGGTGACGACGCCGTATATGATATCCCATGTGCTGCTCAGGCACTGGGATAGGAGCTGCTCTCTTCTATTATTGGAATGAAGGGAGCATCTTTTATTGGTGGTACCAAACTCAATTATTGAAGACTGATTGAAAGAGACAGCTATCAAATTAACGAAAGATAATAGACAGTCCCCTTTCTGGCGGATGATGATTTCTTTGTTAATAATCATAATTAAATCAAGAGATGTACAGATTAGTGCATGAACATTTCATATCCTCCCATGATTAGCTAATGGTGGGAAGAAAATCTTTTTAAGTCATTTCCACGCCAGTATTCTGCAAGCCATGATTTGCTGTCATGCGAGCAAATTGCAATTCCTCTTTACGTCGCACAGAAATATTGGTTTCTTGGGCCAACGAAAGCGCATTGTGCTTCCACACCAACTGGTCTTGGTCTATCCGCCTACCTGTACATCATGAACAGTCTGTCTCCCCTGCCTGCCTGCCTGCCTGCCTGCCTGCCAACCAGCGAGCTCCATGCCTTCAAAAATGTCATGGCATGTGCTGCTTTTCCACTGCTGACAGTACAGCTACATCACTCGAAACTTTTAGGTGCTTGCTACAAAAGGCCACAATTTCATGTCAAGAATGAATCCCTAATCCACCCCTGCTGGTACTCTTCTTCCAAGATTGCCACAAAATCGCGTTTCAATTTGCTTCTCCACCGAGCCTGTCGTCCTTGATCGCTGGTGGCGACACTCCCCCACGGGCTTCAATCTCAGAACCGAACAACTTCACCTGCATAACACAAGACAATTCAGCGTCTTTGCTGGTGGAAGTATTTCAGCCATTGCAAAACAAACACAAGCCAAGACCAAGTGAAACAAAGTATCATCATAGATTAAACAAGTCATATTTAAATAACAGTATATTATTCAATATCATGAAATATAATATGACCGAGACGTGATATGATCACTATCCCAGAACCAAATTTCCATCCACTTGGTGCAAATAGTAGAGAATTGAAGCCTCCGAGTACACTTTTCTAACCTCTTACTTGTACTTAGCAAGTATCTTGTATAGCCATGCAACTTATTACCATTTGTGAGTCATTAAGTGATAAAATGCCTCCTCATTACCATTTGACAAAGATGATCTTACAATGATATTAAAGATAGTATTCAAGTTAAAGAAGTACAAAATAATGAAGAGAGAAAATCATTCTTCTTTTATCAATAATAGCAGATGATTAAAAAGAAATTCTTGCGACAGAAAAGCAATTCAAGTGTTTCAGTTCAATCAACCACTGAATTAAAATCCCACAGTTGCTACACAATTATCTTAGTATCATACAAACTTCCAAGTTAAGAATGAAAGAAATTTTCAACCAGATTCTATAAAATCGAGGCCTGGTACTTCATCCATAATATGTTCCTTTTCCCACAAACTCGGTATAGTAAAATACTCTCTCATGGCTTTGAGCAGTAGAATAGGAGTGGAATGATGATACATGTAATCAATACCACTACTTTGAGTTGCTCTCTAGAATAGCAGAGCTGTGCAAATGGAAAATGTGATATCAAGAGATTAAGCAATTGATCTAATACATCTTCAACCAATTGATGATAAGTCTGAACAACAGTAATGGAAATGAATTTACAAACAAAATAATGTCACATCCAAGAAAATGACTTCGATCCATATAATCATGTGATGGAGAAGCAAAAGTCATGAATGATGTGTAGTACTCTACAATTTCAAGTGGCAGTGATCAGTGATGGAAAATAACATTTTACTATAACAGGCATGAAATTAACGTGGATATGCCAAATATAACGATGTTGAAAGGGAGTATAGAACTTTAATTTGACAAGCGACGCTTTCATATTTCTAAATTTCTTCTCACTCAATCCTTTCATCAGCTTTAAAGTATATCATATTTTGGCAAAGGGGGATTAGAGGGTCAACGACAGAGCATCCTTTTTATCAGGAAGAACAAACCAGTTAGGATTGGTGTTTCTACCACAACATTCCATGAGCTAAAAAGGTTGAAAGGCCCAGCAAGCAGTGGATGAAACACACTTAAAAAGTAACATAAGAAAATAGCAAAACAGACAAAAGAACCCATTAAAAACATTACCATATTACTTTACCTGCACATTTGAAAATGTAGCCAATGCAATTCGCAGCTTATTCGGAGCCATTAACTAACTCAGAACGTCTTCTCCTCCTCTCTCTAGTAGCCATTTTCTCCCCATACCTCTGCAGTATATCCGCCAAATCAACAAACCCTGCCTCCCTCAATTTCTTCCCCACCTCCTTAAACATAACCACACCTTCCTCACTTGAATAATAATGCAAAAACTTATTGTAATCAAACCTAGGCACCTCAAGTGATCCTTTCATTGTCCTCTCTACGTATTTGGTGGCTTCTAATGACTTCCCAGCCTTAATCAAACCTCCAACAAAAATAGACTCAAAATTCACAAGTGGGTCTGGCCCCTTCCTCCCTCTCTTCCCTAAATGCCCTTGCAATAGCATAATATATGTGTGCATTGTAGGCTCACAGCCTCTATTAATCATCTCTCTGAACACCTGTGTTGCTTCACTCGCCCTCCTTGACCTTACGAGCCCCTTAATCAGTCCATGATACACGCTAATGTCTGTTTTTTCAATCCTTTCGACAACTTTATGAGCCTCTGCATGCCGGCCTCTTGTTAGAAGGCCATAAACTAGGGACCCCAATGTTGAATTATCTGCTTGAATTCCTCTCTGGCGCATTTCATCAAACACCATCTGCGCTTGCACAACTTTACCTTTTCTACACATCCAATCAATCACAAGCCTGTAAGTGGAGAGCGCTAAATCATCCATTCTATTCACCCTCATCGTCTGAAACACCTTCAAAGCCTCATCATACTCATTCCTCTTGAAAAGTGTCTCCATCATTTTCTCAAACACCTCGATCTCCGGCTCGATGCTCTCGTCCACCATCAAATTCCAGATCTTTGAAGCCTCGATCAACTCACCAACATCACAGAACCCCTTAACCAACCACCCATAGGTAACCCCGTCAGGCCTAATCCAATCCTTCAACTTCAAAACCACAAACTTTGCCTCCTCAACAAGCTTACCCTTGCACAAATTCTCCACCACCTTGTTTAACCTCTCAACTCTATACTCGCATCCATGCTCATTCATAAAGTGAAAGAATTCAGCACATTTTTTCAACTCCCTTGCTGAAGCTAGTGCTTTCAAAACAATTATAAAAGTCTTATCATTAACCAAACCACGTTTTGCCATTTCCTGGACAGCACCCCACAAGAGATCAAGGTTTCTTGATCTTCCAAAGATGTCAAGCATCTTGTTTAAAGACACGGAAGTGTGAGTGAAACGTGAACAAGGCATCTGTTGTGTGTATTGAAAGAAGCGATGCACGGGGCGCCAAGAGGCTGGGAATTTGTTGCAAACTTGGAGGAAGAACTCATGGGTAAGGTTGAAATCAATGGAGGAAAGTTTGTTACGGAGTTTGAAGTCTGAAGAGTCTTGTTGTTGGAAGAGGACGGTGCAAACCCGGAGAAGGTGATCTTCATTAACTGGGGATGGTGAAGATGGGTACGTTTGGCTTGATTCAGTAGTTAAGAGGCAAAGACAACGGTGGTGCTGGCGGTGAGAGAAGGAGTTAAGAAGGGGTTTCATGAACAAAAAACGCATCGTGATCATTTCAATTTTTGAATGAGAGAGTGCTGTAACTCAGTTCAAAGGACAGCTACTTTTGCAGTGGCTTTCAACACCTGACGCCAACTTATTTACAAAAAAAAAAAAAATCAAGTCAATTATAGCAAGTTTTGATTCGGATAATAACTATATCTGAAGAACAAAACGGACTTTAAGTGCCATAGATGCCTTCATACAAATGATTCATTCATCAATAAAAGTCTCCTCAACGGCAGGCAATTCATCAAACACCTTAGATTCTGTTTGAAAACCCATACCGGAACTCATACAAAAGAAAGCGAGCATCTTTTAAAAAGTAATTAAGAATAGCACTAGGAATTTCTCTACAGAAATTGCAATAGTATCCGGGTTCTCATCCTGCCTGGTATCTTTTTTTTTGTTCAGACACGGTGCTCTGATTTGTTCACTCTGTTCTCCCTCCCTCCCCCATCCGTCCATCTTTTGCGCTTTTCTATTTATGGATAGAGTTCATTTTACCACATTGTCCTTGCTTCAGTATCGAATGCTGGTTTAAATATTGGAGAATTTGGTATTTACACTTGAAAGAGACTGAAAAACCGTTGCCTCTTTGCTTTCAAGGTCATAGAAATTAACAAAAACTTAAAAAAGATCAAACATTCAACACCGAATCGGTGTGTTGTGGATTCAAATGATACAAAGGGGTAATATAGTACTTTTATAAGATTTATCGGTCAAATGATCGACTACAAAACGATTTTTTAATATTTTTTCTAGTATAATACAATAACTAAATTATTTTTAAAAATAAAAAACTTTAAACTAATATCTAGGAATTTTTTTATATTTTTACTTTTTAAAACATAATAAAATAAATAAATTATATTTAAAAGCAAAATTTCTTAAACTAGCATCAAGCTTTTTTTTTTTCATCTTGATTTTTTTAGTTATAATTAAGTTGACTAATGAACAACTATGTATTTTTATTAATATAAAATATTATTTTAAAAAAAAATTGATTGACACGTACAATACATGCATCAAACAAGTGGAATACATTTGTGACCTTCAGGTGGTGCATGTTATGTTGTCTTCTAGCCAAATAATGTCTTTTATAGTGGCATTGAGAGTGGCACATCAAGCTCTTTCAAGTGATGGGGTGTTCTAACTGACTCTTTTTATTTTCCTCTGTATTTTTGTTTTATCATCTCGATTTTCACATCTACTCTTTTAAAAATTAAATATGTCATGTTAGTTTGTATTTGTATTAATATTGGTTCTTATTCTTTGGATTATTAGTTATTTTACTTTTAATGTTTTTTTAAGTTCATTTTGTTTTTCAATTTTATCCCCCAACTTTTTATTTTATTTAATCTTTTTATTCAATAAACAAAATTTTTATAAAAGAATTAAAAATAAAAATCATAAGAACAATAAGTGAAATTGAAATATTAAAAATAAAAAAAACAAATATTTATTTTTTTGAATAAAAAAACAATTAAAAAAAAAACAATCATTACCAATAAACCATCCATCAACTGTCGTCGTGTTTTACACCAAAAGAAAGAAAATGCGATAGAACTTCTAACTACACGAAGAGAGATGAGAGGATAGGTTTAACTACCAAGAAACGTACAATGCGCTATCTAAAAAGCACGAATGCTTTCCACGCACTGACGCATTTTAAGCACCAAAGGCTACTTGTATAGGAAGCACTGCATTGTTTCCCGTCTACACAAGCCCACTTCTTGCAAGCAATTTCCAGCAAAACCTTCACACAGTGAGCGGCTTGTCGTGAAGATTAAAATAGAACGAAAGGTATACTGAAAAAAGAAATTGGTCCGTAAATAACCCCTTCAATAGATAATGATTCTCCGTCATAAAAGGATTGTAATTACCAGTTGCGATCGACATTTATAAGTTCCTGCAGAATATGAGGCAGTAGTACGTGTCAGGATGAGCAACATAACATCAGAACGGTACTCGTCCACATGTCCAGGAAACTATTGATTTTAATCTATCACTTTGAGTCTCCCCTTCTTTACACGAACATGCTGGGCTTTGAATCAGCTAAAGGGCTTTGGACGAGAAAGCTACAATCTTGATAGAATGAGGAGCATCCTGTGTCCAAGTGTTGGGATCATCTAGCCTACTGGTAGCATGTGCTACGACATTACTTTCCCTTTTAACATGTGAAAAGGAGAGAGAGAAGCAAAGTTTTGGGACAACATCTGAATATCCTCAAGGTTGGGCAGGCTCATAAATCCCTGAACCAATGATAAGCAGTTGGTCTCTACCGTGAGCCATCTGCTGGTGGAATCCATGGTCCTGTAATACTTGTCCTGCATGCGAATCTGCGTTGGAATGGAATTCTCTTTTTGCGTAACCAGAGATAAGAGAAATTTCCATGGTCTTGATATCATCACTATCCAGCTCCTTCAGTACTTGGAAAACAGCAAGTTCCTTGAGGTCCATAATGCCCATAAAAACCCAAGAAAATGCATATTTCACCGACAATATATTAGGTGACTCTTCACCGCTGTAAACCAGCCCAAAAACTAGTGTATTAATGTACACTAGTGGGATATGCAAAGAAACTAGAGGACCAGAATTCCTTGGCAACAGGGCATGTAATAAACACATATGTAGTGTCTTCATGAGAAGCTCCACATCTAGAACTGGGAGTTCCAGCCAATATTCATTCCCTAGTAGAAAGGTTCAGCGGGGTGGGTAAAGCTTCGTGCAAGAGACGGCATGCATGATGTTTTGCTTTAGGTGGAAGAAGGAGAGGAGTCCACAGTTTAGACCACCAGCCAGTCAAATCAGAAACATGATTTGACTGAGATCCACCTGTCCTTCCAAACCCTAACCACCAAAGAGTTGTTCCCAAGAGACCATCTTCAGACCTACTTGCCCATGTATAGCTTGGCCGAAAACCAATTTTTGCAAATAACAAGGTGTTTCTCGGAAAATATCGAGAACTCAGCACAGAATCTGGTGAAAAGATCACCCGCCAAACTTTGAGTGTATGAAATATGATTTAATTTGTCATGCCCTGAAGCCAAAAATCATGAAAATTCTCCATTTGTATAATAACTCCAAATGTTTTATAAGCATGCAAGGCATTTTAACTCTAATTAAAAAAATTATACTTAAAATAATACCACATTAAAAGAAAAAAAATACATTGAATTATAAATTAACTAAACTCAATATAAATAATCTCACATCAAATAATCTAACTTCAAAAATAAATAAGATTAAATATATTACAAGTCTAAGATGATAAATTTATCAATTATTGAAATATTTTAATCTAAAATCAACTAGCTTCCAAAGCAACCACTTGACATTCTAAATCTCTTCCAAATCATCTGGAAATAAATAAATAAATAAATAGAGAGAGTGTGTCACATGCTCAGTAAATAACAATTCATTTCTCTAACTGAATCAAACATGTCAAAACTTACTGATACATATGAGTTACAATCAATTCATTAAAAGCATATTTATAAATCATACACAAAGAACTCATTGCATACTATAACTAGGTGTCATTCTCATCATAACACTATTAGAAGGCCAAATCTCGGTGACCTAAAATTATTACCTCATCATCTTTTTTCAATTTTTTAATTTCATTATTAATTAAAAATAATTTACCAAAAACATATAAAATCACATTCAATGGTTTTCTATCAATCCAAGACTCTATTAGTATAGCACTCACTCCTTAAAAATGATTAAAAATAAAATATTATAAAAATCCTAATTTCTAAACTTTTCTTAATAACCCTTATATGCATACAAAAACTCACTTAAAAGGTAACGATATAGAACACGCACCTTAAATTCATGGAGAAAATTTTTTTTGTCATAGATAAATCCTCGTCTTTGATCTCCCCCTCTCCCTCTCTATGATAATATAGGTTTTGATTGTCTAACAAAATAAAATGTAAATTACTCTAATGTGTTATTTTCTTTTTATTCTCTGAATTATTTTGTAATTATTAATATAACTACTATTACTTATAATACCCTTAATTAATAAAAAGGACATTATAGGAAACCGAATCAATTATATTATATTTATTATTATTATTATTATTATTATTATATATTAGTTATAACTCAATGTTCGACAACACATATTGGTAAAAAAAACAAAGAGAAAATGAATTTGAAATTTGAATCAAGACAACAAAAATTAGAAATTTGAGGACCTACAAGGATGAGATTATAAAATTGAGAGTCATTTTGATAAAAAGAAAATTGAAAGAATCGATAAGTTTGAGAATTTAATTAAACTTTAAATTAGTTTAATTAATAAAATTGAGAGTTTAATTAAAAAATTGATAAGTTTGGGAACTTAATTAAGCTTTGAGTTAGTTTAATTAATGAAATCAGGAGCTTAATTGAAAAATATCAAACCTTCAGTGACCAAACTGAAAGATGGCCATTCCCATCCCAAAACCACGCCGTTCAAAAACACTGTGCATCTTCTTCTTCGTCTGAAAGAGAGGAAAGCCCGCCTGCAGAAACCATAACCTCTGGTCAGGTCTCACTGCCCTCAGACCAGACTTGGACGTATACCGAATGGTCTACCATCTGACCCCTTTCCAGCCGACTTTCCTCCACCGCCACAAGGTGCCAGCAGGCCGAGGAAACCGCCACCAACGGTCCAGCACTGGCAGGACTGTTGGTGTCCCAATCCAACCAAAACACAAAGTCTCAGACCTTATCATTATCCTGGGAAGATAAGGTGCAAAAACCAACAAGAAAGAGAGAGAGAGAGAGAGAGAGACGAGGATCCAAATACAAAAACAAAAAAAACAGAGCAGGAGAAAAGACAGAGAGAACAGGAGAGGGAGCCAGAGAGGAAACACAGAGATTAAAAAAGGAGAACACAAGAAACCAGAAAGATAACTTTGCTCTCCCTCACAGCAAACCACTGGTCTAACCTAGAGGACATAAAACCAGAAAGAGGAAAAACAGAGAAAAAAAAGCCAGAAGAGACGAGAGAGAATTAACCTGAAAAAACAGAATAAAAAAGAACAAAAAAAGAAAAGACGAAAGAGCATAAAGGAAGCCGAAAGAACAGAGGTTGGAATCCCATCTTCTTCCCAGAATCCCAGCAACGAGCACCTGCAAGGTCTTCGTCCAGAACGTCCTACCCCCAGGTAAGTCTTTTTCTTTCCCTGCTTTTGAATTATAATTACCTTGGTACTGTTGCAAGCATGCGTGAATAATTCACGCTGCCTGCAACAGTGTCCAGCCGGGTTGCTGGCTTGAGCCAGTAACCAGGCTGGGCCAACTGGATCCAGTCCAGTTCATACAGTTGAGATAGATCCAGCCTAAAGGCTGGGCTGGGCTTGGCCTCAGGCCTAACTGGTTAAATTTTATTTTAGGTTAAAGGTATATTTGGAAAATACATCCTTATATTTTTTTCTTTTTGTTTTGAAATCCGGCTAAATGAGTCCTTTTGGATATTAAAAAATTATAGAAAATTTTGGATGTTCTTTTTTATTTATTTACGGGTCTCTCATAATTATTTTTTTGTTGGGTTTGCTGTATGGTTTTACTGTAAAATATAAATTTAATATGTGATATATATATATATATATATATATATAATGTAATTTCAAGTAAAAAATACGCCTAAGAACACACTCGAAAACACCTTCTTTATGTAAACAACGTAGGACAGGTTTGAATTTTGAAACTTGAATGTGAAAGAATGTTTGAAATAAACTATCTTTAATTGCGAAAATAACTAACAGTGTCAGTGATCCAAAGCAGTTAATTCTTCTTGTCGGTATATATTTGAATAAGATACCCTCATCTAGAGGTCTTGGGTCCACGCAATTTTGGTTTGATGCAGATTGCTTCGATCGCACCTAACTCCTTAGAAAAAGTTGGGACAGATCTCTCTCTCTCTCTCTCTCTACATATATTTCTTTTTTTCTTTTTTTCAAGCCTTAAAGAAAACAAAAGATATTAGAACGTAAAAACTTTGATACATAATTATCAAAATATTTTAATGGTGATATATTAAATATATTTTTTAAAAAATATATTAAAATGGTGACACATCAAATCTACTCGGGACAACAATGATTCATCTCTGAAACCTGCAATTTAGGACATGAGATTATGAAAAAACTATAGAATCCACATCAAAATAAATTAAAAAAATTAATTATAATAAATCAAATATTGATGGCTAAAAACAAAAAAAAATAAATTAAAAAAAAATAACCCAAGTAAACTTATATCGATAACGGGCACAACGCCACATGTCAATCTAATTTTTTTTTGGAAGTAAGAAGAACAAAGTTTAAAAGACTCTAGGATTTCCATTAAAAAAAAAGAAAGAAAATCAGTCTATTGGGTTCAATAAGTTCAATTAATTTAATAACATAAAAAAAAGCAACTCTAATTTAATCTTTTAAAATAGTAACCCGTGAAATCTTAAACTCAGACTCAATCAAGAAACTCAATTCCTAGCTCAAAAAAACAAGAAAAAAAAAAAACACAATGTCAACTCATGTTAACCTATTAAGTCTATGATCCAAATCATTTGACTACAAGCATCAAATTTAAAAAACCTAGAAGCTAAAATTTTAATTAATTAAATATTAGAGGATGAAATAAAAAAAATTATACAAAGGGATAAAAAAAATAACAATTATAAGCCAAAAAAAGGTTTCAGCCCACTCGCGTCAACACACCAAATACACAGGTCAGGTTATGAGATTGGATAATCTGATAGAAAGAAAAATAAAAAAAAATCATGAAATCAAATTTTTTAAAAAACCATCGTTAGCTTACAAAACTCGTGATGCAAGCCATTTGAATAGAGGTATCAAATATGAAAAAAAAAATCACAAAACTCAATTCTTAACAAACTAAATATTGAATGATTAAATAAAAAAAAAATCTAACCACACATAAGGATCTAATAGAAGAAAGAATAATTAAAAGCCAAAAAAAAGGTGTGAGTCCAATCGGATTAAACTGTCAAATTTACAAGTCAGGTCATGAGATCAAGATAACCTAATAGAAAGGAAAACAAAGAAAACAATAAAAGTCTTTTTTTCTAAGAAAACCAAT
>Ga0307513_10005119_pt1 | contig 17349 bp, 15 predicted proteins | sample 15_EM_MG_FD_202174 | JGI IMG/M metagenome (GOLD analysis project Ga0307513, IMG submission 202174) | Populus trichocarpa ectomycorrhiza microbial communities from riparian zone in the Pacific Northwest, United States - 15_EM | ecosystem: Host-associated > Plants > Roots > Unclassified | place... | reverse complement strand
GCCCGGACCTGGGTGTCGGTGCGCAGCGACGCGGCGACCTCGAGCAGCGGCTGGATCGCCGCGGCGAGGGCTGGGTCTTGGGCCGCCCGTCGTTGGGCGGTGTGGGCGATCTTGTCGCGGGCCTGCCGGTCGAGGACTTCGAGCCGGGCGATGCCATCCCGGTCGTCGTAGCGGTGCAGCCACGGCCCGGGGGCGCCGTAGAGCTGGACGCGCTGGTCGGTGCGGGTCACAGTGGCCTGGTAGATGCCGCCGACGATCCAGTGACCTTTGGCTTTAAGCCGGTACCGGAGCTCTTCCGGTAGCGGCTGGCCGGCTGCGGGTTCGGGTAGCCAGGCGTGGACAGTGGAGGTTTTCAGGACCCGCAGACCGCCGTAGATCCACCGTTCCGTCGTCCGGGGCGGCTCGTCGGCGGGTACGGGTTCGGTGGTGGGTTCGGTCATGACAGGGCCGTCCTCACCGGGCTGCTCGAGGTGGGTGCCGCCGCCGGCGGCGAGCCGGGTGATGGCCTTCATCCGGGCCAGCTGCTCGCCGATGCCGCGGGTGCCGTCGAGCGGCCGGGTCGCGTCGGGCCACACCGCCGAGATGAGGTCGGCGTACGCGCGGCCGGCGAGCACGGTCACCGCCGCGTGGGTGATGCCCAAGGCCACGGTCTGCTGGGCGATCCGGGCCGCGGTGACGGCGCCGGGTTGCCCGATCCTCAGGTCGTAGTCGTCGACCTCGGTGTCGAGGGTGATCAGCCCATACTTTGCGGAGACGACAAGTACCTGGGCGCCGACGCGGGCGGCGATAGCCGCGGCGGCGTTGCGGGCGGCCACATGGTGTGCCCCGGTGTACTTGCGGGCGGCGGGCAGCGGGCCGGAGGCCTTCCGGCTGCCGCAGCCCGAGGTACGCGGGTTCGCGGATTCCTGGAGGGTTTGGGGCGGGAACCCGCACGGGTGTGCTATGTCGTGGTGACATTACCGGGCGGGTTCGCCGGTGTCGGCTGGCGTGGCAGCGGTCCTCAGCGCCGCGGTCAGGACCAATAATCCAGCCACGCTCGCAGGAGACCGAGGTTTCGTGGGAGGGCGCTGGGGCAATGGCGCTTCTTTAGAACGTTTTCGCTGGTAGGGGTTTCACTGATCCGGTCGGGGTCGACCCGGTGGTGCCGGGCGGCGTCACCGACCAGGTCGGCCAGGGCTTTGGTCCCTCACGATCCGGCGAACAGGACGTACCGGTTTTTGCCGGCGCGCTTCGCCTCGTACACCGCGATGTCCGCCTCGCGCAGCAGCTCCTCGCTGCCGTGCGCCCCGACCGCGACGCCGATGCTCGCCCCCACGGTCACCTCGACGCCGGCCCCGTCCAGCCGGACCGGTTGCGCCAGAGCGGCGCGGATCCGCTCGGCGACCACCTCGACGCCCGCGTCCAGGGATTCACCCTCGAGAACCACCACGAACTCGTCTCCGCCGAGCCGGCCCACGGTCTCGCTGGTGCGGATGGTACCGGTCATGCGCCGGGCGATCTCGCACAGGAGCTCGTCGCCGGCCGGGTGGCCGTACGTGTCGTTGACGTCCTTGAAGCCGTCGAGGTCCACGAACAGCACCGCGATCACGCCGTCGCGGCGCCGCGCCCGGGCCAGCGCATGGCCGACGCGGTCGTAGATGAGCGATCGGTTGGGCAGCCCGGTCAGCGCATCGTGCGTGGCCAGGTGCCGCAGCTCCTCGGTGCGTCGCGCCACCAAGCGCAGCGCGCGGGCCCGGCCGGTGGCCAGTACGACCACCAGGACGCCGAGCAGCACGCTGATCACCAGGCCGGACAGCAACACCGCCAGCGCCCGGCCGTTGGTCGGCAGGCCGGGCGCGACGGCCGGGCCGAACGTCTGCGCACTCCAGCCGTTACCGAGGTCGACCGTCGACGTTTGCGCGTGTGCCGGCGCGCTGCCCTGACTGAAGACGGCGTCCGTGCCAGGGCTGTGGTGGCGCAGCCGGACGGCGATCCCCGGATGGGCCTGCAACGCCCGGATCAGCACCACGGACGGTATGAACGATATGCCGACCCAGCCGACGAAGGCGGCCCGCCGTGCTTCCACTGTGGACGGTACGGTGCCGCCTCGGTACACCGGAGTGCCCACGCCCAGCCAAAGGTTTCCGCCGACCGGGAACGGGCCGAAGGTAGCAAGTGCGGAGTCGCGCGTTGCCAGGGTGATGACGTGGTTGGCGCAGTAGTCGAAACCGGCGGGCATGCCTTTCGTGCGGGATGCGCCGACGGGGCTGAAGCAGTAGTACGGCCGGTGCCCGGGCGGCACCGGCTGGAACGTGCCGTCCGCGGCCAGCGGGTGCCGCGGGTCCGCCACGACGCGGGCGGCGAACGCGCTCAGCTCGTCGTCCGGCACGATGGTCACCAGGCCGACGCCCTGGAGTTCGGGGTACCGGTCCATCATCTGCACCGACCTGGTCCACTGCACGAACCGGGTGTTGCTGATGTCCGGGTTGGCGGCGATGAACGCGGCCGTGTTGAACACGAGATCCTCCTCGTGCTGAATGGCCAGCCGGAGTGTGGACACGACATCCGCCGTGGAGGCGGCGAACTCGCGCCGCGACTGCTGGGTGTCCGCCCGTGCCGTGGCCACTGCGGCAGCGGTCGAGCCCGCCGTGCCGAGGACGACCAGCAACACCGCCATAACCGCCCACAAGGCGCGCATAGGCCGTGGCGACCGCGGGTGCGGTGCCATGGCCGAGCCGTTGGTTCTCGTCATATCAATCCTATCGACCGGCCCGGCGTCGCACGTAGGAACAGGCCGTCTAGCGCGCAGGCGGCGGCCTGCACATACTCGACGCCCAGGACAGCGACCCGACCACGCTGGGCATGGCGGTGGCGCTGTCCCTGCTGCGGCAGGGCGCCCGGGAGCTGATCGACGCCATCGTGCACTGACCGGCAGGGTAGGTGGTGGCGGGCTCGCCAGTTCGGGGCGGTGGTGTCAAGCTGAGCAGCTGACCGACACCCGCCCGAACGCCCGTGAACGCGCCTGGACCGAGCTCGGCAGCCGCGTCCAGGACCGACCCGGGCAATCAAGCCTCGCGCCACCACAAGACACACCCACCGCTACCCCGCCCGCGGTGACCGACCCCCGACCCGCCGAGTAGAACACACCATCACCCGCCACCGCGTGAAACCCCTACCAGCAAAAACTCTCTAAAGAAGCGCCATTGGGGCGCTGGGGTGTCAATCAATCTCGAACGTGATTCCTTGGCACTTCGCGGCGGACGTGGTGCCGGCGTTCGTGCTGGTCGCGGTGTCAGTGAACGGGGTGCCGGCTTGGTGAAGCCGGGGTGCCAGCGGTCGAAGTCGTCCGCGGGGTCGTTGAGGACCTGGGATCTGCAGTTGGAGAAGAACAGTACTTGGGCGCCGCGGGGATGACCGGCGCATCTGCTGTTTCTTGACCCATGCGGATGCCGTCGATGGTCCATGGACGGATGGTCGCAGTCCTACCTTAGAAGGCAGGACCAACGTCTAGGGCTGACTGATGGACCGGTGTACCAGGAGCGAATGCCTCCACCACCGCGGTCACGGCTTGCCGAAACCGTTCCGGCTCTCCCGGTCCTACGTAGACCGCTTCAAGCAGGGTGCCGAGTTCGACGCTAACCGAAAGCCCAGGCGGCGGCTCCACGTCATAGACGACAACTCCATCTCGCGTTTTCCATTGCTGAGTAACGGCCCGCAGCTCGTGTTCGTACGAAAAGCTTGGTCGCTTGAACAGGATTGGCCAGAACGTATTCCCTGCGACTCCGGAAATCCAATCTTCCCGTCGGTTAACGTATGTCACGGTACCAGCGTAGACAGACCGTTCATCCGTAATGCTCCTGGTCAGGCGCTCGAATGTGCTCTGCGCGACGACCGCCTGTCCTTTTGTTGCGTATGATCCCCACATCGCAAGCGACTCGGCGTCTGCCATGTGCCAGCAGTTGACGAACGTGTATCGCGCACAATGCTGGGCATTTTCCTTAATCTTTGGCCATTCTGAAGCTGGGATTATCGACGTATCTACCTCGGCTGGCAAGTTGTGTGCACCATAAGCGCCCTCGTAGGGATCGCTCATTGTGTCTGCTCGTGCAAACCAGAGAGTGCTGGTGTGGAGAAGGGAAACCAACTTGGATAGGTCCATGTAGCGCCAGATGCGCATATTGGTAGTTGCCGGCCCTGAAAACAGCCTGTGGTCCTTGTGCATGTCGCTCCGATCAGCGTGCTGGCATCCTGGGCAATGACACCACAAAGCGACGGATCGCGACGACAATTCAGAGATTCGCGAGCCGCGAACACGGGCAGGGCGTGTCGGGTGGGGCCAGAGCGGCCTCCTGCTGCGTTCATCGGATCACCTCGTTCTGGCGTTCGGGATGGGCGGCGTAGACGTACTTCATGGCGATGTCGTCGCAGATGCCGAACAGCCGCATCAGGTGGACGGGGTCGGCGGTCTGCCGGGCCTCGTCGAGGATGCGGTCGGCCCGCAGCGCCGACACGGTCACGCCGAAGCGCTCGACCATGGTGCGGAGCGTTGAAGTGCTGGTGCTCTGACGCCGGGCGTCCATCGCGGTCTGGCGGCTCACCACCAGGTATGGGTTGGTGGATTTCGGCCATCGCTCGTGGCGGTGGCGCAGCCACGCGGCGATGAGCCCGTGGGTAAGTTCGTCGAGGTAGATGAGGTGGCGGCCGCTCGCTCGGCGGATGACGAGCCGGCCGGCGGAGAGGTTGAGGTCTTCCAGGAGCGCCCGGCTGATGTCGGTGGGGCGCAGCCCGTGGACCGCGGCCAAGGCGATGACGACCTTGGTGACGGGGCGGTGGGCTTGGTCGAGCAGGCCGCGGAGCCGGTCGGACGGGATGTTCTTCGGCAGGATCAGTACGGCGGATACGACGATGCCCCTGGTGGGGTCGCGGAAGATGACGCGTTCCTGTTTCAGTGCCCGGAACAGGCTGCGGAGCCCGACGTGGACCCCGCGGGCGATGTTGCCCTTGCGCTGCTTGATGGCGAGTTCGACGTGGTCACGGGTGATCTCGCGGAGGCTGGCGACTTCGTGTTGCCAATCGAGGAGTACGGGCCTGATGGCGTAGATGTACTTCCTAACCGTGCTCCAGTTCATCGCCCGGTCGCGGCGGCGGCGGCCCTCGCCGCGCAGAACCGTCACCCAGCGGCGGACGTCGTCGGCGAACGCTGCGGGCATCGCCTCGAGTGCCTGTTCCACCCGTTGCTGGTTGGAGTCCAGCTGGTTGGCCGGATCCGGCACGAGTAGGTGCCGCTCGGCGAGGAACGTGATCACCCGCTTGCCGCTGAGGCCGGGACAGGTCGTGACCAGACGCATGATCTCGGTCTCGGGGATCGGTGCGTCGGCGCCGAGGCAGGCGAACAGGACGCGCAGAGTCCGCAGGCCCTCTCCTCGGGGGCCGTCGGTCCAACGCTGGTCGGTGGCGAGCGCTGCGAACTGGTCGACGAGGTGCTGCGCGCGTTCTGACAGCACCGGCAGGAGGTTGAGATCGACGGCGGTCCAGTCGCGAGGCAGATCGAACAGGGCCTCTTGAGCCGGGTTGACCAGCGCGGGGCTGACGGGTGACGGCGTGGATCGCTCGACGTGCCGGCCGGCCGGGGCGACCGTGCGGGCGTTGAACGGTCCGCCGAGCCAGAGCTGGGTCCACGGCTGATCGAGCGTGCCGGGCCCGTGGGTGGCGATGTCGGCGGTGCAACCTCTGCAGAGTCCAGCGCTCAGCGGCTGTGTGTCGCAGCAGCGGGTGCAGCGCCCGGCGACGCGGGGCCCGGAATCGTGTCCCCGCCGCCAATTTCCGCAGGGCTCGCATGTCGTCTCGAAGCCCCAGGAGAGGCAGACGGCGCAGCTTCGTGGCCGCGGCGGCACCGCCTGCGGTAGAGCTGTCGACCGCTGGCGCTTGCGATCGGCGCTGAGGGTCGCGCCTGGCTGCAGCAAGGCCGCGTGATCCAGGAGCTGCAACACGATCGCGGCGAACAGGGGAAGATCGCTGACGGCGTCCGTGCCGGCGAGCTCGTCACCGTCGGCGTCGCGGATCGCCAGCGCGAGCCGGACCATGCGGCTGACCGCGACCTTCCACGAGTGACTGAGCCCATGCCGGTCTGCGTGGGCTGCGATCACCAGCACGGCCTCGTCGTAGCCGCGGACCGGCCGGTGATGGATGCGTTGGGCATGGTGAAGGGTCAGGTGGCGCCGCGGCCGAACCAGGGTGAGCTGTCCAGGGATCGCCGGCGGGCAGACGTTCGGGTCATCTTTGGTGGTGTCGAGCCCGGCCTGCTCCCGTTGCCACTTCGTCGTCCGTTCGTGGGACAACCGCGTCCGGCCCCTGAGCCTGTCGAGTGGCGTGGAGATGTGCTTGTACTGGCGCGGCATCAGCAACGCGAGCTGGCTGGGCTGGCCACTCACCGGGTTGTCGAGCCAGACGGCGTCGATCTCCCGGATGATCTGCAGGCACGGGCGGCAGAGCGTGTCGCTGTTGACCAGGCGCCGCTCGCCGCAGCGTCGACAGTCCGCGCGGACCCGTCCGTCAAGTCGCCATGCGGCGCACGGCTCGCAGTGGTGGTAGTGGCGCAGCAAGCCCCACCCCCAGCACTCCGGGCACTGCCCGACCGGGTAGCTACGGGCCATGAGGTCAGTTCGGTGGCAGTGAGCGACGGGCGCCGCCGTTGCGCCGTGGTGTCGGCCGAGCCGGACCCGTTCGCGGTTCGCCGACCGCCTGCGGCAGGGCAGTCTCGGCCTGGGCGGCGACCGGTTCGGCTTCCATCAGGTCGGCCACGGTGCAGTTCAGCGCCGCGCAGATCTTGTCGAGGTCGTCGAGCCGGACCGTGATCGGCTTGCCGCTCCACAGCGCGGCGACCTTGCTCAGCGACGGCTCGAAGCCGACCGTGCGCAGCGCCACCAACAGATCGCTGGGGCGCCAGATGTCCCGCTGGGCCGCGGCCCAGCGCAGGTTCCACTTCATCGCAGGTTCCCCTTGTCCTTGACGAGGCGCTGAGCGGCGCGGTTGGCGGATTCCAGGTGGGCGTGTTCCGGGTCGGCGGTGGCGGTGGCGAGGTACCGGACCGTGGTGGTCGGCCATTCGTGACCCAGCAATTTCTGGACCTCCCACAGCGTCATCCCGGTCTCGTAGTTGTGGGTCGCGCAGGCGTGGCGCAGCAGGTGGGGATGCAGGTCGACCGTCGGCGGCGGCATGTACGCCTGCCCGGCCAACCCCAACGCCCGTCGAAAGGTGCCCGGCGTGACGGCCGGCGCGGTCGGCAGGTTGAGCGCCGCAACCGCGCTCGGGAGCCGCTCCGACGGCCACAGCGGCGCGCTCGGGTCTTCCGGGTCGTCGCAGAACGCGCCGCGGATCTCCTCGACGTACCACCACAGCAGAGAGCGGCCCTCGGCGAACAGGAACGCCTCACGCTGGCGGGGACCGGAGCCGTGGGCGCCCTTGCCATGCACCAGGAGCCGGCCCCACTGCCCGGACTCCCAGTGCACGTCGCCGATGGTGATGCGGCACAGCTCCGAGGCCCGGACGCCCGTGATGTAGGCGATCTTGCCCATCGTGTAGTCCCGGCACGCCACCGCGTACTTGCGGGCGTTGGGAAGGGCTGCGCGCCAGGCCGCGAAGAACTCGACGGTCTGACGCCGCGACGGTGGCACCCGCAGGCCGAAGTCGCCGCGGTGCCGAGGCCGGTTGAACGGGTCGATGGGCGACTCCACGCCGGCGCCGAACCGGCGGAAGATTTCACCGGCGTAACGCTGCTCCAGGAACGTGAAGTACCCGTCGATCCGGTTGAGCTTCTGGCGCAGCGTCGAACGGCTGCGCTTGCCGGGACCGGCGAAGTACAGATCGACCTGCCGCGACGTCAGTTGCCACGGCATCACGCCGTAGTGCTGGCACACCTCGATCACCGGCTTGACGAGCTGGTCGAGAGTGCTCGGCGCCAGCCCGGCCACGTCGCGGGCCCACTGGTACTCGGCCAGCGTGTCGGCGAAGAAGCCCTCCTCGTCGCCGTCCGAGACCTGCGCCGCGCGGCGCCGCCCCAAGGTGACCACATCGGCCAGACCCGGCTCGATCCCCGACGGGCCCGCCGCGCTGTCCTCGGCGGCCTCCCGCGGCGACGGAACCAGCGCCAGCGTGCGACTTCTGGATTCCCCCACGGACGAGCAGATTACACGAGCAACTGCGAGATTCCCGCAGCGACTCCAGGAATCCAGGAGCGCCGGGATCGTTGCTCGGCAGCCATGCCGGCCAGGGGAGATGCACAAATCTGACCTCGGACTTCACCGAGGAACCCGCATGTACTCCAGTAACGATGACCACCGGCACCGCGACCGGCGCGGCCGCACTGGTGGCCGCCGGCCGGGGCTCGGGATGGGGCGGGGTGGGGGCGGCCGAGATCCACATCTTGACCGGGCTCGCGTAGTGGGCGAGTTGCGCGCCGGTGCGGGCGTCGTCGATCCGCCAGCCGTTGGTGGTGGTGGCCAGGATCGGCCGGCCCGGGTCGGTGCCCCGCTCGTGGTACAGGAATAGCGGTGGTCGCCCGGCAGCCTCCCAGGTCTGGCGGACTGGCACGGGGACGATGCCGGCCGCGGTGATGGCCTCGGCCGTCAGCCGGTATGACGTGGCCTGCTCGGCCACGCGGGCGTCGTGCTGCGCGGCGGCTTTGGCGACCGCGGCAGCCAGGCCGGCCGGGGCGGTCGCGGCCCGCTCAGGCGTGATCGGCGTCGCTTCCGGCGCGTGGATCCTGCCCGGGGGTGCGGACGGCGACGCGGCCTCGCCAATGGCTGCGGCCGGGAGCCCGGGCTCGCCGGGAGCGGCGGCCAGCCAGAATTTGGTCGTGTCGCCGAACGCGGCCACGGTGGCGCCGGCCGTGTCGCGCAGCCGGATGGCGCGGGCTTCCCGGGCGATGCTCACCAGCACGCCGTCGCCGGTTGGCCGCTTCGGGTCGCGGCCGAAGTAGACGCCGCGAGCGGGTTCGCCGTGCTCACGCAAGTTCCCGCGCCGGGCGTCGGTGCTCGTCACTGGTCCTCCCCACGTAGCTCGGTGCCGTCGGTGTCGGGCACGTCGGGGCCGGTCGATTCGGGGTCGGGTGTAGTGGTGGGATGGTCCGCGGAGCCGGTGACGGTGGACGCCCGGTCGGCGCCTGGCACCTGCTGCTCGGTCCGGGCGGGGTCGCGGGGCGCATCGACGATGCCGAGCATCTGCCATCGCCGGCCGGTCCAGACCTGCCAGACGAACTGGTTCTGGCCGGGGCGGCGCACCGCTTCCCGGCCGGTGAACAGTTCTGCGAGGCTCTGCCGGTCTCCGGGAGCGAAGGGTCGCGGCTCGAGGACGATGTCCGTACCGACGATGTGGTCGTCGCCGTCGCGCACGATGACCGCGATGAGACCCTGCGCCTCGGCGGCGGCCAGGTGCGTTGTCGTCTGACATTCGGCGATCAGGACCTGCAGCACCGTCTGTGTGTCGACCTGGCGGCCACGCCACCGACAATCCCTGACGAAGGCCTCCAGGTCGGCGAGGCCGAACTCGCGGCGCAGCGGATAGAACTCGACAGCTCCGGCGCGGGTATGACCAACGGTGCCGACTGTGTTCCCGTCGAGCGACAACGTGGCGGCGTAGTCGACGCGGTCGCTCGCGGGGGCCGCCAGAACCTCGTTCACGGTGAGCCGGTCGTGTGGCATCCGCAGCGGCTGGTGGGTGGCCATCACGTACTCGCGGTGCTCGCCGAAGGCGGGCAGGGCGCCGGCGATGCGGTCGCAGTCGGCCGGGTCGACGGCGGTCCACGTCCAGCCGAAGTTGATCGGGTAACGGCCGTCGCCGCCGGGGCGGACACGATCGATGGCGCCCTGCCCGCAGCGGACGGTCTCGTCGAGAACCAGGACGTCACCGTCGAAGAACAGCGGCGGGAAGTTGTCGTCGACGGCGTCGTCAAGGTCGGCACCGGGTACGCCCTGCGCGGCCAGAGCCTTCCGTTCGGCGTCACGCAGCCGCTGCTGATCGGCGACCACCGCGTCAGCGACCTCTCGGGTGCACCGCCACACAACGCCCCGGTCGGAGTGGTCGATGAGAGTGCCGACGAAACCGACGGAAATCCGGGCGGGCTCACCGGTCCGGGCCCAGTCGCCGGCGAACACGCCGATGCTGCCGATACGTACGTTGTCCGGGTGCAGATAGGTCAGGTCTGTCGACGGTTGATCCACCAGCTGCACGTGGTGGCCGTCGTTGTCGTTGCTCACGAAGTCCTCCTTGAGAACGCGAAAAGCCACCGCCCCGAATGGGGCGGTGGCATGGGTGGATGGTGGCCGCGGTTCGCGGCCTCTGCGTGGGCGCTTAGCTGTCGTGTTGCTCGGCCCGCGAGGCTGCGGTGCCCGGGAAGAGAACCAAGGCGGCCCGCTGGAAGGGGGTGAGGCCGGCCCAGGTGCGAGGTTCGCTGCCGTCGCGGCCGGTGCCGTCGAAGCCGGCCGCTTCTGCTTCATCGAAGCTGAGCAACCGGTCGCGTTGGTGCAGGAGCGTGTCGGTGCGGTCGGTCACCGCGGTCACGAACTCGTCCTCCAGGTGCGCCGCGATGTCGTTGCTGCGCGACAGTTCCTCGACGTAGGCGTGCTGGTCGACGTAGCGGCTCAGGTCGTGCCAGCACCGGATCGGCGCGTTGTACAGCGGCCCGCCGTCGCGTTCGTCGTCCTCGATCAGCGCCAACGCCCGCTGCGCGTCGGCGAGGATCGCGTCCGTGTGGGCGGCGACGAACCGGGGATCGGCGTGGGCGATGTGCTCGAACAGGTGGTGCCGCTTCTCGACGTCGTCCAGTCGTTCGATCAGCGCCGTGCGGTCGGTCCAGCGGTGGGCGATGACGTGCCGGCCGTCGCTAGTCACCTCCCGCGTGTAGAGGCCGGCCGGTACCGGCACGCCGCTGACGCTGATGTCGGCGGGCAGCTCGTACGCGATCAGGGCGAGGTCCCAATCGAGGCTGTCGCCGACGGACCGCCACGGGTCCAGCAATTGCAGGACGTCGACAACGAGGTCGTCGGTCACCGGCAGGTATGGCTGGGCGTCGCCGGGCCGGCCGGGTTCGGGTCGCCTCGTCACTGCTGGTCTCCCGTCGAGCCTGCGACTCCACGTTTGTCGGCCGTGCCGCGACGCCGACCTCGTCGCGCACCACCGCGCCTTTCCGGCCGACTGCTGGCGGTGGGGGCCTTGATGACGTCTCCGGCAGCGGTGGCCTCGGCCGGGGTGAGATCCTTGAGGATGGCCTTGGCGACCCGCAGGACGCTCTCGGCGCAGTCCTTGACCAGGTCCATGTCACCGTCAGCCCAGCCCAGCACGTACGCGTCGCTGTAGACCTGGGTGTCCAGGCCGAGCGCCCGGCAGCACAGGTGCGCGACGCTTTCCGCCTCGGTCTCCTTGCGGCCGCGGTGCAGGCTCTCGCCCAGCCGGACGCCGGTGGTGTGGTTACAGCGGATGTGCGCGAGTTCGTGCATCGTCGTTTTGGTCCGCTGGGCCGGGGACACGTCGTCGCGGACCAGGACCTGCCGGACACCGGTTCCGTCGTTGGTGACGGTGACCCCGTTCGCCCGGCCCAGATACTGGCTGCCGGGGGCGGCGAGATCGTAGGAGTAGCCGGCGTCCTTGATGAGCTTGACGAGGTCGTCGTACACGCCGGTCGGGTCCTCGCCCTCAAGCAACTGCGGGGTTTGCCCGCCCGCGGCCTGGACGCGGCGGGCCCGCTGCACGGTCGGCACCTCGAACGGCTCTCCGTCGGTCTGCGACAGGTCGAACGTCGGCGACAAGAAGAACCCGACCACCTGCACGACCGGACGCCCGTGTTCGTCGCGGACGACCTTGCGGCCGGCGGCCTCGCACCGTGCGGCCTCGTCCTCGGTCGGTCGCCGCCGGACCGGGGCCCACACGTGGAAGGCCGTTTCACCCGCGCGTACGCGGCGGCCGTGCTTCTTCCACCCGCTCGTGCCTGCCTTGTTCCCGAATGGCAGGAAGAACGTCGGGGTCATCTCCCGATGCTCGGCCTGCATCAGCAGCAGGAACTGGTTGTTGAGTGTGTACTGGGCGCCGAACTCGGCGACGGTCTCGAGGAATGTCACCCACTCGGCCGGATCCGTGGCCAGCCGGGCCAGCCGGTCATCGAAGTCGGCTTTGATCGCCTCCAGGAGCTCGGCACGCGCCTGCTCGGACTGTTTGCTACGGGCCATGATGGGTCCGTCCTTTCCCCGCCAGGTGGCGGCGGGCAGGCTGGGACCGCGGCCCCAGTCTGCCCGTGGGCACATGGATGGGACCGAATTCCCGGACGATCCGGGCCTACGAACAGCAGGAAGAGGCCACACGACGATCAGCGGCGTACGTCGCAGGCCGCGCCGATGGAAACGCCCACAGAGGACGATCAGCCGGTCCGGGGCGTCACCGGCGGCACCGTGGGTGGAGCAATCAGTCGGCGTCGGGCAGCGCTACCGAGCCGTCGAAGCTCCACGTGGCGCCGACGCGCGCCGGGTAGCGTCCGGCGCTGCCGAGCTCTCCGGCCACGAGCGACCGATAGGGGTTGTCGGTGCGGGCGCGGCGGCCGATGATGCGCGTTCCGCCGAGTGGTGTGCCCGCGGGCCGGGTCTCGTAGCGCTCGGAAAGGATCCGGACGTAGTCGACGTCCGAGGCGCACGGTACGTAGACGCCGCGCGAGATGGTGCCGCCGAGGCGGTCGCAGCAGGCCACGCTCACCGGGTACCAGCCGGTCCGCGCGGCGGTCACCAGATGCCCGCAGGATAAGTCGAACTCGAACACGCACAGCCGGTAAACGTCGGTGCCCTCGCCGCCTTCGTCGGATGCCGAAGCGGATGCCGGTGTGCACGGCCCGCAGATCGGACCCAGATCGGCCTGGCAGTGCGAGCAGCAGCGGTTGCAGACCGGGCGAAGGCAGGCCCGGCACTCGCCCGAGCCGACGACGTTCAGGCCGGCGCCGCAGAATCCGAACGGCCCGGTAGGCATCAGCGTGGTGGCCGGGCCGGTGGGCGTGGCATGGTGTTCCGGCGCGGGCTGCGGGGACGGTGCGCGCAGCAGTCCGGTCTGGTGCATGGGATTCCTCCAAGGGGGGAAGGGAATCCGAGCACGCCACCCTGGCCGTGCCCGGAGGTGCGCTGGATCGCGCGTTCGGCCAGGCAGCGGCCGGAAATGGTCAAACAGACAGCACCGAGGCTCCAGAGGCGGACCACGGTGTCGTGATCGAAGCCGTGTGCCAGCGCCCGCAGGCCGGTTGATGCTGGCGCCGGGCGGCGAGGTTGGCATGCGCTGCTCGAACGAGTGAACTGCGGCCCGTCCGCAGGTTCCGCGCACCGGTCCAGGCGATACCCGCCAGCCCCTGGTCGAGGGCGTTCCGCCAGCGACCGGCGACCCTGCGGCCCCGGCGGCTGCCCTGGACCTGGTGCTGGCGATCGGAGGATCGCTCTGGTCGGGTGTCTCCGGAATCGGTAACGTCGCAGATCCAGGGCTGAGGGAGGTGCAGGGCCGAGTGGACTTCCCACCCGACTTCGTGCCGCCGAGTGACAACCCCGACTTCAGGGTGCCGCTACAACGGCTCATGGACGTCACCGAGCAGGTCGACAAGGACAATCCGGATGTGCGGCTGCTGTCCGCCCACGTTGCCGTCGTCGTTGCCGCGGTCCTCAACGACTCCGAGAACGTCGCCGACGAGAACAACGCGCTCACCGCGCAGAACCGGAAGCTGGCCGCCCGCGTCGACCGACTCGACCGGATCGTCGGCCGCCAGAAGAAGAAGCTGGACGAGGCGCTGGCCGCCGCCGCCGAGTTACGCACCATCAACAGCGCAGAACGGCAACTGCGGCGACGCGCCGAACAGACCCGCGACGACGCCGCCCTCGCCAGCCAGCAGCAGCCGGCAGCAACCCGCGACGACGAACTCGCGCACCTGCACGCCCAGCTCCAACTGGCTCATGCCGAGGTCGATAGACTCGCCACCGCGGCCGAGGACGCCGAACGCGAACGGGACATCGCCCTGCACCGCCGGGCGCAGCTGGCTGTCCTTCTCGGCATGCTCGGCTCCGACGAACCGGACGAGGTACAGCAGGCGGAGCCACCGGGCAGTTTCAGCGAGGTCCTGGCCGACGGCCGGCACCCGCTGCTGGAGTACAGCCTGGACACTACGACCACCGACGGCCTCGACCGGCATGCCCAGGCGCCCGCGTGGCGCCGTTGCGTCGCCGACACCATCGCCACGATGACCGTCTACGCCACCGCGAAAGCCGACGCTCGACGCGACGGCCGGCCACTCGGCCCGGATATGGCCGACCTGAAGGCGTTCACCCGCAGCGGGCACGACCTGGTGCTGATCTCACCCGACCGGATCGCCTTATCGGAGTCACCGGCAGTCACCAGGACGGCCCGCTTCGCCCAGCAACGCCGATTCCCGGTTCCGCGGACCGTCGACCCGGCAGGCACCACGACCGTGCTCGCGCACATCCGCATCGGCCGCAAACCGCCGGCGCCCAGGCTTTACTTCCTGGATCGCACCGACGTCCCGGGCGACGGCAAGATCTACCTGACCTACCTCGGCCCGCACCTCGACAACCGCCTCACCGACTAACGCCATGAGCCCCTGGTGAGCTGGGTGCTCTCCACGACCTGCTCGCCGCTCTCGTCAACTCTTCGCGGATTCCGTTCTTTCTTTGGCTTGGCTGCGCGTTTGGCGGGGTGTGCGCCACGGTCGGCGAGCTTGCGCAGCGCTTTGCGGATCGTGCCCAGGGTGGTCTCGGCGTCGTCGACGGCCTGCCCGAGCGCCCGCTGGACCTCACGGTGTGCGAACACCTCGTCGATCTGGTGCAGGCCGGCGAGGAAGATCCGCCGGGATTGCTCGCCACGGTCGGCGTCGTCTTGCAGGTGCCGCCGTTCGCGCCCCCGCTCGGCTGCGATGGCCTCGAGCTCAGGCTCGCCCGCCAGGATCTCGGCCGGGATCAGGGTCAACGCCGCAGCCAGCCGCCGGGCACCATCGATGCGTTCATGGTCGGCACGGATCTGCTCCCGCACGGCGATGTCACGGTAGTGCTCGATGATGTCGGCGCTGGTCGGCCCGTGCACGGGCGCGACCCCGTCCCAGCCCTCGGCGAGCCATCGGCCGAGCCAGTCGTGCAGGTCCTCGACCTGGGCGCGGGACAGCAGGACGGATTTGCCGTAGGTGTCGTACACGGCGCCGCCGATCCCGATATGCAGCTCGTCGGTGCCGATGGCGACGCTGCGGGGCGCCACCGCGAGCAGGGTGCGGGTGCCCTTCTGGTGTAGTCGAGATAGTGGCTCTGCTTCATTCGACGATTCCCTTCTTTCGTATTATCAGGAATTTCGTGGCGCGACGTATTGCCGCGTGAAGACGCGGCGATATCTCTTGGTATCGCCGGATCCGGCTTTGCTGGCCTCGGTGGCGTGCCGATGCCCGGTTCCCCGTGCGGTGAATGCGGCTTGGCGTCCCGGATTGCGGTCTATTCGGCGGTCGCGGTGGTGGTGAATAAGGGGATGCCGAGAAGGCCGGGAAGGTTGTCGATGTGGTCGTCGAACTCCATCGCGCCGGTGGTCAGATCCACTCCCAACGCGGCGTTGAGGCCTCGGGTGCCGTATGCATCGGTAAGCAGCTCGTCGACGCAGGTGACGTCGAAGTCGATCTCGGCCCTGTCGCCGTCGGCGAAGTAGACGCTGGCGCCGCCGTTGCCGGTGAGGTAGTACCCGTCGTCCCATTCGCTGGTGCGGAAGATGACCCACCGAGGTTCGCGCCGGTCAAGCTCGTCCGGGTGGGCGGCAAGGTGGCTGCGGATCTCGGTGAGCAGCGCCTGGTCCAGGTCAGCGTCGCGGGCGTCTCGGAGTTGGTTCAGCAGCTCGCCACGCAGAGCGGGGTCGAGCTGAGCGGGAATGTGCACGGTGACGTGGCCGCGCATCATCGGCCAGGCGGCGTCGAGGGCACGGCGCAGGCCGTCATCGGCGACGGCACGGCGCAACACGGCGATGAAGTCCCCCGTGGCTTCCGCCTCGGCCAAGCCATACTCAGCTGCCCAGTCGGTGGCGCCGTAATCGAACACGACCGCGAGGATGAATTGCATCGTGATCAGCCTTTCCGGAAGTACGCTTGGGGTGTGCATCGAGTCGGTGCCATGTTGCATCGGACGCAACATGGAGCTCAGTTGACGAATCGGTATGGCGTCATCGGGTAGGTTCCGAAATAAGGGAACGGGATGCGGCGGTAATGGGTTCCGCCGTCGCCGGATTGTTCGTATCCCCAGTACGACGACATCGAATTGTCGGTCCAGCCGGCGAATAGCACGACGTGTCCCGCGCCGCCCGGTGCGGGTTTGATCATCAGGTCGCCCGGCTGCATTTCCGTCTTGCCGATGATGGTGGAGTGTGCGGCGAGGGTGATGGTGTTGAGCCCGGGGCCGGGCAGGCCCAGCGCCATCGAGACGTAGCCGGAGCAGTCGCGGCGGTACCCGCCGAACAGGTCACGCGGAGCGTTGCTGGACAGGTACGGCACGGGGCCGCCGCCGGGCCAGGCCGTGAGCCACGTGCGGGCGCGGGAGAACACCGCGTCGAGGCCGGCGCACCCGCCGGAGCCGTCCGGCGAGGCGGTGGCGGCGGGGCAGCCGTTCCCGCACGGCCCGACTGCCGGGGCGCCGGACGCGGGATCGCCCATCGCTCGGGCGACGATCGCGGTCGCGTCGGCCTCGCGCCTGGCGTAAGCGTCGGGATAGGCACTGATCTGCACGGCCTGAGCGGCAACGGTCAGCGGCAAGGTCTGCCAGTTCGCGACGGTGAGCAGCTTGTCGTAAAACTTCCCCGCGGCGTACTCGGGGTTCATGATCTGCTCCGGTGTCCCCCATCCCTTGCTGGGGCGCTGCTGGAACAGACCGAGGCTGTCGTGGTCGTTGTCCTTGCCGAGGTTGCCGACGTTGTACAGGTTGGATTCCTGCATCGCGGTGGCCACTGCGATGACCGCGGCGCGGATCGGGAGACCGCGCTGGTTGGCGACCTCGACGATGGTGCCGGCGTTGTGTAGTTGCTCGGTGTCGTAGCCGCTGGCGGATCCGGACGTGGGCGGCAGCATGCAGGCGGACGCGGCGCCGCCGATCGCGGCGATGCCGGCGACGGCGAGGAACACGGCCAAGGCGGCGGTGGTGATCAGGGCGAGTGGACGGCCGGTCATGACCGGCTCCGGAACGTCTCTGCGGACATGGCGTGCCCTTTCTGGGGTGGGGGTCGCCGGCTGGCTGCCGGCGACCGTCCCCGGGCACGCCACGCGGGCGGGCGCCGGCGATGAGTGCCGGGCGCCCGCCGTTGCGGCGTGAACGTCAGGAGGTGGCCGTC
>Ga0307513_10005118_pt1 | contig 17349 bp, 16 predicted proteins | sample 15_EM_MG_FD_202174 | JGI IMG/M metagenome (GOLD analysis project Ga0307513, IMG submission 202174) | Populus trichocarpa ectomycorrhiza microbial communities from riparian zone in the Pacific Northwest, United States - 15_EM | ecosystem: Host-associated > Plants > Roots > Unclassified | place... | reverse complement strand
ATCCGACGACCTGGAGACAATTCCGTATTCGTCTATCCTGACGATTCCCGTCGGCCGCCTCGCGCTTGTCGTCTTGCCCGCTGCTTTAACGCCTTATTTATCCAACCTCTCGCTATCTCCCTTGCGCAGATCTTATTGGACCTGCCTGTCGATGCTCACGCAATTGTTCATACCTCACAAGTCCCCTCGTATGGAACTCCACCGTCGCTACCATTTGGGTGGTCCGCTACTCGACCACTCCTGCCCGCAATAACCCAATCGTGTAATTCCTTTTCTGATCTTGTCTTACCTATACGTACACTAGTCGATTACTGCTTTTCGCTGCCTCCCTGTTCCTCGATGCTTGTCCACCCTTTCTTTTATTTTCTGGACCCTCCCTTCTGGTGGCTCTGCCTTTACACCGCTGTCCACTCCCGATGCTTGCGTTTGTCAGTTGGGGAATAGTGTAACCGCACCCTCTTTGAAGGACATCCCATTGTTGCCATAGTTTACGCTCGCGCATACATACCATAATGCTTCTTCGGCCTCTTTTCTTTCGAGGTATTCTTTTACTGGTATCTATGGCCTCGGGAAATGAGCAAGTCCCTTTTACCTCATCTATTCTCCTTCGTTTTCTCCCTCGCCGCATTGCTGTCGCTGTCTGTATAATCTCCCGTATTCCTTCTCTCCCCTCAATCGGCTTGGAAGGTACAATGATGCGCGATCCCCTGTCCCCCTGGTTGTACCCGCCATCACCTTGCAACCGTGACTGGTACTGATCATAGACGATTAACCGTCTCCGATCAGGGCCGGGTTCACGGTCTTGGTGTCTTCCCCCGTAAGAGTGCAGCGGATCCGGTGGATGGTTTGATGAAATCCCAGGGTCGCTCCACTCTGATCGCGCATCTTACACCGAAGTCGTGTTTGAGCTCATGGAAGCGAGGATCCAGGTCCATGGGGTTGGCCAATAGGCTCACCACCTCAAGCAGGCTCCGCTATGTGATGAACAAACGCTGTCAGCTGTCAGCTGTCCATCGTCATCAGCCTGTCATTTCTTGCAGATCTGTGCCTACCCAGGTCCACCTCAAAATTTGCAATTGCTCCTGGGCAACTGGCAGTCGGCTGCTAAATTCAGAACCCCGTACCGACTGCGTGCGTGTCGGTCCATCGGGTCGGGGTTTTGAAGGGAGGATTGACGTTTGACGTGTTGCTTTTGGTCACGACGTGTATCGTGGATAGTGGTGATGGAATGGCGGCAACGGAGAGTCCAGACGGTTCGGTGCTCACGGGTGTACGGATGTATTTATGCACCCAGTCATAATATTTTGTTCATGAATGGGTGAGAAACTCTCCTCGGCGGGACGTCGGGGCGCGCTGGTAGTAGAGAGAGGCGCTTGCTTTTGTGCTCGGATATTGCTTGGCAGTTAGCTCGTGATCGGACGGCTAGGATCTCTCTCGCTCTCCCTCATCTTGTCCGTCCCGCACATTTCAAATGTCTGTTTCGGTCTGTTTTGCATAGTCCCATCTTTCCATCGCTCCTCACATCCATCAGTCAAAGCGCATTCCGCTTACCAACGCGCGGCGTAGTCCGTACTTGTCCAGATACCAATCCGTGCACCAAGCTTTTTCCGACCCGACCGCTTGCGCTTACGACCTTCGCTTCCGGTCACGGGGTGCGCGATCCGTCTTGGCACACGTTTGCAGCCGTTCATCCCGACGGCTACGAGTATAAAGTCCGATCACACACAGGAAGGATCTTGAAGATAGGGAGGAGGTAGGATTCGAAAGGGCAACAAAATCCCCAGAGAATGGACTCTACTTTCGGAACAAGTGACGCTCTTGGCGTAGGCGTTGCATCTGCGTTGACACCTTCGCAAGTTCAAGGATGGGCATTTAACCACGATTCCCCATCTGGTCTGCAAGACGCTGCGGCAGCGGCAGCCGCTGCCGGCGGATTGGGGTTGGGGTTGGGAGGACATGAGCAGTTCAGGAACATACAAGTCGCGTTGGAGCAGGTGAATAGGGTTCAGAGTTTGGCCAGGGAAGTCATGTTCGGAATGTAAGTTTTCTCGTTCACTGGAGTTGGGGATTGGCAAGCTCTACGCCCCCGCCATTTGGGAATTTTGCTTAACGCTGACGAATCATCGGTGCGACAGGGAGAATGCATATCAACCGACCACTCATGTGAGCCGGACAGCTCGTAAATTTTCTCTTTACGGTACGGACTGGGCGACACGAACTGACGCGAATAAGCAGAGGAAATTTTCGCACTGAAGGCGGCTATCGTGGCACTCGACGACTTCCTACGCGAAACAGGACTCGGAGCTCTTCCGATCCTTCCACCAGGAACGATTCTCGGATCTCTGCCGTTTACCGAAGAGGATTTGTTGGGCGACGTTTCGAAGGGTGTGCAGGTGCTCTACGAGAAATCGAAAAAAACCCACGACAGCGCGAAGATCGTGTCGGATTTGTTGGGTCAACCTCCCAAGTCGTGACTCTGTAATTTTAATAGTCATCCATCCAGTGATGTGATGGGTGTACGTGTACGTACATGTACCATAAGCGTATGCAATCTTTCATGCTTCATGTCAGCAATGCGGTAGCGAGTGTGCGAATTCTCTCACCAATCCTTACCCAAACCGCTTCTATCGCCCGAATCGGACTTAGGCTACCCTCCTATCAATTCGTTCACCTTGAAGGAGGCTCAGCCACTTTACACCCTTCATCTGCAGAACGAGTTAGTCAAATTTCGCACTAAGCGTGCTCTGAGAACCTTCATTCGCGGATCTACTGTACACCACTCCTACCACAACCTCTTCGACATATCGCTGTCGTACTCGGCGTGCTCGAACCGTAAGGGGCCGCCAGGGGTCACATCCTCCGGCCACTGGACACCTACAATGTTGATGTTAATGAGTACTCCCCTTAACCTCGCCATATTAGTTGAAATCTATAATCAATAGCTTGTGCCTAGTCCTGACCCACAGCAAGTATGTTTGGTGATCTCAGATTACTGAATACAAGCCAATTTACATGCAAAATTTCCAATTGTTTGGAGACCTTGAAAACTCCATCATGGGTTGGTTGAGGTTAAATTGGTAACTAACATATAAACCAAGTGTTTAGTCAATATTAGACCTTAGAATTGTCAATGCATAATTCTCCCTCAAGCTGCCCTGCAGACCCTGGCCCTTAGATCTTGTATCACCTCAAACATATTCTCCATTATCCCATTTAGCATTCTCTGATACTACCTATCTGAGTTTGTGATTGGACCTGTATTGCCTTGCAGATAGTGGTTGTATGTTTGCTCCAAAGCCTAACATCTCCAACATCCCTCTAACTGGTTCCCCAACCAACCCCAGAGATAGGCCTAACAATTCACAACAATCAGAGTTATGTCAGCAAGTAATCTTTCCATATACCATGTCTTGCTTAGAGTGAGATGTTTGCAGGCATTGGTTAGCAGGGAGGGGTTATTTCATTACCAAATTTGTACTGGGAACAGTAGATGGAGCTACAGGATGTGGTACAAACTATGGATCTACTGAGGAAGCATATGACTGAAATCCAGAACTAAGACTTCTCCTGACTCATAACCTGCAATCAAATAACAACCATCCCACTGTATGGCAGAAGGCTTTGCATAACCACTATAAAACTGGAAAACTACCTTTCTAGTGATCCTATCCTCAATCCCAATCAAACCAGTGGTTGAATCACTTGTATCACCAATGAAATCCAGATGGGGTCTGTTTGAGGTTGTTGGAGATATCTCAATGGGTATTGAATCTGGAATCCCAAAGTCCCAGCCCAGAGTTGATGACTTCCCACAGCGGACCAAGACCTTTGAATCATCCATCCAGAGGGGGTCAAGGTGATATGGATATTTCCTCCATAGTAACCCCTCACCTGCAGGCTCTCCTGTCCAGATAGTCCAGGTTTTAAGATGCAAGTTATCTACCCAACAAACTCTTGACCTATCTCCTGATATCCTAAGGCCCCTGGGTACCCAAGTACTTGGATCCATTGTCTGGAGTTCACCTTTCTCAGCATCCCAGGTGTGAATTTTCCAGTTCCGGTCAGAATCCCTTTTGCATCCAACAATGATCAATTTACCACCAATCAGTTGTATGTCTCCCATCTGGATGTCCTTGGCTTGAGTTTCAAAGGATTTCTCACAGAGGCCAGTTAATATGTTCCAGGTCCTCACTACTCCTGCTGAATCAATTGAGAAAGCCAATTTGTCCTTTGCTTGTAAGCTGACAGCTCTGATTGGGGCTAAGATGGGTGATATGGGCTCTGCATGAGGTGTAGCTGGGTTTGCTGGTGAGGCACTAATATCCCAGAACTTGATTGAGCAATCTCTAGATGCTGAGATGAGGGTGAGGGAAGATGAGAAGACAAGGGATGTGATATCTTCTGTATGCCCAACAAGGGTCTTTATGTGGTGAGGGCCTGGGCCAGTGATGTTCCAAAGGTAGATGGAGCTACCATCAGCACAAGCAATGAGCCTCCCATCAGGGGAGAAGCAGCAGTAGCGGGGTTCAGCATTGGCCAGATGGAAGCCTGCTACAGTTTCTCCAGAATCAGTGTTCCAAATGGTAACAGCTGACCCTTTGCATGAAACAAACTGAGTGCCATCTGGGGAGAATGCAACATGGGAGCCAGGAATTGGGGGACCAATCTGATGACCATCTGTGTCCCACTTTTGCACAGTACCATCCTCAGATGCAGACAGGAGGAGTTGAGGGTTTGTGGGGGAGAAGCTGACAGTTATAACTCCATTATTGTGTTCCTTTATGACCTGACACTCCCCTGTCCCAATGTCCCACAAACAAATTGTTTTATCTGCAGATCCTGAAGCAATCATGGTGTTGCCCACTGAGATAGAAACAGAGAGGACTGCATTGGTGTGGCCACAGAATGTTTTGACAACTCCACCAGTCTGGACATCCCAGAGCTGAATGGTTTTATCAATACTCCCAGATACAAGGAATGTGCCATCTGAGGAGAAGGCAAGTGAGTGAACATATTTGCTATGTCCAGAGAGGACAGCAGTCTGGCTGCCTGTCAATACATCAAAGATGGTGATATCATTGTCTGGACAACCAGTGGCAATGGTATTATTCCAGTAAGCAAGGGTTGTTGTATAGTCATTATTGCAGGATACTGTTCGGGTACATGTTCCCCATTCAGTTAGTCCCACTACCACCTTGATCTTTGCAGTATAGCACTCATGGATCCAGGATGAGGGGGGGCAGAATGTGAGGGCAAAGTCATATATTTGGGGAGGAGAGTTGCAGATTGTGTCAAAATTTTCCAAGATGAATCGCTTGCTGTCATGTGTCCACTCATCAGGAACTCCTGCCTGAACAGATGTGAGTACAACTGCAGCTGAAATTCCAAAATCCATGACTTACCAACATACACCATTGCTGAATGTCATTGAGAGCATAAACACCAATGTCAAGCTTTCCCATGAGGGTCAGGGCCTCAACCCAAAATAGAAAACCAATTGTAAAGAATTCATTGATTTTCCTCTGTACTTCCTCAGTGTTACTGGGAACCTTTACAAGATGCTTTGTCCAGAAACAGCATGCATATTCCAGGGAGTCCCCAATGTAGGTAGCCCTCTTTGTGGCAAGATCCTCAACCTTGTCAAGGATAGCATGATCATCCAGGTTGCAGCCATTCCTCTTCAACCTCTCCTTCATCACACTGAGGCATGAAAGTAAGATCTCATTGTGATGAGTTGGAGGATCCACAAAGATCCGGGTGTCAGTGCACCGCCTTGGATCTGTGAGGAAGTCAGGGAATGATTTATGGAAGATCCGGACTGGATCTTCTGTGCTTTCCGGAATCAGGAGGAGGGAGTGGAGGGTGCACAGGGCACTGGAGATTATGGATGGAGCACCACAGTCCTTGAGGAGATCAGAGAGGGCCTTGATGGAGAGTGGATGGAAGATGAGGATCACTGCTCCCACCACAGATTTGAAGCGTGAGTGGGGCTCATGGTCATCGGAATCCACATCATGAAAAGCTTCCTCCAGAACTCTGGTATAGAGGAGATCAACACCGGACCTTCCTTCGAGAAAAGTGTCTTGTGGGAGTGAAATGATGAGAGCAAGTCTCTTGTTGGGTGGGTAGTGACGGGATGCAACAAACTTGACAACTGTTGAAGCGTAGATGAAAAGCCCAGCTGCTTTCTCACAGAGGGTATCAATGTCGCGAGGGCCCGGCCAGTCCTCAGCAAGGCCACAGTCAGGTCGGTTCTTGGCTATCTTGACAAACCGAGTTTTCAAGAACAGCTTGATATCATTATCCACCGAAGAGGGTTCGACCTCATGGAGCTTGAGGATGTCCGTGTGAGGCTGAAGTGACTCCAGACGAAATGCGGAGTGTATACGAGGTTCGGGCCTGCCAGTGATGAAGAACTTGACAAGTGGGATGTCATCCACATAACGGGAGAGGATGGATAGGAGCGCGGATGCGGGCTCCTCATCTCGACACTCGTCGAGGGCATCAATGATGACGAGGACCGGAGCTTGCATCTCTTGGAATGGGCGAACGATGAGCTTCTCCATCTGTGAACAGAGCGACTCCCTCCCGACGTCAGGGTTCTCCTTCAAGGCCGGAAGCAGCTCCCGCCTGAAGCGTGGATACCGGTGAGCGAGCTGGAAGGCGAGGGTGGGGAAGATGGATCGAAGGTTGCTCTTGTCGTCGGAATTCCGCGAACAAAAGAAACTGCCCCCCAGTTTCCCGTCTGCGAAACACGTCTCCGCAAACGTCTGAGCGATGGTCGACTTCCCCGTCCCGGCAAGACCGTTGAGCCAGAACACTCGTTTGTCTTGCTCATCTTTTGACCACTGCTCGAGTTGAAGTAGGACTTCTCTTCTGGTCCCCTTCATGCATCCCTGTCTGTCTCCGCAGAGGTACCCGGCGTCAGCGACGTGATACATGCGGTCGAGGAGGGCCAGGTCCGCTAGATCCTGTTGGCCGGTTACTATACACAGGTAGACAGTTGGGGTGAAATACTTACGATTAAGCGACGGGCGCTGTTGTAGATATCTTGTTGTATGGAGGTCTGAGGTGTATGTTAGGTGCGATGAGAGCTAGTGATTTGGGACTGCAAACCTGATATTCCATCACGGCCTCACCAATGTCATCCACCAGATCGCTGAGCTTCTGCGCGTTCTCGGCGTTGTTCAGGAATTGTGCGATATCCTTTTGATTCGCCATTGGGTCCAGGGCTTTGCAAACGTCTTCCAATTTCCTGGCGATCCCCGCACGTCAGTCTCGACTCCCGATCTCGGAGAAGGTGGGTTTACCGTGCCAGTTTCTTTCTCCTCGCTTTCTCCTTGAAATCATCCTCAGAAGCAGGTGTGCAGAGCGAGTCGACGAGCGCTTCGGCCCGGGATCTCAGGGATTCTATCGTTTTTTTGTTGACCTTTGTTTTCTGGGAGAACCGTGAGCATCTCGGATCGAGTGAACAAAGGTGGACATACCTCGCAACTGTCTAGGATGGCGCAGAGACCTGCAGCAGCAGATTTGAGTGGGGGGAAGGCATCTGAAGCTCTTTCTACGGTGCGGAGGAGTAATTTGGCCGCGGAAGCCGCAGTAGATTTCCAGCTCGATTCGTCCTTGGGTGTGGCGGCGTCGCCATGGATGTGATCAGGGGCCGCGGGATCGTCTGCATCGTCCATCAGAGGCAGTAGCTGAGACGGCGTGGTTCACATACCCTCGGACTCCCCACCTTGTGAGATGGAAGGAGTGGGTGTCTTGTTCCCAATGTCCGGTCGAACAGCGTTGACCTGGTCGCTCTCTTCTCGACCAGACTCGCTCTCAACCTCCACGTGTGGAGGCGGGTGTAGATCAGCCTGGCTCGCTTCTCCCAGGTTGTCTCTCCTTCCAACTACTGATCGCGGAACTGGATGGTCTTCTCCACCGGTTTTACTGTCTTCTCCTCTGGCCTCGCCCTCCACCATGATGCTAGCAGACTCGGATTGTAAATGTGAGGCTGAGCGGTTGCCTCCTTCGCCACCAACGTCGGTCCTCCCTTTCTCCAGCTTGTCTCCGATTTTCAACAATCCGCGCTTCACCTTCTCTCGAGCTTTAGAGAAAGGCTTTCTGAAATCCATGTTGTCGCAGGGGCAGTATAGATCGGCGTAGATGGCTGTGGATCTGCGTGGATGGACGATGTGGAAGGACGATGGTCCGGCACGTGGCTTTCGTTCCGCTCGAATCTCCCGCAAGCGCCAAGAAGGACTCAACCTCTCGCAACACTTGTTCCGGTACGGATACCATTCCTCAATATCCTCTCTCTCGCCTTCAAGTATCCCATACCCATCATCGTTGGGGAAGTTCCGAGTTAACTTCCACGAAACTGCAAGTGTCTGGAACGATAGGGCTACCGCAAAAAGCGTCTCGAAGCGCCCCAGGCATCGATAGTCGGATACAGATATGTCGAAGTTCGTAAAATTACGGCCGAGTCTCGACCACCCCGTCCACTTCACCCTGTACGCAGACGTTGGCAGATTTGCCTCAGAAGCCCTGCGGCGCAGGCCTCAGGCTCAACCGCAGAATGCTGTGCTACTATACTTCTTGAAGAAATATCCATTGGACTCCGAAAATATGGACTCTGGATTAGAGTTATGGCCAAAGTCTGTATAGACAACCGCGCCTTGCCACCTTAAGACGTGGCTGTTGTGGTATATGAGTGCTGATTTTGAAAAAATACAGACTTCCATAGTTAGTTCATTCATGAAACCGGTCCACTTCTCGTTTTTGGGCCCTGGGCGATGAACAAATAACTCTTATCTTGCGCACGAACGACACCCCGTACCCGTAGAAAGCACCAACCTCACCCAGTTGAAACAACCCCCATCCGCACTCCCACTACCAGGTAGACCGAGGAAGTATGACCGTCCCGGACTTTGCCGCAGGGAGGAAAACGTAGATCGAGTTTGGGGATCGGGATCATTCATAACCGCACAGATCGTAGACGTTCCATTTCAGCCGCGGTTCTTCGAAAACAAAGTATGGCCGAGCTTCAGGGGTTCAGGTTTCCGAGTTGCGCAGAGCCAGAGTCGGAAAGGCTCTGGGCCACGAGGGCAAAGGACGACACCTGTGATATATATGCGCAACAAATCCTACAAGGGGGAGATGGGCCTGTCAACAGGCAGAAGATTGAGGAGGCTGTCTACGCAAAGTGAAGGAGACGTGCGAGGTCTGGGGTGAGGTGAGGGTAGTAAGCGAGAAGTGGTATGCACTGCGCAGGGGTAACATGTTCCATCCTATGCAATAGGATGAAAAAGAGCAACGACCTTGGACGAACTGTGACATTCGTGCGATCATGACCAGATGAATATGCGTTGCGAGGAATGAGCGGGGGGCGTAACGTAAATGGGGCCTATAGATGAATAGTCATCGAGACCGGGGTTTGGAATGAGAAGAACAGGTGTGTACATCGGAGCGGAGAGCACGGAGAGATGCTGTGGGTATAGTGACTGTCTTGGCGATGGTAAACCAGGGGGCCAGAAAGGAATGAATGTGTGGGATGGGGGGGGGGAACAGATAGTCTAGAAGTTGGACCAGGACATGACTTGGTCCCGTCCGGGGTTTGGCGCGTCGAGCTGGACGGTTACGCCCAAACTGCCAATTCGCATCGGTCGTTCAGCACGGAGGCCTTTGACGGGCTTCAAGAAGCACCAAGCGGGCACTGCGCCTAATTCAATCTCGTCCTTGTTCGTCATGGCCGGCCTTCCAACAATACACCACCCGTCATCGAAACTCTGCATGACCGTCAACCTCTCTCCTAACGAAACGACAAGTTCGTCAGGTAGAACGGGGTCGAAGTTTTGTTGGACCTTTCGTCGGCCGGATTGAGAGGAGGTGGAGATCGTGGAGGCAATTGAGAAGCGGTTGCTGTGGGAACCTACACTGAGGAACGAGTCCCGAGAAACGGTGAGGACGGAGGCAGTTGAACCTCGTTTTCCGACGGGTGGGGTGTTTCCTGCTTGGAGAGCGAAGGAAAAGGGGGCGAAGGGGCGGGGGAGGTTGCCTTCGTTGGAGTGGTAGTCTACGATTTCCTGTTTCGTAGCGATCGGCCTGGTGAGGACGCGGCTGGGCATGACGATTCCCTGAGTGCCTATATGGGCCCTCGAGAACATATGGGTTTGGATACCATTAATATCGCTGTTATCGGAAAATAAAAAAAGCCGGTTAGAACACTATTGATGGCCAAATCAAGCATGATAGTGGAGGGTTCATATCCGTACTTTGGAAGGGCTTCGTCCTCGCCTTTCTCGCCACCTTCTCTAACGAGGCCACGGACGTTGAGAAAAGAGGCACCACGGTTGTCTTCGTCGTTTGTTCTGGCTCGTCGCCTCAGGAATCTGACCGTCAGCCAGGCGGCTGCACCCAAAGTGACCAGGCCGGCGACGACAAATCCGGCGATGTAAAGACCGGTCCTGGGAGACACGGCTCCATCTCGAGGGAGAATGTGAATGGGCTGAGGCGCCATCGGAGAATTCGAGGTTGAGGTGAACGGAACGAGAAGACACGAGAAGGAAGCCGATGTCGGTTTGGGTGTGTGTGTGATAAAAGAGTGACTTGTAGAACGAATGGATTGATGTCGTCAGAACGGACAAAGTTGGGGAGGACGTTAACCCTGTGGCCCCGCAGTCGAGGGAGAGACTTGTGCTCGTGGGTGGAGGGAGACGGTAAGGAACGGGTGGCCAGCCAGGGGGTGAACGCTGAGCGTCGAACGGAGATCAGTAACCAAGCCAGCCACCGGTTACAAGTGACATGACCCGATCCCTTCAGTTCCCGCTTCCTCCATTATTAATAGAACGGTCATAGAAATGGAAAGTCTGCACTCACGGTTCGAGCTTATACTGCCACGACCGCCTTTGTCGCCCATGTACAGCCGCCTGGCGGGCACTGCACAGTCTCGCGTGAGTCGAGAATCAGTTACCCGCGGCTGCTGCGCAGGTGACCTGCGGTGCTGACAGAAAGCTGTGCAACAGGGCTCCCCCTCTGCCCAACCCCACCGCCGGCTGACAATCCTCCCTTTGTCGATCCCTGTGCTGTCCTTCTCACGCGCATATACGCAGATGCGCGCCTAAAATTGGGGATCGCGCGAAACCTATAAAAACCCAGACGGGACCGTCAGATCTCACCTCACTCAGCATGTCCAGCCCATTCGTCTACACCCCATCTGCCCCGTCCTACCAGGACCTGGGGCCAAGCCCCTACCTCTCCCAGTTCTACAACCGACAGCGGATCTCACCTCACATACCCACCGTCAACCTCGCGGATCCGTCTGCTCCCAACACCCCCATCCGGAGCACCAGGATCCTCGATGAAGATCCCTGGACCACCCCACACCCCCGTCCCAGACGTCCTTCCTGGCACGCGGGGATGTCTACTCCCTTCTTGAACGCGCCCACTTTGACCGTCCCGACTGATTATACCTTTACGCGCCGGCGATCTTTGGATAATCGATATCAGCGACCCAATATCGTCGACTACTACCAGAACCAACAACCCAACCCCTACCCTTGGATGGTACCGGGGGCACCCATCCCATCCACCCCCGCATCTGGTCCTCCATACGCATACGCACATTACCCTCCCGTCGTCCCCTCCGAAATACACCCCCTCCTTCGGCCCGACTCTCATGCAATCTTCTTCGACCTTTCGCTGTTCGAGTTTCGACCGGTAGATGCCAAGGGGAAACCTATTTCGCTCCAGACTCTCGCTGAACCGGCTACGCACCCGCCAACTACAAGGCTCGTAGTCACGTCTGACCATATCCCCCAATGGCCGGTTCTCCTCGACTACCATGCTGCGACCCTCGGTACCTCTAGCCCTCCCTCCATGTTGCCGCCCGTCACGCTAGGCGATGTCTTGTACGCGATCCACCAGACGATGCAGACCCAGATCACGCACAGAGAATGGGCAGAGTTGGACGAAAGGGAGGAAGTCGCAGTCGGAAAGGCGTACCAGAGGCGGTACAAACTCGTCGCCGGGCACGAGTCACGCCTGGCCGCCGAGGGAGTGAAGAGGGTTGATTATCTTTTCAAGAAGGTCATGTTCGCTGGATTGACTAGGAAGAATGGGGATCAGGGATACGAGAACCTCAAACTTCTCGTCAAGAGCCGATGACGCGTCCATACCCGCAAGATATAGGGAGTTGGGGACGAGGGAGATGTCCCTCGAGCTGCGCGCCCGCGCTCCCCCTATTTTTTCCACTTTTTATCACTACCGGCCCCGCCGCCGACGACATGATCGGCTCATATACGAGTCACCGCGACGAATACGTATACCCTACCGTAACGTTCTCCTGTTTGTACCGATGATTGGACCCTGGATGTTGTTTCTTCTGGTGCTTCTGCTCGTTTGTTTGTAATCGATTTATTACTCGTGTAATCTTATTTTAAACGTCCAACTCCCTCCAAGTGTTTCACGCCTGGTTTCGACTGCAAAAGTTGGGGGACGGGGCTGATGGACAGTGTGTAAACCCGTGACGTCTACCCTACCAATGAACAGACAAGTGCATGTGGGCTTGAGGTTAATCAGTGTAACGCATGATGGTAGACGACGGACTTGGGATTATGACATGATCCCGACGTCCAGATTGACTCCTCCTTCCCCCTTCTTCGGGGGACATCTGGGGAGCACACCCACCGGAGTTGTATCCCCTGCGCTAGCCTGTGTGAGAGACGACACCGTTCTTGGGTGAGCAGTCAACTATCCGCAGATCTCGCACCTAACGCGATCAATTGGAGGTTCAAGTCCTGTAGAAATTACAAAGACAGTAGAATGACGCGGTATGTCCGTGAGCATCGGCGGAGCCGCGGGGAGGGGGCTGCCATGACGTGCAAATGTAGCCGCTGCGATGGCTGAAGTGCGTTCGGGGCCGGTCACAGGAATAGTTGCATTGTCTTGATACCAATACGTTGAGGTAATATTATTCGCCAGCACAGGGCCCGGAGTTATCGTTATCACCACCTCAAGAGGCCTCTTGTCGAGAGAGAAATAAAACGAGCCCCGGAAGTTTGAAAACTGAGGCCGCCTCACGGATTAGGTACTCCGTGTAGACTCCCCAGTCGAAGGCCGAGAACCCCATTTGTGTGTTGCATTGCCAAGACCGTGCGTCGCGAAGGACGCTAAAAGGTTTGTGAGAATAGCAGTAGATGAGATTGGTAATACAGACCTTCCCAGTAAACAGCGGGTGACTACCCGTGCCACCAGATAATGTTATTTTCGTCGTAGAAGGGTGCTAATAACCGAGGTTCGAGCTGTCCGCGAGCTGGCATAATGGACGGGGTCCTGATAGTTCCCTTAAAAAGCACCGGATATTCGTTTATTCGAGGATAAAAAGCCTGCGGATAGCCACCCAGTCTGTGTAGGGCATGTACCTGATGTAGTAGACCGCTTAACAATGTCAACCTTCAAAAAAAAAAAAAGAGGTCGGTAATACCCTTCGATTTCTGGGGCCACTTGGGTAGCAGTGAGGTTGGGAGGATCTTCTAAGAACAGCTTGAGCATTTAGGTTCAGCGCTGTCGTCGAGGGTGCAGTTTCCAGCGGGTGCACCGATTCGTGAATCCTCGGGATGACTTGAGTCCGCCGATCCGGATTGACACGGCGTTTTTTTTTTTTTAAGTTCTCCGGATCGACACGTTTCCGAGAAAACTAAGCCTGACGTGTAGGGTAGCGGAGATAGCACACGCATTTAGAACTGCCTACGGGGGTGTTTATACGAGTTTTTTCCAGGACTGAGTTGAGGATGATAAGTGCCTCCGGATTTCGTATTCTCTGCTAGTCCCCGAGGGCGAAGACGAGCCCGAATAACCCGGGGGTGTGTGTCACATGAGAGTACGGGAACAGCCGGACGCTGTCGATGGTCCCGCCGTTCTCACGCGTCTTGTGCTTAAATACTCCTCTTGCTCCTGGATATTAAATCTCGAGCTACGCGCGTCTTTACCTCTCAAAAGCGAATCCCTGAAGGTGCTCGCAAGCAACCACCCGGGACCTCGATCCTCTTCCGGGCTCGGGGATCCAAATATTCCCGTCGGACCTTGCGGAGTCGTCAAGTCTCGACTCCTTCCCGTGGACACCTCCGGTCGACTACAGCTGATCATGTTGCCCGTTATATTGGTCCCGCTTCCGTACGGATTCCGAAGGTGAACTAGAGAGAACCCGGTGGGTTGATCCATGCTTTCGGTTCTTCTTGAGAAATGTTACTTATACGTACCCAAGACACGACGACTTGAAGATGAAAACTGAATGATGGTTGCTACGCTGGAGAAGAGCGTTGCTGCTGGTGGGACACCCGTCGTCATTTTTCACTTTCCGCCCCCGCGGCCAATGGGATGGAAAGCAGCAGGAGCTGATCGAAGGATCTTCGTTTGTGTGACTACACTTACCCCTCCTCCAAACTGCAGGAGGATACTTCCGTACCTAACGAGTACGAGCCAATGGTCCTCCCTTTTATTTTTGCGAGGCACACTTCCAGGGTGTCTCCTTCGTGACACCGCGGTTTTCGCGGAACGTCACGAGAAATGATCCTCTTCGCAACCTCGGGATCTGCGGTATTTGGTTGTACTTTATATATTTCCGTGGTCGTGCCGTTTTACCTCCTTCAGTGCTCACTTCGCACTGAACTCCCGCCCTCCTCCTTCCTCCCTTGGCGAAGATGGCGACTCCAAAGTGGACAATCGTAGACTTCATCCACAGAGGGCCGTGGTGGGAGAATCACGGTGAGCACATAACCCTCGTTGCTATATCTCACATTTAAAGATTTACTACTTCTTGTCCCCGAAGGCATCCTGATCCTCAACATTTGTTTGCTTTTACCGATCCTCACAGCGACGGTGAACGGCCTTGATACCTCCCTGGTCAATGGTCTACAGATTCTGCCCGCGTGGCAAGAATACGTCCGCACCACCAACGGCATGATTTTAGGTGGGTTTCATGCGTTTTTCGTTTCTTCGCCTTCGATTGTTGAGTTCATGCGGCGTTTAGGGTTGATAAGCAGTGCACAAGGTCCGTACTGAGCTCGTGTTCGCTTATAGAGAGCCTTGAAGAGACGCTCATGCGATCCAACCCTTATAAAGTTATTGGCTCGTTCGTTGTAAGTATCCTGGGGTGGATTGTAACTCGCTCTCAAGAGTCCTTATATGCATTGTAATCTTTCTTAGGGAATGCCATTTACTCCCTTAGCCTCTGATGGGCTGGGTCGGCGCTCGGCGATCATTATCGGCTCAGTGATCATGTTGGGTGGAGTCGCTGTCCAGGTCTCTGCCACAAGCATTAGGATGTTCGTTGTGGCTCGTGTGATTGGTGAGTTCTTGATCACGTGTCCCATTTTCGGCCATAATTTATCAACTCGCCCCTCACATTAGTTGGATTTGGCCTTTCGTTTGCCTTGAATGCTGCCCCATTGCTCATCGCTGAATTGGCCTACCCGACACAGGTCTGTATCCCAACCATTGAGCACTACCGTCGTGTTTTTTTTTGTTTTTTGGAGACCAACCTCTCCCTATTGTAGCGCTGCAAACTCACTTCAGTGTACAACTCGTCGTGGTATATAGGAAGTATCATCTGTGAGTCGACTCCCCCTAGATCTGTTCAACGTCACCAATCCCGGTGATCACACTCCTAGCTGCCTGGATCTGCTTTGGCGCAATGCGAGAGGTCGGAGGCTCCCCTTGGTCTTGGCGAGTCCCTTCGTTGGTCCAGTGCGCCATACCGACTGCACAGATCGCTTTAATGTACCTTATCCCTGAAAGTCCTCGATGGTTGGTTGCCCAAGGCAGGGTATGTGTCTATCGGGAAGCACGGTCGATATAAGCGTACTGAAGCTATTTTTTGTTGCAATACAGGAGGGAGAAGCGACCCGTATCCTTTGCAAGTACCACGCAAACGGAGCCGATGAACACCATCCACTTGTTGTGTTCGAGATGGCACAGATCCGACACGCGGTAAGGATGGATAAAGAGACCGACGTTAAGACGAGCTGGGCCAGTTTGGTTTCAACACCGGGGAATAGAAGGCGGATGATAATCATTATTGCTCTCGCGGTGTTCTCCCAGTGGAGGTACGTGGGTTACTCCCGGAGGAATCGTCCGTCCAACCTGGACTGTGGCGTGTGGTAGTGGGAGAGACTATTACTAACCGTCCCTGCTGTATAGCGGAAATGGTTTGGTGTTGTATTACGTTCACCTGATCCTTGAGGAAGTCAAGGTGAAAGACTCCTACACCCAGGGCGCCATCAACGGATGCCTTCAGGTGAGCAAATCCCGTATGCGCAGCATAGATTACACTGAACATATTCGTGAACTGCTCCTGAACCTTTCGGGTTGTGCGCGGTTCAGCTCTTCAATCTGGTCGCCGCAATGCTCGGCGCCTTCCTAGTCGATAAACTCGGTCGCAAGACCCTATTTATCATCTCCAACGCGGGCATGCTCGTCAGTAAGTTGAGAATTACTGGCGCACGTATGCCTGTTCTATATCGAGATTAACCTTTCTTTATAGATTTCGCAGTCTGGACTTTAACGACCGCACTTTCCAAGAGCCTTGACTCTGAAATAGGACGCGAGACATCTGCCAAAGGTATACTTTATGTTCTAAGTCCTAGAAAGTAATCTGATGTGTATTGGGTGGGTAGCAACGATTCCATTCATTTTCCTGTTTTTCTTCTTCTATGATATCGCGTATGCGGCGGTGCTCGTGTCGTATGTGATCGAAATTCTGCCACTCAAGATTCGATCGCGTGGATTTGCCGTGGTGGTGAGTGGACAGCTTTTAGCACACCGGTCTGTTGTGACGCCGTATGTTTGGTTACTCCTGTAGAACTCGACTCAGTGTCTCGTCCTTGCATTTAACCAATTTGTGAATCCTTGGGCCCTGGATAGCATCGGATGGAAATACGTGGGTTCTTCTTCCTCAGTTCTGTCGTTGCGAACACAACTGATGGCGCATGGGTTGGACAGTACTTCGTTTATTGCGGATGGCTGGTCTTTGAGTTTGGTTTTGTGCTGACAATGATCGTCGAAACGAAAGGTTTGTGATATAACTCTCGCCCCAACTTTTGGCGTAACACACAAGCTAAAGATGAACATGGACATTTCCAGGTTGCACACTTGAAGAAACAGCAGCTCTCTTCGACGGGGACTCACCACCTCGAGATCCCCGTCAAGATCCCCGCCAACTTACTGGCAATGCCGCCGCTACAACATCGCGCGGTGTCGGGGTCTTGTTCGAGGAGGTGGGAGATCAATTGCGTTACCTGGCGTCGATGGAGCGCTCACCACGGAAGGTCACTGTGGTCAAGTTCCACGAGTTGAAGAGGACACGCT
>Ga0307513_10005117_pt1 | contig 17350 bp, 22 predicted proteins | sample 15_EM_MG_FD_202174 | JGI IMG/M metagenome (GOLD analysis project Ga0307513, IMG submission 202174) | Populus trichocarpa ectomycorrhiza microbial communities from riparian zone in the Pacific Northwest, United States - 15_EM | ecosystem: Host-associated > Plants > Roots > Unclassified | place... | reverse complement strand
TTCTCTGGTCGTCCGATGTGTGGGAGTGAGCCTCGAGAGAACACCGGTGCTGCGACCTCTAGCCTCCCGCCATTTTTCGATCGAGGTGTCAGGTCCTTGACAAGACGCGTGCGAGATGGGTCTGGGAAATGAGTATCAATGAGTTTGTCGACCCATCACAGTGTCTTTGCCACGTACTCGTGTGTAAAGAGCGGAACAGAGGCAGACGAATGGCGAGGACCCTACGACATGACAGAGGCATCAGGGTTACTAAACGGATCAGGTACGTGGGAAGATCCTTTCCGCTGTTGCATCCGTAGCGGTCACGTCGCCACAAATCAATACACTGGGGGTTTGGCCTGGCCATCGCGCTACCTCCGACAGACTTTGGGACTACCTTAGCAAGAACGCAACCATCCCACCTGCGCAGGTTATTTCTAGCCCTAGAATTCCAGACGCCAAGAATGGGGGGGGGGGGGACAGCCCTGGATCCGTCCAGTCGAGATGCGGGCCGGCGAACGTGGAGCGAATACGGTATTCAGCCACACTTTTAGGTAACGCGGAAACCTGCCCGTGAACCACGACGAGAATGGACCCGCCACAGTTTTTACTGGACGCGTTGACCGAGTCTATCACTTCTGGCACGTTTATCGACACCAAACTCTATGTCTTCTCTCGTAGGGAAGCCTCTGGACGCGTTGGCTCTCCGCGAGCGTTGTACTGCAACAGTCGGGTTCTGAACACCGTTCCCTACCTTTCAGCGTGTGGGTACCAGAAATTTGTACGACGTTGCAAAGCTAACCGTACGGACTGGAAGTGTTCTCAGATGGGTTTTCGGAAGGACAAGCGAGGGACATCAACGGAGGATTCCCGTCCGACTCCCACCCTTACACCGATGACTACGACTATCTGTCCGACAGCGACCTTGAAGATGTGCCTTCTTTTTCTGAAGAGGAAGATGAGGAATCTCCCGAAGATGACGGTACCAAACTCCCGAGCAGTCCTCGGGGTTCGGAGTCTCGAGTACCGCTCGCCGCGCTCTTCGAAGGTCTACCGCGGCCACCACCGGACGTTACCAACGTTCAAAATGACGACAAGTCAGCCCCAATGCTCATCGAACCGTCTAACATTTCTGGCTAATTTGCAGCACAGACCTGACAACCATCCAACGAGAATGGGGAAGATTGCCATCGTCCGTGATATGGGAGCAGTAACGTGTGTGAATTCTGCCGCTGATTTATCTTCACCCCTGACTGACCTCTCGTAGCTTCGAGGCCATGCTATGCTTCTTATACACCGGCGAGATCAAGTTCGCCCCATTCAGTTCGGACCCACGTCGTGAACTCCCTGCGCAGGCAAGGACCGGAGATTTGAGTACGGGAAGACTACCATCTCCATCAGCAAAGTCGATTTACCGACTTGCCGACATGGTGACCACCCTTGCTTTGTTTGGTGTCCCCGAGGCTCATAGGCTTCAGTATGATATACCGGCTCTTAAACAGCAAGCGAAAGTGCACATCCTTGACAACCTGGCCCACTGTAATATCGTGGATGAAGTATTTTCCAGCTTCTCCTTCTTGTGAGTTACCCGCTCACTTGAACAATCCGTGAATACTCATTCCCTATTCCCTCAACATAGTTTCCCAGAGATACTCTCGGCGCAAGTCTCACAACTTGTCTGCAAGATGAAGGAGGAATCCGCGGGGGATACCGAAAGTGTCACACCGGAACAGCTTCGAGATAAACTTGCCACTTTATCCCAGTCACAATTGATACGTGCGACGGACGCTCTTGCTATGATCTGGAATGGTGTGATAGGACCACTGAACCCACTTGCGCCAGAACCCAAGTTCGCTTCCTCCACGGTACCTGTCCTTCCGAATTGGCAGAGAATGAGGCTTGCCCTCCTTAAGTCGATCTCAATGGGTGCTTTCATAGATGTCCAACTCTATGCATACAATACGATCAGCAACGATTTACCGTCGGACCCGAGGCCGTTGTTCACTTCAAGCATTGTGATCGCAATGTGGGCACCCACGATCGCGACGCGTAAGTGGGATGGCTCCTCCCGATTCGCCCGATGCTAACATACGACCGAAGAAATTGTGGGGATAGACTCCCAATCCGCGCACATCGTGGATGGACCAACCGATGACTATGAATGTTGGCGTGGGGAGCTTCCAGAGGCCCTTCGCAGAGGCGAGGCGATCCCGTACGTGTCTGATTTATTGAATCCTCGGGTGGAACAAGTCTCACATCCCGTTTAGACAGTACTGGACTGAAGCCGCTGGTGCCGGAGCCCGCAAAGTAGTGGTACTAATGTCTGGGGCATGGAAAACGTAAGCTTAATTTGACCTTTTACGTGACAAGTTGCTGATGCATATGCAGGTGGACGTCGCTCCTTTCCTGTGCCTACACCCAACAGGTGACCTTTGCGCCCCTCCTGACTTCGACTCATAATAGCAATCCGGTAGCGGATGGCGGGGTGCGGCGGTCGCAGTCATGCTCCCCCCGTTCAATGTATTCTCTGGCTACAACAGTAGGTATTTCTTGTCGATACATCACTTCTAGTATTAACACGTTGAAAAGCTCGGGATAAAAAATGTCAAGGAGTGTGCACTGAAGAACTTCCGATCAAAACTCTCTACCTCTAACATCGTACAAGAAATCTTTTCTAATTTTGCTGCAAGGTGGGTGTCCAATGGTTCTTCTCGTTCATTTCTTTCCCACTTTTACCCCTCTAGTCACAAAGAGATCTTGGATATGGAAATCCAGTTCATCTGCGAAAACTTTACTGAAAAGGATCCCAAATCTTTGGTGGACCACATCCAAAGCATGGCATCTGGGGAAGCGCCATTCTTCCCCACAACGCTGAGTCTGGTATATTACAAGTTGGTTCAAAAAATGTTCTCAAAGCACGCTCCGCTTGGTTCTGGTCTTGGCGGTCAGACCATCGCTACCCCTACCCCTTCCCTCCAAGAATCAACTTCCACCTCCAGCACTATCCTATCTTCTAATTGGCAAGCCCCGGCTCCTGCCCCTGAATCTGTTTCCTCGGGTGTTACCGTTAAATGGGTTGGGTTGAAGTGCAGTCGGTGTTTTAATGTCGCATCAGTCCACAACCTCCGTGACAACCTATCTTGTCCTCGGTGCTCTGACACAGGTAGGAATGGAAGAGGTGAAAGGGGGTGGCCATTCATGCGATGCATGGGCTGCAATGATTTGAGGGAGTTGCGCATCGGTGGTTGCGTCAAAGCCAAATGTCGTGGTGTATTTACATAGAGGTTAAAACGTACGTTTGTTTGTCACTAAATTGAATCTAGTTTGAGATACTGAACCAGCGAGGGGGGGACGTACACGCCGCCAAGCCATGTCTCCGTTGTAATTTGACTCGGAGATAGTACTATCAACTATTTCATCGAAGAACCTCCCGGGTGCTTCATAATACTGTCCGAGTAGCGTACCATTCGTGGCCTCCCACATCCTTCTCTGCTACGAGCATTCCGAGTTGAAACAGTACAGTTGTGTTGAAGCAAAAGTAGTATAGACCGTTATAGTCGAGGGACGGATTAGGGATGAGTGGTAGCGTATCCGTGAGATTCACGGAGCATTGTCCCGAATCCTGAGGCAGGAGTTGAAAGGGACCCCGGCTATCGTAGACGGGTAACGACAACCTGGATACGGAGGTCGAAACAGCAAAAGTTCGAGGAGGAAGCAATAGCCCGAACGTCGACATCTGTTCAGTACCGGTCGGTGTTGTCCAGTGCTGAGGATGCACCTCCGTTTCTTATCACTAATGAACGGACGATATTATTCCTACGAACCATGTTTCACCGGTATTCGAATCGGGTCCAACACATACAAGCTCCTACTGGCGGTCATAAGTTTGTTGCCCGCTAGAATACCCGCATCTGTGTTCTTTAGCTGGCAGTTCTTCGATTTTCTGCCCCAGCGACGACGTTGAATTGATCATATAATTGCATCAGCCAAGTACGTTCGCTAGAATTTCGATGCCATCCACCCGCGTAAGCTCTCGAGCTCAAAGTTCTGTCCGAGTTCTGTTTTTCTCTTTGGAGGTGCCTCGCGAGGTGAAAAAAACTCACCCTCGACTCACGCCATGCTGCTTGGTCCTCACGCCGTGCATTATGCCCTTATTTTGCGTTGCAGTTCCCTAACCCAGCGCGGTACATCAGGAAATAATGTAATGTATGGTCTGGTTGCTGGAAAACGACCAACGCGCTACGGCACCGTATATTTCAGAATCTTCGAACACAGATTCAGTGTCTGGCCACCCAAGCAAAGGAGGGATGAGAATGAAACGGGAAACGATTCCTCATCGCTAGATTTTTACACGGAGAGGTCGAACTCTTCAACCAGGAGGTTGACTGTCGCCGCAACCTCTTTCGAGGAATTCGATTCCCGTTTTGGGGACCATGAAGGATTGCGCTTCGTTGCTGGTACTTCGGAAGTCTCCACGCGTATCTCGCCCTTCATCTCCATCCTCCTCACCTGCCGTGATTGCCTCCTGGCCAACCTGTCTGCGCTGGGCTAGGAAACGGGTAGCGGCGTAGACATTCTGCGCTTCTCTGGTCATCGGATGTGTGGGAGTGAGCCTCGAGAGAACTCCGGTGCTGCAACCCCTAGCCTCCCGCAATTTTTCGATCGAGGTGTCAGGTCCTTGACAGCAAGACTCTGCGAGTTCGACGTCGCCATCCTCCTGCTGTGGGGTGGGGGAGTAGCCATGGATCCGTCTAGCGGGGATGCGGGCCAGCGAACGTAGAGTGAATCTGGTATTTACCTACCTTTTACGTAATGCGGAAGCCTGCCCTCGAACCACGACGAGAATGGACCCGCCACAGTTTTTACTGGACGTATTGACCGATTCCATCACTTCTGGGACCTTCGTCGACACCAAACTATATGTCTTCTCTCGTAGGGAGCGTTCTGGGCGTGTCGGTTCTCCACGAGCGTTGTACTGTAACAGTCGGGTTCTGAACACTGTCCCTTACCTTTCAGCGTGTGGGTACCGGAAACCTGTATTGCGTTGCGCATCTAACCGTATGGCCCCGAAGTGTTCTCAGAGGGGTTTTCGGAAGGACAAACGAGGGATATCAACGGAGAATTCCCGTCCGACTCCCACCCTTACACCGATGATTATGAGTATTTGTCCGACAGTGACCTCGAAGATGGGCGATTTTATTCTGGAGAGGGAGGTGAAGAACCTCCCGAAGATGATGGCTCCGAAGTGCCGAGCAGTCCGCAGGGCCCAGAGTCGCAAGTGCCTCTCACCCCACCCTCGGAAGATCCGCCACGGCCACCACCAGACGTACGCAAGGTTCAAAATGACGACAGGTGAGCCCCAATATCCATCGAACTGTTCAATATTTCTGGCCAACTCGTATCACAGGCCCGAGAACCATCTAACGAGAATGGGGAAGGTTGCCATCATCCGTGACATTGGTGCGGTAACGTATGGAAAGTCTGTCGCTAATTAATTCTCATATCTGACTGGTCTCCCGCAGCTTCGAGGCCATGCTATATTACTTATACACCGGGGAGATTAAGTTCGCCCCGTTCAGTTCGGAACCGTATGAGCTCCCTGCGCAGGCAAGGACTGGGGATTGGAGTGCGGGAAGACCGCCATCTCCATCAGCAAAGTCGATTTATCGACTTGCCGACATGGTGACTACCCCCATCTTGTTTGGTGTCTCCAATGCTCATAGGTTTTAGTATGATATACCGTCTCTCAAACAGCAAGCTGAGGTATACATTCACAATAACTTGATACACTGCAACATCGTGGATGAAGTATTCTCTAGTTTCTCCTTCTTGTGAGTTACCTGCCGACTTGAACAGTCTCCGAATACTCATTTCCTTGACGCAGTTTCCCAAAGATGCTCTCGCTGCAAGTCTCGCAACTTGTTCGTAAGATGAAGGAGGAGTCTGCGGGGGACACCGAAGGCATCATACAGAAACAGCTTCAGGATAAACTTGCCTCTTTATCCAAGTCACAATTGATGCGTGCGACAGACGCTCTCACTATGATCTGGAGTGGTGTGACGGGACCACTAGATCAACTCGTGCCAGAACCCAAATTTGCCTCCCCTGTGGCGCCTATCCTCCTTCCAAGTCTCCCAAATTGGCATAGGGTGAGAGTTGCCCTCCTCAAATCAATCTCCACGGGTGCTTTCATAGATGTTCAATTCTATGTATACAATGCGATTGGCAACAACGTACCGTTGGACCCGAAGCCGTTGTTCACTTCAAGTATTGTGATTGAAGAGTGGGCACCCGCGATCACGACACGTAAGTTGGATGGCTCCTCCCGATTCGCCCGATGCTAACATATGACCAAAGAAACTGTGGGGATTGGCTTCCAACCCGCGTGCATTGTGGATGGACCAACCGATGACTATGAACGTTGGCGTGAGGAATTTCCAGAGGCCCTTCACACAGGCGAGGCAGTCCTGTACGTACCTGATTCGCGGAATCCTCGGGTGGAATAGGTCTCACGTCCCGTTTAGACAGTACCAGACTGAAGCCGCTGGCGCCGAAAGCCGCGAAGTAGTGATACTAATGTCTGGGGCGTGGAAAACGTAAGCTTAATTCTACCTCCTTCGTGACAAGTGGCTGATGCGTATACAGATGGATGTCGCTCCTTTTCTGTGCCTACACCAACCAGGTGATCTTTGCGCCCCTCCTGACTTCGGCTCATAATAGCAACCCGATAATGGATGGCGAGGTGCAGCCACCACAGTCATGCTCCCCTCGTTCGATGTATTCTCTGGCAACAGCAGTGGGTATTTCTTATGGATACATCACTTCTAGTGTTAACGTGTTGAAAAGCTTGGGGTCGAGAATATTAGGGAGTGTGCACTAAAATGTATCCGATCAAAACTCTCCACTTCTAATATCATGCAAGAACTCTTTTCTTCTTTTGCTGCAAGGTGGAGTCTAATGGTTCTTTTTTTTTTCTTTCTCATTTATATCACTCTAGTCACAACGAGGTCCTGGATATGGAAATCCAATTCATCTATGAAAACTTTACCGAAAAGGATCCCAAGTTACTGATGGACCACATTCAAAGGATGGCATCTGGGGAAGCGCCATTCTTCACTACAACACTGAGTCTGGTATATGACGGGTTGGTTGAAAGGGCGTTCTCGAGGCACACCTCGCTTGATTCTGGCCTTGGCAGTTGGGGTGCCGCTACCCCTACTCCTCCCCTCCAAGCACCGACTCCCGCCCCTAGCATCACCCCATCTTTTAATTTGCGGACCCCGACTCCTGAACCTTACCCTGACCCCTGGAGCTGGGGCACTGACGCCGTATGGGCAACCAGGTTGAACTGCACCCGATGTAATAGCACTACATCAGTCCAGGACCTCCGTGACGGTCTGTATTGTCCTTTGTGCCCTGAAACAGGTAGGAACGGAAGAGGTAGGGTTAGGGGGTCATTTATGCAATGCACGAGCTGCCACAAGCTGAGGAAGAGCCGTGTCAATAATTGCACCAGGGCCGTATGCGGTCAAGCATTTGCATAGAGGCGAACACATGTGTGTAAACTCGTTACTTATTTCCCCTGAGCCACAAAATCGAACCTAGTGTTGGGCGCTGAATTGGCGAGGGAGAGATTTATACACTGACAAACCATGTCTGACGCATTGACTCGTAGACAGTATCATCAATCACTCCACCGGAAAACCTCCCGGACGCCCCACATTACATGGTTTCCTGTCACGACCATTCCAATCTGAAACAGTGCAGCTGTGTCGCTAATGAATGTGATACATACGAAGGGGAGCTACGATGCTCTGCCAGGGTAGCTCGGACGTTCGTTCGGTGAACTGTATGAGTGATATTAAGAGTCGGAACACAGAATCACCGGTAGAGCCTGGACTGGTGACGTTTGGTACAGAAACCGGTGGGATATCACGACAGCAAACTAGTTGTGTCATCCTGTACATTGCATTTCAAGGGCACATGAGCGACAGTCACCGGGATGTATGGTCTCCTGTCGTGTGGACAGCGGAGTAGAGAGTAATTCAGTACATTTTAGGGTCATCCACTCAAATGGAACCATATGGATGGTATCGGTCCCCAACAGCCCTGCCGGTCAAGGTGAGCCTAGAGGGGCGGCGGGGGGGGGCACTTATGGACGTTGGCGGAAGGGAAGACGATGAGGGAAACGCCCGAAATGACGCGTTTCCCGCGGTCGCAGCAGGGTGCGGCGTGCACGTTTGATCAGCTGGGACACAACACTGTCGAGCAAATGAGGGGATGAGAACGAAACGGGACGCGATTCCGAACCGTTAGATTTTGACGCGGGGAGGTCGAGCCCTTCGGTCAGGAGGTTGACCTGTCGCCGCAGACGCTGCGCCCTCTTTTGAGAGATCCGAAGCGTGTTTTGGGGACCGTGAAAGATTACACTTCGTTATCGGTGTCACTTCTTGGAAGTCTTCGCATGCGTCTTGCCCTTCCTTTCCATCCTCCTCATCACCCGTGATCATCTCCTGGCGAGCCTCCGCATGCTGGGCTCGGAAGTGGGTGGCGACGTAAATGTCCTCTGCGTCTCTGGATGGCCGGTGTGTGGGAGTAAGCCTCGAGAGAACACCGGTGCTGCGACTTCGAGACTCCTGCCATTTTTCGATCGAGGTGTCAGGTCCTTGACAAGACGCCTGCGAGATGGATCCGGGAGATGAGTGTCAATGAGCTTGTCGACCATCACAGTGACATTGCCACGTAGTTGTGTGTAAAGAACGGAATAGAGGGGGATGAATCCTACGACATGGCAAAGACATCAGGATGAACGGATCAAGCCCGTGGGAAGATTCTTTCCGTCGTTGCATCCGCCACCGCAAGATCTCGCAAGATACTGCGAGTTTGACGTCACCATCCTCCTACTGTAGAATGGGGGAGCAGCCATGGATCCGTCTAGCGGGGACGCGGGCCGGCGAACGTAGTGTGAATCCGGTACAGTGATCGAGTGGTCCTTGAACGACCTGGGTTCCTTGAATGATTTGACTGTCGGGTGACACAAACCTCAGATTTCGTCTGGATATTTGAGTAGTCGACTGTTCTATGCGCCTGGAGGCCCGTGTAGGTACCTTGTAAAAAAAAAAAAACTGGTTGCTAGACTATTAGCCATTTACCTCGAAAGTTGCACAGAATCAAACTACACATGATTTTATTGCACGCGATAGAATCAACCGACTAACTAGATGTTCTGGTGGTGTGCCACAGCATTCAATCACAGTACTACAAAAAAATACGGAGCTGTGGAGGCATGTTCTCGCCACTCTACAGCCAGATTCCCCATACCCGCGAACAGGCGACAAACCCACGCGTGACAATGTGTGACACTTAGCGTGACACTTCCCCGTCGACATTCGCGGACCACATTTCCTCATGCCAGGACGTGCGAAGTCCAGAAAAGCGAAGCGGCAGGAGGAGCAGCTGTTGAAGACACAAAAGGAGTGAGCAGCGGCCGACGCCTACCAATCTCGGAAGGAGGCAGGCCAGGACATATCCTATGCGAAGGTTGCTGCCGAGTTTGGTGTCAAGGAGAGCACCGTGCGCCGTCGGGTCCTGTCAGTAGGGCTTTCGCTCTCCGAGTTCAATGCCTCAAAGCAGAAGTTAACACCAATGGAGGAAGATGTCCTCGTCACATCAATTCTCGAGGCATCTCGACATGGTTTCCCCCCTACCCACCATCAGATCGCTATGGAGGCCGACTGTATTCAATCCGCACGTCTTGGAGAGTTGTATCAGCCAGTTGGGAAACAATGGGTTCAGGAATTCTTACGGCGTCACAACAAAGTCATCAAAACTCACTGGTCTGCTCCGCTCTCAACAATTCGTGCACAATCTGCAAACCCACGGGCAATCCGCAACTTCCTCACCGATCTGGTGAAGAGGGAGGTGGTTGACAAGCATGTCCCACCAGAACTCTTGTATCAGATTGACGAGACGTCGACCCCGCAGCAACTTGGAATCAAACTTCGTGTTGTGGGTCCACGGGAATCGAGACGTCAACATCTGCAGGAGAGTGGAACGAAGGAGAACATCACCATTCTTGTTACAATATGTGCAGATGGCACCGCACTCCCCCCAACAATCATCTTTAAAAATAAGGAGTTACCGGAGGACATACATCGCGATAATGTTGCTGAGGCATCGTAAGTTAGCTTTTTCGGGTATATCAGATATCAAACTGACACATACAAGGTTCGCTGGCTCGGAAAATGGTTGGACGAACAGTCGGATTGCGTTAAACTGGCTCATCAAGAGTTTTGATCCTGCAACTCACGAGAAGGCATTTGGTCGTACGCGGGTCATTTTTCTTGATGGGCACTCTTCGCACTTCTCCCTCGAGCTCCTCCGGAAAGCTCAGGAGCTAGATATCAAGCTCATTGCTTATCCGGCACACTGTACTCATATCCTTCAAGGATTGGATGTAGTGTGTTTTGCGAGGTTGAAGAAGGAGCTTGCCGATGAAATTCGTGATTGGAATGATAGACATCAGCGAGGGATCCAGAAACGGGACTTCGGTGGTGTCTTTGGTCGTGCTTACCTTAGAGCGTTTACTCCGGAACTCGTGAGATCAGCTTGGGAGGCAGTCGGCATCTGCCCATACAATCCCGACATTATCTCACTCGACAAACTTGCGCCGAGCGAGACATCAACAACTCAGCTCACGGCTGCGAACGCTATCCATTCCACACCTGTTCGCAAGATCATGTCAGCATTCTCCTATTTCAACGAACCACTCGAACGGGACGAAGACGAAGACGGTGGCGGTGGTAACGATGATGATGATATTGGTGATCCTTTCCTACCTTCATTCACTCCAAGGTCTCGCATGCACATCCTTCGCAGAAGCTTCTCCTCGAGCTTGTCCACCTCATATTTGGTCTCGAAGGAACCTGTCAAGTCATCCTTGAATCTGGTCAAGCCTGTTCACGAAAAACCGTACTTTACCCGGGAGCCGGACTGGTCGCTTGTTCAGAAACATGCAACAAATGACCTCGATCGATTGCCTCACGAGAAACTGCTCGAGAGGTGTCAGGCGTTGGAGATTGCCCTCAATCATGCGAAACAGCAGGTTCGTGCACGTGATGCGGTTATTGAGGCTTCTCGTGCAACTGCAGCCATACTCGAGTTACAAGCCCAGAAACTCCGGAGTGCTCTGCACCTGAAAGAGGACAACCAAAGACGAAAACCGAAGACTACAATCTCATTGAATGTTGGCGATGGTGCAGTGATTACAGAGGATGATTTTATCAGAAGGGTTGAGGCAAAGAGGGGGGCGAGGGAAAAGAAGAAGAAGGAGCAGGAGGGGAGGAAAAGAGCGAGGGAGAAAAAGCATTTGTTGAGGAACGCACAGAAGGAAGCATGGGAGGTGGTGTGCAACGAGTATGAGATCAAGAGGGCTAGGTATGAGAGGCTCTGTCAGGAGCTAAGGAACAAGGGAACTAAGGTACGTGACTTACCTCCAAAGCCAAAGAGGCGCCTCCAGAAGGAGGTGTTCGAGGAAGTCAGAGAGGAGTGGGAGAGGGATGTTGATATCGACGAGGACCTGATGGAAACTGATGAGGCAAGCGAGTTTGATGGGAGTTGCGGGATAGAAATATCGTCATTCAACGGAGAAGGTAGTGTGACAAGTCCAGGCTGGAGGGGTAGCAGTGGGGAAGAGGAGAAGGATGACGACGACGACGACGACGAAGATCTGATGGACGTTGACGAGCTGTAGACATAGACGAGAGATTAACTGCCCTGTGCGGGAAATTTTCGTGACGCATGTGACAATGGGTGTGACAGTACCTTCCAAATAGGGTAGCTCAGCATCATTCACGTCGCCCGATTTTTGGCCAACACGCGCATGTCTTGCCACGGTGTAACAAAAGGAGGGAATAAAATTCCACAACATAGATATTGTTTATATGTACGGATACAAGGGGTGATAAAAAATCTGGGCCGAAATCTATCAAATTGCCAGTCCTGTGGCCTGCTGTCGCAATTTCGATTCAAGGACCACTCGATCACTGTATTTAGTTATACTTTTACGTAATGCGGTAACCTGCCCTCGAACTACGACGAGAATGGACCCGCCACAGTTTTTACTGGACGCACTGACCGATTCCATCACTTCCGGGACCTTCATCGACACCAAAATATATGTCTTCTCTCGTAGGGAAGCCTCTGGACGTGTTGGCTCTCCGCGAGCGTTGTACTGCAACAGTCGGGTTCTGGACACCGTTCCCTACCTTTCAGCGTGTGGGTACCATAAACTTGTACGACGTTGCACATTTAACCGTATGGCCTAGAAGTATTCTCGGATGGGTCTTCGGAAGGACAAGCGAGGGATATCAACGGAGGATTCCCGTCCGACTCCCACCCTTACACCGATGACTACGACTATCTGTCCGACAGTGACCTCGAAGATGGGCCCTCTTGTTCCGAAGAGGAAGATGAAGGGCCTTCCGGAGATGATGGCCCCGAAGTGCCGAGCAGTCCGCAGGGCCCAGAGTCGCAAGTGCCTCTCACCTCACCTTCGGAAGATCCGCCACGACCACCACCAGATGTGCGTGAGGTTCAAAATGACGACAAGTGAGCCCCAATGCCCATACATCTGTTCAAAATTTTTGGTTAACTCGTATCACAGGCCTGAAAACCATCTAACGAGAATGGGGAAGGTTGCCATCATCCGTGATGTGGGAGCGGTAACGTATGTAAAGTCTGTCGTTAATTGGTCATCACCCCTTACCGGCCCCGTAGCTTTGAGGCTATGCTATATTTCTTATACACTGGGGAGATCAAGTTTGCCCCATTCAGTTCTGACTCACGCCGCGAGCTCCCCGCACAGGCAAGGACTGGGGATTGGAGTGCGGGGAGACCACCATCTCCATCAGCAAAGTCGATTTACCGACTTGCCAACATGGTGACCACCCCCACCTTGTTTGGCGTCCCCGAGGCTCATAGGTTTTAGTATGATATACCGGCTCTCAAACAACAAGCGAAGGCGCACATCCATGACAGCCTGGCCCACTGTAACATCGCGGAGGAAGTGTTTTCCGGTTTCTCCTTCTTGTGGGTTACCCGCTGACTTGAACAGTCCACGAATACTCATTCCCTCAACGTAGTTTCCCAGAGATACGCTCGGTGCAAGTCTCACGACTTGTTTGTAAGATGAAGGAGGAATCCGCGGGGGGTACCAAAAGCGCCACACGGAAACAACTTCGGGATAGAGTCGCCACTTTATCCCCGTCGCAGCTGACGCGTGCAACGGACGCTCTTGCCATGATCTGGAATGGTTTGATAGGCCCACCGGATCCACTTGCGTCAGAACCCAGATTCGCTTCCTCCGCGGTGCCCACCCTCCCTCCGTATTGGCCTAAGGTGAGGCTTGCCCTCATCAAGTCGATCTCCACGGGTGCTTTCATAGACGTTCAATTCTATGCATACAATGCAATCAACAACGGTTTACCGTTGGACCCGAGGCCGTTGTTCACTTCGAGTATCGTGATTGACAAGTGGGCACCCGCGATCACGGCACGTACGTATCAAGGCTCCTCCAGATTCGCCCGATGCTAACGTATGGCCGAAGAAACTGTGGGGATAGACTCCCAACCCGCGCACCCCGTGGAAGGACCAACCGACGATTATGAATGTTGGCGTGGGGAACTTCCAGAGGCTCTTCGCGGGGGTGAGGAAGTCCTGTACGTGTCTGGTTTATGGAATCCTTGGGTGGAACAAGTCTTACATCCCGTTTAGACAGTACCAGACTGAAGCCGCTGGCGCCGAAAGCCGCGAAGTGGTGATATCAATGTCAGGGGCATGGAAAACGTAAGCTTGGTTTAACCTTCTACGTGACAAGTGGCTAATGCGTATGTAGGTGGATATTACTCTTTTCCTGTGCCTACACCCACCAGGTGGCCTTCGCGCCCCTCCTGACTTCGACTCATAATAACAATCCGGCGGAGGGTGGCGAGGTGGGGTCGCCGCGGTCGTACTCCCCTCGCTCAATGTATTCTCTGGCGACAGTAGTGGGTATTTATTTTCAATACATCACTCCTAGTATTAACACGTTGAAAAGCTTGGGATCAAGAATATCAAGGAGTGTGCACTTAAGAACATCCGATCAAAACTCTCCGCTTCTAACATCATGCAAGAACTCTTTTCTTCCTTTGCTGCAAGGTGGGCGCGCAATGGTCCTTCTCATTCATCGCTTTCTCATTTTTGCCCCTCTAGTCACAAAGAGATCCTGGATATGGAGATCCAGTTCCTCCACGAGAACTTTACCGAAAAGGACTTCAGATCGCTGATGGACCACATCCAAAGCATGGCATCTGGGGAAGCACCATTCTTCGCTACAACACTGAGTCTAGTATACGGCGGGTTGATCAGAAAAGCGTTCTCAAAGCACGCCCCGCTTGGTTCTGGTCTTGGCGGTCAGAGCGTCGCTACCCCTACCTGTGAGAACGGCGGCCTTCGACGTGATTGGGCTGTCCGGGTTCGGCCGGGCAGTCGTCACGGGAAGGTGGTCGTCGTAACACGAGAAAGTAGACCGAACTCTGTTCGCGTCGTCCCAGTATCTAGTACAAGTAGCTCTACTATTTATACTAGGTACTGTAGTCCGTGAAGTAGTGAACATTTTGTGAAATAATTACTTAAGTCCATACTCGAGTCCGGGTACCGGGGCCAGGCCTTACACTACCCCTCATCTCCAGGCATCAAATTCCACCCCCAGCCTTACCCCATCTTCTAATTCGCGGGCCCGGACTCCTGTCCCTGAATACGTTTTCTCGTACACCGCCATCAAATGGGTTGGGTTGAAGTGCGCCCGGTGTTGTGGTGTCACCTCAGTCTATGACCTTTATAACGGTCTGTATTGTCCTCAGTGCCCCGACACAGGTAGGAATGGAAGAGGTGAAAAGGGGCGGCCATTCATGCGATGCATGGGCTGCAACGATCTAAGGGAGTTGCGCATCGATTGTTGCGTCAAAGCCAGCTGTGGCGGCGTATTTGCGTAGAGGCAAACACATGTGTAAATTTGTTACTTCCTCCAAGCCACGAAGTTGAATCTAGTGTTGGGTATTGAATCGGCGAGGGGACGTACACACCGCCAAACCACGTCTCCAATGAAATTTGACTCGAAGATGGTACCACCAATCGGGCTACCAAAAATCTCCCGGGTGCCCTACGATGTGGTTCGAACAGTGTACCATTTGCGGCTTCCCACCCCCTTCTCCGTCGCAAGCGTTCCTCGTTGGAGCTGAGGGACGGAAAGGAATGGGAGGTAACATATCTGTGAGATTCACAAGAGGCTGTCTCAAATTCTGAGGCAGGAGTGGAAAGATCCAGATCCTCGGTGATTGTTAGACCTGACACCGCAAGCTCAGGAATATCGATAATGCAACAGGAGAGACGAGAAACGACAACCTAGAGATGGAGGTCGAAACAGCAAAAGTTCGAAGGGGGAGCTATAGTCCGAACGTCGATACATGACCCTGCCAACCAGACGATGAATGACGCATTTGTGATGGATACGAAGCGAGGGTCGATTCATTCGAACGTGTTTCTGAAGGGAAAGACACTGCATAAAAAGTTCTGATACATCATGAAAACTTTGCGGGGTCGTTGAGTGGTTACACGAGAACTGTTGGTGAGATAAATACTGACAAGTCCTGATAGTACCAACGCAGGGCCGGGGGCCACAATATCTGTTCAGTACCGGTCGGTGCTGTCCAGTGCTGAGAATGTACCTCCGTCTCTTACAACTCCCTAGCCCGGTGCGGTATGTCGTGATGTGGTCTGGTCTGGTTGTCGGAAACAGTGAAAAGTGCATTGCGCATTTCAAAACCTCCGAAGTCCGATGGTCTGGCGTTTGCATTTGTTTTGTCCTACGGACTTTCTTCAGTTCTCCGTCCGCTGTCGTTCCTCGGTCCTGATTGTCATACCGAATATGTTTGCCTCTGTGTTTACGCCTCATGCAGCCCGGTTTACATTACCGGTCAATGCCGGTCAGAGACGGAGGTCGGTTTTCAGCACGGGTCGGTGTTGCTCGGCGTTTATCTGGATGGCGGTTCTTGCGTCAACATCCAATGTTTCAAATTTCAACGAGAACCTCACATATTCATCCGGCGTAAGTACTCCAAGTGTACGTTGAAGGGAACTGCCTCCCCATAACCGAGGGCATGCTCAGACGGGACGAGCTGATCGAGAAGATCCTTGGTCTCGCCGAGGACCCCGCTCCAATCGCCCTCGCCGGTGCCAGGGGGTCAGGAAGACATCTACTGCTCCGGCGACGACCATCAGTTAATCCGCCGTAATGGGTTCCCTGCGTGGCACACTCGCTTCCTTACCAGACTCTCCTAGATCGTCGGTGCAAAGCCCGATATCCGAAAACCCGAGGACCTGTCTCCTGGTAAGCTTGGCGCACAAGTGCGGTGACTCCACATGATTGTATCAGGAAAATGCCGAGCAAGGGAGTCGGATGGAGAACTCGACGCTTTGACTCGGAATCGGTGTGATTGCTGATTTGTTTGTTTGAGGTGTGCTTCTCCCGCCATGTCCCCGCTTTTTTTTTGGAACCTTATCACCATTTCTAGATGTCAGCTTTTCTGGGATTATGATGTTATCGCTTCCTAAAGTACGTACTTTTCTCTTCTTTCCATTCAACCCACTCACGAGAGCGTCTCTTAAAAGACTGCCCTGTGCTGTGGCACGAGGTCTCTCATTCACGCCCCCCATGTCCCCCGACGAATTGAAGGAGATCATCGACGCCGGTCACGATTTGTGAGCCTCCTCCCTTTTCATCCGCTTTAAAATGGCTCACCCTTCCTGACCTTTTGGTTCCTAAATCCCCAGGACCGCAGTGAAGGCGAGTATTGATGTTCGTCGTTTCTGCGACCAGGAGGGGACTGAGTAGATCGCAACCAGTACTACAAGTTGGCATGTATCGCCGTCTTATTCTACGACTACCTGCTGACCCTGGAGGATGAGGTAGGCTACCCCATTGACATCCATCCTGAATAGGCTTATCATCCCCGTGAAAGATCAAATTCGTTTGGCGTGGGAGGAGATCGTGGGGTACGGAGAGAACATCACTCGCCATATGACATTTGTTGACGATAAAGTAGTCTCTGCGCTTTTTGTCGCCGTGCGTCTCCCTTTGCAGAAAACTCTTCCTTCCTGACAGGGCGGTGTAGAACAGGTATCTGCCCATAGGCTTCGAGTTCTGGACCATCAGGAAAAACCTCTGCGACTAGGCGACGCTAGGCGATGTTATGCAGTCCTATCCGGAACTATGCGCATAGTGATCGCGTAGCAATCCTCTTAGGCGATCATTATTGGGGTAGCGAGCCCATAG